>Ga0207655_1003202_pt1 | contig 12315 bp, 7 predicted proteins | sample KBSM44metaG_FD_184398 | JGI IMG/M metagenome (GOLD analysis project Ga0207655, IMG submission 184398) | Miscanthus rhizosphere microbial communities from Kellogg Biological Station, Michigan, USA - KBS M4-4 metaG (SPAdes) (version 2) | ecosystem: Host-associated > Plants > Roots > Rhizosphere >...
CCAGCAGCCCGTGGACGATGTCACGGTCCTCGGCGTCGAGCTCGCGCAGTTGCAGCTCCCCTGACTCGAGGGCCTGCTTGTTGACGCGCTCGGTCTGCAGGTCCAGCACGTAGGCCGTGCCACCGGACATGCCGGCGCCGAAGTTGCGGCCGGTGCGACCGATGATGAGCGTCTGGCCGCCGGTCATGTACTCGCAGCCGTGGTCCCCGATGCCTTCGACCACAGCGGTGGCGCCGGAATTGCGGACCAGGAAGCGTTCGCCGACCTGGCCGCGCAGGAACAGCTCACCGCTTGTGGCGCCGTAGCCGATCACGTTGCCGGCGATCACGTTGCGCTCGGCCGGGAACACGTTGGTGCGGTCCGGCCGGACGATGATGCGGCCGCCGGAGAGTCCCTTGCCGACGTAGTCGTTGGAGTCACCGAACATGCGCAGCGTGATGCCGGCCGGCAGGAACGCCCCGAGTGACTGGCCCGCGGTGCCATTGAGCGTGATGTCAATGGTGTCCGTGGCCAGGACGTCGGTGCTGAAGGTCTTCGTCACGACGTGGCCGAGCATGGTGCCGACGGAGCGGTCCGTGTTGATGACGTTCACGGAGATCTTCACCGGCGTGCGGTCGCTCAGCGCTTCGGCCGCCATGGCGATCAGGCGCTGGTCGAAGTGCTTGTCGAGTTCGTGGTTCTGGCCGGTGAGGTTGCGCAGCGGCGCGTCGTTGTCGAACTCGAGCCCGTGCAGGATCGGATCCAGGTCCAGTCCCTCGGCCTTCCAGTGGTTGATCGCGTCGCGGGAGTCGAGCATCTCGGCATGGCCGATCGCCTCCTCGATGCTGCGGAAACCCAGCTCGGCGAGGATTTCGCGGACTTCCTCGGCGAGGAATTCGAAGAAGTTCACCACGAACTCTGGCTTGCCGTTGAACCGGGACCGCAGCTCGGGGTTCTGGGTTGCTACGCCCACCGGGCACGTGTCCAGGTGGCAGACGCGCATCATGATGCAGCCGGAGACCACCAGCGGGGCGGTGGCGAAACCAAACTCCTCGCCACCGAGCAGCGCGGCGATCACGACGTCGCGGCCGGTCTTGAGCTGGCCGTCGACCTGCACCACCACACGGTCACGCAGTCCGTTGAGCATGAGCGTCTGCTGCGTCTCTGCGAGGCCGAGTTCCCACGGGACACCGGCGTGCTTGAGCGAGTTCAGCGGCGAGGCGCCGGTACCGCCGTCGTGCCCGGAGACCAGCACGACGTCGGCCTTCGCCTTGGTGACGCCGGCCGCCACGGTGCCGATCCCGACCTCGGAGACGAGCTTGACGTGCACCCGGGCCGAGGGGTTGGCGCGCTTGGCGTCATAGATCAGCTGCGCGAGGTCCTCGATCGAGTAGATGTCGTGGTGCGGGGGCGGCGAAATGAGGCCGACGCCGGGGGTCGAGTGCCGCGTGCGGGCCACCCAGGGGTAGACCTTCTGCGCCATCAGCTGGCCGCCTTCGCCGGGCTTGGCACCCTGGGCCATCTTGATCTGGATGTCGTCCGCGTTGGACAGGTACAGGCTGGTGACGCCGAAGCGGCCGGAGGCGATCTGCTTGACCGCGGAACGGCGGGTGGGATCGAGCAGCCGGTCCACGTCCTCGCCGCCTTCACCGGTGTTGGACTTGCCGCCCAGCCGGTTCATGGCGATCGCGAGGGTCTCGTGGGCTTCCTTGGAGATGGAGCCGTAGCTCATGGCGCCGGTGGAGAACCGCTTGACGATGCTGGAAACCGGTTCCACTTCCTCAAGCGGCACCGCGGGACGCGAACCGGCCTTGAACTTCAGCAGACCGCGCAGGGTCATGAGGTTCTCGGACTGGTCGTCAACGCCGCGGGTGTAGGCCTTGAAGATGTCGTAGCGGCGTTCACGCGTGGCGTGCTGGAGCCGGAAGACGGTCTCGGGGTTGAACAGGTGGGGTTCGCCGTCGCGGCGCCACTGGTATTCGCCGCCGCCGAGCAGGGGCTGGTGCGGCAGTTCGATGCCGTTCTCGGGGTAGGCCATGCGGTGCCGGGCCAGAACTTCGGCGGCAATGACGTCGAGGCCGACGCCGCCGAGCTGGGAGTGCGTGCCGGAGAAGTACTCGTCCACGAGGTCCTGGCCGAGGCCGAGCGCTTCGAAGGTCTGGGCACCGGTGTAGGAGGCCACGGTGGAGATGCCCATCTTGGACATGATCTTCAGGACGCCCTTGCCCAGGCCCTTGATCAGGTTGTAGACGCCGTCTTGCGGGGTGACCCCCACGACGTCGCCGGAGGCGATGAGCTGTTCCACGGATTCCATGGCCAGGTACGGGTTCACGGCGGAGGCGCCGTAGCCGATGAGCACGGCGACGTGGTGGGTCTCGCGGACGTCGCCGGCTTCCACCACGAGCGCGGTTTTGGTGCGGTTGGCGCTGCGCAGCAGGTGGTGGTGCACGGCGCTGACCAGCAGCAGGGACGGGATCGGGGCCCACTGGGCGTTCGAGTCGCGGTCCGAGAGCACCACGTACTGGACGCCGCGGTTGATGGCGCCGGAGACCTGCTCGCAGATTTCGGTGAGCCGGGCCCGGAGGGAGTTCTCGCCGCCTTCGGGGCGATAGAGTCCGCGGACCTTCATGGCGACCTTGCCGCCGTCGGCGCTCTCGATGTTCGCGATCTTGGCGAGCTGGTCGTTGTTGATCACGGGGAACGGCAGCGAGACCTGCGGCTGCCGGACCTGCTTGGTGTCCAGCAGGTTGCCGTTCGGGCCGATTGCGCACGTCAGGGACGTGACGAGCTCTTCACGGATGGCGTCCAGCGGCGGGTTGGTGACCTGCGCGAAGGACTGCACAAAGTAGTCGAAGAGCAGCCGCGGGCGCTTGGACAGCACGGCCACCGGGGTGTCCGAGCCCATGGCACCGAGCGGTTCGGCACCGGTGCGGGCCATCGGGCCCAGCAGGATCTTCAGTTCCTCGGTGGTGTAGCCGAAGGTGCGCTGGCGGATGTTGACCGAGGCGGCGGTGTGCACGACGTGCTCGCGTTCGGGCAGGTTCTTGAGGTCGATCAGGTTGTCCTTGACCCATTCGGCCCAGGGGTTCGCTGCGGCAACCTCGGCCTTGACCTCGGCGTCGTCGATGATCCGGCCGGCCCCGGTGTCCACCAGGAACATCTTGCCCGGCGAGACGCGGCCCTTCTTGACCACCTTGGAGGGTTCGACGTCGATCACGCCGACTTCGGAGGCGAAGACGATCAGGCCATCCTCGGTGATCCAGTACCGGCCCGGACGCAGGCCGTTGCGGTCCAGCGTGGCGCCGACAAGGTTGCCGTCCGTGAAGGAGACGGCCGCCGGGCCGTCCCACGGCTCCATGAGCATCGAGTGGTATTCGTAGAAGGCGCGGCGGGCCGGATCCATGGTGGCGTGGTTTTCCCACGCCTCCGGGATCATCATCATGATCGAGTGCGTGATGGGCCGGCCGGAGAGCCAGAGCAGTTCGGCAACCTCGTCGAAGGAGGCCGAGTCCGAGGCGCCCGGGGTGCAGATCGGGAACAGCTCTTCGGGTGAGTCCCCCAGCAGCGGGCTGGCGAGCTGGGACTGCCGGGCCCGCATCCAGTTGCGGTTGCCCTTGACGGTGTTGATCTCGCCGTTGTGCGCGATGGTGCGGAACGGCTGGGCCAGTGGCCAGGACGGGAACGTGTTGGTGGAGAAGCGCGAGTGGACAATCGCGAGCTTGGTCTTGAAGCGCTTGTCCGACAGGTCCGGGTAGAACGGCTCGAGCTGCGCGGTGGTGAGCATGCCCTTGTAGACGATGGTCCGGGAGGAGAGCGACGGGAAGTACACGCCGAACTTGTTCTGGGCGCGCTTGCGGATCCGCCAGGCGCGGGAATCGAGCTCGTTGCGCTCGAGGGTTTCCCCGGTGCTGGAGGCGAAGAACGGCTGCGAGAAGTACGGCATGCAGGCCCGCGCCATGGCCCCGACCAGGTCGGCCACGATCGGGACTTCACGCCAGCCCAGAACGGTCAGGCCCTCGTCCGCGGCGAGGCCTTCGATGCCTGCGCGGGCGGCGTCGGATTCGCGCTGCTCGGCGGGCAGGAACGCGGTTCCCACGATGTACTGGCCGGGGGCCGGAAGTTCGAAGTCCGTGACTGCGCGGAAGAATTCGTCCGGCACCTGCATCAGGAGTCCGGCGCCGTCGCCGGTACCTTCATCGGCGCCCACGGCACCGCGGTGCTCGAGGTTGCGCAGGGCGGTCAGGGCGGCGTCGACGATGTCGTAGCCAGGCTCACCGCGGAGCGTGGCGATGATGGCCAGGCCGCAGGCGTCCTTCTCGTTCTCCGGATTGTAGAGTCCGGCCGCGGCCGGAATCGCCGCGAAGCGGCTGAAGGGTGACGCGGCAGCCGAGGGCTGGTCCGGATCGGACCAGCTGGGGCTGTGAAGAGTTTGGGTCATTGGAGACGTCCTTCCTCCTGATCGTGCGTATGGGAGGGACAACATTGGCCCCACTCGGCACGCCGGTGTGTGACGGGCGCAACAGAGTGTTTTTCTAACTGGAATTGTAGGCCAGCCCGGCCTCCTGTACTAACAGTTACGCAGGTGCTGGCCCGGGCTTGCATGGACAGCTTCGATCTGCTGTCCACACCAAGCCCTCTTGCCACGACGCTGTGGAGTCGGGTCCGGTGAGCGGTGGCTCCGGTCAACCCGAAGTGCCGGCGCTGAGCTACTTGGTGCCCTCAGCCTCCGGCGCGGTTCCAGTTCCCTGGCGGCCGGAAACTCCGGCTGCCGGAGCTCCATTGGCGGGCGCGGTGCCGCCCGTGGAGTCCCTGTCCGCATCCTCGGATGCGCGAACTGGTCCGCTTTGGTTATTCCGGAGATTAGCACGGGATTCACTATCTGAGACAGCGGCGTCCGAATGGCGGATGGTTGCCGCGTCTGCGGGAACGGTGGCGCGGTCGGCGTGGGCAGCACTGTCGGCGCCGGTGGCGCGGTCAGCGCTGTCGGCGTCGGTCGCGTCAGCGTCCGGCTTTGACTCTGCCTTCGCCTCAGCCGTCTTTTCCTCAGCCGGCGTGGTCTCCACCGGCTGTGCCCCTGCCGGCTGTGTCTCCGCGGGTGCGCGGCCGGGGAGGAACGGGGTGTCCGGCTCGGAGCGCTTGCGCAGTCCGAGGAGGATGAAGGCGAGCAGGGCCCCGGCGAAGACGATGATGCTGGTCCAGACATTGAGCCGGGTGGTGAGCCCGAAGAGGGTGATCTGTTCGGCGTCGTCGATCCGCATGGCCTCGATCCAGACGCGGCCCAGGGTGTAGTACATGGCGTAGACGCAGAAGAGGCGGCCGCGGCGGAAGCTGAATTTGCGGTCCAGGGCCAGCAGGATCAGCACGCCGGCGAGGTTCCACAGCGACTCGTAGAGGAACGTCGGGTGGAAGAGCGTGTCCGTCGGCATGCCGGCGGGGAAGTTCGGGTTGTTGGGGTCGATCTGCAGCCCCCAGGGAAGCGTGGTGGGGCCGCCGAAGAGTTCCTGGTTGAAGTAGTTGCCCCACCGGCCAATGGCCTGGGCCAGCAGCAGTCCGGGGGCCGCGGCGTCCATGAAGGCGCTCAGCTTCACCCCGGCACGCCGGCACCCGATCCAGGCGCCCACGGCGCCGAGCACGACCGCGCCCCAGATGCCCAGGCCGCCGCGCTGGATCTGCGGAATCAGGGACAGGTCCCCTGTGCCGTCGAATCCCGGGCCGAAGTAGGCGTCCGGAGAGGAGAACACGTGGTACAGCCGTCCGCCGATAATGCCGAACGGGATGGCCCAGATGGCGATGTCCCAGACGCTGCCCTCGGGGGCGCCGCGGCGTGCCCAGCGGACGGAGGTCAGCCACAGGCCGGCAATAATGCCGGCGAGGATGCACAGGGCGTAGGCGTGGATGCGCAGGGACCCCCACGGCAGCGGGATGTCGAATCCGGACCAGCTGGGGCTCGGAATGCTCGCGGGAATCATCGCCGCCGCGTGGAGGACTGACTGCATTGCTTAGGCTTCTTCCTTGGTAAGGCCGGTGCTGAGGTCTTTCGTCAAGGAGGCTACCGCATCCACGCCGCCGTCCCGGATCGCCGCGACGAGGGCGGTGCCGACAATCACGCCGTCGGCGTACTCCGCGATTTCTCGGACATGGCTGGCGGTGGAGACGCCGAGGCCCACGCAGACGCGTTCGGCGCCCGCGGCGTGCGCGGCGGCGACGACGTCCCTGGCCGCGGAGCTGACCGAGGTCCGGGCGCCGGTGACGCCCATGATGGAGACGGCGTAGACGAAGCCGCGGCTCGCGTCCACCGTGCGTTTCATGCGTTCGGGCGAGGACGAGGGAGCCACGAGGAACACCCGGTCCAGACCGTACTTGTCCGAGGCCGCCATCCATTCGGCGGCCTCGTCCGGAATGAGGTCGGGCGTGATGAGCCCGGCTCCCCCGGCCTCGGCCAGGCGGCGGGAGAACTCGTCCACGCCCATCCGGACCACGGGGTTCCAGTAGGTCATGACCAGCACGGCGGCGTCGGTCTTGCTCGTGATGCCGCGGACGACGTCGAAGACCTCCCGGACGTGGAAGCCCTTCGCGAGGGCTTCCGTCGTGGCAGCCTGGATGACCTGTCCGTCCATGACCGGGTCCGAGTACGGGATGCCGATCTCGATGAGGTCGGCGCCGTTCTCGGCCAGGGCGATGCCGGCGGCAATGGTGTCTTTAACGCTCGGGTAGCCGGCGGGCAGGTAGCCGATCAGGGCCGCCCGGCCCTGGGCGCGGGCGCGGTCAATGGCCGCGGCCGACTTGCTGGCGTGCTGCTTGCCGTCCTGGCTGGTGCTCACAGCTGTTCCCCCTCTTTGGCGATTTCGGCTTCAGGTGAATCCTTGTCCAGCAGGTCGAACCATTCCGCGGCCGTGGCCACGTCCTTGTCGCCGCGGCCGGAGAGGTTCACCATCACGATTTTCTCTGAGGCGTCTGTTGCCTTGCCTGCGGCCGCGTCAGCGGCGAGCCGCTGACCCACCTTGATGGCGCCGGCGAGGGCGTGGGCGGACTCGATGGCGGGGATGATGCCCTCGGTGCGGCACAGGAGGCGGAAGGCCTCCATGGCCTCGCTGTCCGTGATGGGCTCGTAGCTGACCCGGCCAATGTCGGCCAGGTAGGAGTGCTCGGGGCCGACTCCGGGGTAGTCCAGGCCCGCGGAGATCGAGTGCGACTCGATGGTCTGGCCGTCGTCGTCCTGCATGAGGTAGGAGCGGGCGCCGTGCAGCACGCCGGGCTTACCGAGGGTGATGGTGGCTGCGTGGCGTCCGGTTTCGACGCCCTCGCCGCCGGCTTCGAAGCCGTAGATCTTGACCGAAGGGTCATCGAGGAAGCCGTGGAAAATGCCGATTGCGTTGGAGCCGCCGCCGATGCAGGCACAGACGGCATCGGGCAGCCGGCCGGTCTGGTCCAGGATCTGGGCGCGGGCTTCCTCACCGATGACTTCGTGGAAGTAGCGGACCATCGCCGGGAACGGGTGTGCTCCGGCGGCGGTGCCCAGCAGGTAGTGCGTATTGCCCACGTTGGCCACCCAGTCGCGCAGGGCCTCGTTGATGGCGTCCTTGAGCGTCTGGGATCCGTTGGTGACCGGGATGACCGTGGCCCCAAGAAGTTCCATGCGGGCCACGTTGAGAGACTGCCTGCGGCAGTCCTCGGCGCCCATGTAGACCACGCACTCCAGGCCCAGCAGGGCTGCGGCCGTGGCGCTGGCAACACCGTGCTGGCCGGCGCCGGTTTCGGCGATGACGCGGGTTTTGCCCATTCGCTTGGCGAGCAGCGCCTGGCCCAGGACGTTGTTGATCTTGTGCGAGCCGGTGTGGTTGAGGTCTTCGCGCTTGAGGAAGATCCGCACCCCGCCGGCGTGCTGGGCGAAGCGCTTGGCCTCGGTCAGCAGCGATGGCCGGCCCGAGTAGTTCTTGTTCAGGTCGGCGATCTGGGCCGTGAACTCCGGATCGGCCTTGGCCTTCTCGAAGGTGTCCTCGAGCTCGTCCAGGGCCGCGATGAGCGACTCTGGCATCCACCGGCCGCCGTAGTTCCCGAAGTAGGGCCCCGGGGCGTGGCGCAGGGACGGTTCGCCCTGCGCGGGATGCTCCGCGGGGCGGCCGCCCTGCAGGAACGCGTCCACGGTACTTTCGTCAGAGCCGGCTGCTGGTGCATCGACCATCAGTCTCACCATCCTGTTCCACTGCTAGCTTTGGGGATCTGCTGATGAGATCCGCTCATTGGTCCGGGCAAAATCGCGGGCCCGGCACCGCTCACGGTCCGGACGGAGGCGCCAGGACCGGCCGGCCTCAGGCGCGCGCGGCGATTGCCGTCGCGCCGGCAGCCATGAATTCGGCGATCCGCTCGCGGGGCGTCGCGTCACTGACCAGCGCCTCGCCGACCAGGACCGCGTTGGCTCCGCGGGCCGCGTAGTGCTTGACGTCCTCGACGTCGCGCACACCGGATTCGGCGACCACGAGCGCACCGGCGGGAATGCCGCCGGTCAGCGCCGCGAAGACGGAACGGTCGACGTCGAGCGTCTTGAGGTTGCGTACGTTGACGCCGATGATCCGGGCCTCCGCGGCTACTGCGCGCTCGATTTCCTCCGCCGTATGGGTCTCGACCAGCACGTTCATGCCGAGCTCGCGGCTGAGGGCCGTGAACTCACGCAGCTGGGCGTCCGAGAGCGAGGCCACGATCAGCAGGATCAGGTCGGCGCCGTGCGCCCGGGCCTCCCAGATCTGGTACTCGTCAACCATGAAGTCCTTGCGCAGCAGCGGAATGTCCACGGCGGCCCGGACGGCGTCGAGATCGGCCAGGGAGCCGCCGAAGCGGCGCTCCTCGGTCAGGACGCTGATCACGGCGGCCCCGCCGTCGGCGTACTGTGCGGCGAGGGACGCGGGATCGGCGATGTCCGCGAGCTGGCCCTTGGACGGGCTGCGGCGCTTGACCTCGGCAATCACCTTGAGCTGGTCCCGGGTGCTTGAGGTCCCGCCGAGGGCGGCCCAGGCGTCACGGGCGGGCGCCGCCGCGGCGGCACGCTCCTTCAGCTCCGCGAGCGTAACCAGACGCTGGCGCGCCTGCATATCCTCCCTGACACCGGCATTGATGTCGTCGAGAACGCTCACGCTCAGTGGCCGGAGTTCTTCAGCTTGCTGCCGCCGACGCCGTAGCCGGCCTTGCGCATGGCCCAGCCGGCGAGCAGGCCAATCACCATAACTGCGGCACCTGCAACGAAGATCGGGGTGTTGGCGATGACGAAGGCGATGGACGCAATGAGGGCGCCGATCAGCATCACGATCACGCAGGTCCACGCGGCCGGGCTGTTGCCGTGGCCCGGCGCTTCGCTGTGATCGACGTCGTCGTAGACGCCCTTCGGCGCAGCGGACGTGGATGCGGAAACAGTGGCTTTGCTCATTGAAATCTCCTCAGGATGAATACTGCTTACATTCTGCCATTTTTTGGCTGTGTTGTTTGGCCGCGTTACTGGACCGCGTTGCTTTGGCCGGGTTACCGGCCGCGTTGCTTTGGCCGGGTTACTGGCCGCGTTGCCGGTCGCGCCCGCGGCATCGGCTCAGGTGGGGTCGTCACCGCGGGACAACCGGTCCCAGCTGTCAATCTCGTCCGCGGGGGCGGCCGGCGCATTACCGCCAGCTGCAGTTCCGCCGGCGGCGGGCCCGGCGGCGGCCGCGTCATATTTGGTGCGGGTCTTCCAGTAGCGGCCGGCCGGCACGATCGCCAGGGCGCTGAGGCCCAGCAGGGCTCCGGCGACGACGGCGAGGACTGGGAACACTGTTACGTCCACCTGCACGCTGCTGCCGCTGATTCCGGTTGCGGCCGCGATCGATCCCTGCGCCGCGGCCAGCGGGTCCGCCAGCACGACGGCCGCCGCGGCGACGATGCCCGCGGCCGCGAGGAGGATGATCGCCGTGATCACCCAGCGGGCCACGCGGCCGGCGATGGAGGCCGCGAGGCCGCCGGCGAGGGCCACAAGCGCCAGGGCTGTCACGGTGGTGGCAGCCTTGCTGCCCTGGACCTGCAGGCCGTCCTGGCTGGCCACGGCCGCGCCGAGCTGCGTGGGATCGAGGTGCACTGTGAGCCAGGTCTGGGTGGTGGTCCCGAACACGGCAAGGGCCAGGGCAGCGATCACCAGGACCAGGGTGGACTTGCGGGCCCAGCCCGGGACGGCGGCCCGCCCGGTGCTCTTCACGGTGTTCTTGGCGGTGGCTTCCGGCTCCCCCATCAGGACTCGGCTCCTGCGTCGGGCGCTGCGTCAGTGATTGCGTCAACGGTGATGTTGTGCAGCGATCTGGCCGTGTGCACGGCGCGCAGCGGGGCGGCGGCCTTGTTCACGGTTTCCTGTGCCTCGGTCGGGTTCACCGAATCTGCGACGATTCCGCCGCCGGCCTGGACGTACGCGCGTCCTTCCCGGAGCAGGGCCGACCGGATGGCGATCGCCATGTCCATGTCCCCGGCGAAGTCCAGGTACCCCACCACGCCGCCATAGATGCCGCGCCGGTGCGGTTCAAGTTCGTCCAGCAGGCGCAGGGCCCGCGGCTTCGGGGCGCCGGAGAGGGTGCCGGCCGGGAACGTGGCCTTGAGCACGTCGTAGGCCTTGGCGGCCGGGGCGAGCTCTCCGACCACGGTGGACACCAGGTGCATGATGTGGCTGAAGCGCTCGACTTCCATGAATTGCGTGACGTCGACGGATCCTGCCACGCAGACCTTCGAGAGATCGTTGCGGGAAAGGTCGACCAGCATCAGGTGCTCGGCGCGTTCTTTCTCGTCCGCCAGCAGTTCCTCGGCCAGGGCCTTGTCCGCCTCGACCGTCTTGCCGCGCGGACGTGAGCCGGCGATGGGGTGGGTGATGACTTCGTCCCCGGTCACGGTGACGAGGGCCTCCGGCGAGGAGCCGACGATCGTGTATTCGCGGCCGGCGGCGTCCTCGAAGCTGAAGAGGTACATGTAGGGGCTGGGGTTGGTGTTCCGCAGGACCCGGTAGACGTCGAGGGGGTCGGCGCCGCACTCCATTTCGAAGCGGCGGGAGATCACCACCTGGAAGACCTCACCGTCCACGATCGCCTCCTTGCCGCGGTCCAGGGCGGCCAGGTACTCGGTTTCGTCCCAGCGTTCCTGCACACTGGACGCGAAATCCAGGGCGGCCGTCTCCAGCACGGAGACCGGCTGCTCCACGGGGCGGCTGATCTTTTCGAGCAGGGCTTTGACGCGGGCGACGGCGTCATGCCAGGCGTCGTCGACCCGTTCGGTGCTGTTGTCGAAGTTGATGGCGTTGGCGATCAGCAGGACGGTGCCGTCCATGTTGTCGTGGACCGCCATGTCGGTTACCAGGTTGAGGGCCATTTCCGGCAGTTGGAGGTCGTCCTCCGGCGGGCTGGTCAGTTTCTCCCAGTGCCGGACGGTTTCCCAGCCCAGGAACCCGACCAGGCCCGAGGTGAACGGCGGGAGGCCGTCGAAGCGCTCGGTGCGCAGCGCGGCGACGGTGTCGCGGATGGCGTCCACGGGGTTGCCGTCCAGGGGCACACCGACCGGGGGCTCGCCCAGCCAGTGCGCGCTGCCGTCCTTGGTGGTCAGGGTGGCCCGGGAGCGGGAGCCGATGAAGGAATAGCGCGACCAGGCGCCGCCGACCGCCGCCGATTCCATCAGGAACGTTCCGGGCTGGCCATGGGCGAGCTTGCGGTAGAGGCCGATCGGGGTTTCGGCGTCAGCCAGTACCTTGAGCCGGACGGGGATGACTCGGCTGTGGCCTGCGAGTTCGCGGAACTCTTCGAGGCCGGGGCTGATGATTCCAAGGTCCTGCATGGCTGTGCTTTCCGCCTGTTCTTTAGGTGGACCTGCGACCGGATCCGGTCATGGGATCCTGCCTGGGGTCCGGTTCGTGAAGCTGTGGAAGCGCCGGGGCGCTCTGCCGGTGTGCCGGGCGCCTAGCCTCCGTGGCCAACGACGGCGTCGAGCTCGCGGCCGTCGAAGCACGTCCGGGTTCCGGTGTGGCAGGCCGCGCCGACCTGGTCGACCCGCACCAGCAGCGCATCGCCGTCGCAGTCCATGGCGAGCGACTTGACCCACTGCACGTGCCCGGAGGTGTCTCCCTTGCGCCAGTACTCCTGGCGGGAGCGCGAAAAGAAGGTCACGCGCCCGCTGGTCAGGGTGCGGTGCAGCGCCTCGTCGTCCATCCAGCCCAGCATCAGCACTTCGTGGGTGTCGAATTGCTGGACGATGGCGGCCACCAGGCCGGCGCTGTCGCGCTTGAGCGCGTCCGCCAGTCCGGCCGGGAGGGGGCTGCCGCTGACGGGACTGCGATCGACGGCGCTGCCGTTA
>Ga0207655_1003206_pt1 | contig 12308 bp, 9 predicted proteins | sample KBSM44metaG_FD_184398 | JGI IMG/M metagenome (GOLD analysis project Ga0207655, IMG submission 184398) | Miscanthus rhizosphere microbial communities from Kellogg Biological Station, Michigan, USA - KBS M4-4 metaG (SPAdes) (version 2) | ecosystem: Host-associated > Plants > Roots > Rhizosphere >...
GAAGGTTCGTCGAAAAATCCGGGGATCGCGTGGCATGAGGCAACGTCTGCCATAGCCGTTTCCTCAAAAGGGCCCGCGCTGCTTCCCGGTGGCCAGGTTTGTTGATGCGTGCCAGCTCAGCGGCGCAAACGGCGGCCCGGAAGAGCAGAGCCCTGCTCCGCCCGAGATGTTTGGCTGCATAGCGAACACGATTCACGGACAGCAGCGCCGTCAGCTGAGGCGAGGTACCCGAACCCCCGCCTTCATGCCACATCCTTGCTGTGGGCTCGAACCAGATTGATTTCCCTGCTTCACGGATTCGATGGCAATAATCTGTCTCCTCCGAATACAGGAAGAATTGCTCGTCCCATTCCCCCACGGCCTGGGCTGCCTCGTCGCTTATCAGGAGAGCCGCGCCTGTGGCCCATTCGATGCGATGAGCGTATTGGTAGCCCTCCACGTCGAAGTCCATTTCCGAGAGCCAGGCCGGCCGCCGGCGCAGATGGCTGCCCAGTGCGGCATCGCCCAGGGCCCGCATCACGCTCGGCTCGCGGCGCAGCGAAGGGTAAACACTGCCATCATTTTCCAGCAGGACCGGCACAACCGCCCCAGCGTGGGACAGCCGCATTCTTCGGCGCAATGCTGCCACTGCGCCCGGCTCCACCCGCAGGTCCGGATTCAAGATGAGGTAGGCGTCGGCGGGGCCCGCCACCCGCATCGCCGCGTTGATGCCACCCGCGTAGCCGAGATTTCCCCCCGTCCGCAAAGAGATGACATCCGAATGCTTCGCCAGCTCGGTCATCGTGTCACCGTCAGGAGAATTGTCAGCCACCACTACCTTCATGGTTTGGTCACCCGTCATGGCCCTCAGGCTCGAAATCAGGGGTCCGACGTCGTCGGCGTTGTTGTAGGTAACAACTATGGCTGCCACCTCTGCCCTCGCGTCAGCCGGGAGAAAGGGCTGCGGGGCCTGGTTGCTGATCGGGGCAGGGGCAATTACCGAATCCTCTGGCTTCCGGCCCGCCGGCAGTGCGGCGGGAAGAACGTCTGCAGCGCTGACCTGACGCAACTTCAGGTACGCCTCGGGTCCATCTATCAGGTACCGGCGAGCAAGCCTCCGAGGTTCCAGCATGAGTCGCCAAGCCCACTCAAACCCGTGGGAACTGATCCAGGATGGGGCGCGCCGGATTCGACCAGCCAGGAAATCGACAACAGCACCGAACGCCAGCAGAATCTTGGCTCCCGTGAGGCGACCATACTTGCTGACCCACAATTCCTGGCGGGGCTTGCCCATGCCCACCACCAGGATGTCCGGAGCAGTGGCCGCTATCTGCGCGGCGAGTTCCAAGGAAGCCTGCTCATCACTGATCACGGACCTTTCCGGGGCCCACCAGCCTGCAATCGCCAGATCCGGACGCTCTGTTGCGAACCTGCTGCGGATAAGCTCCTGGGCCTGCTCCGTCCCACCGAGGAATCCCACGCTTAGGCCACGGCGTTCCGCTTCGTCCAGCAGGGGCTCCACAAGATCGCTTCCCGCCAATCGTGGCCAAGGCTGGTCGGTGAGACGACGGGCTTCAGCAACCAGTGGGGCTCCGTCCAACAATGTCAGCCACTCCACCGACGCGTGCTCCGCCATCGCGCCCATCCACCTGCTTCCGGCCCCAAAGTGCAGGATATGGTCCAAGTTCGCGGAACAAACGCCGAGAGGTGACCCGCCAACTGAAGTTGCCCGGTCCATGATTTCCCGCAGGGCGCCATCAAACTCCAAGAGCTTCACGGGAACTCCGCCCAGGCTCACCCACAGACCCTGCCCGGCTGGGGAAACTGTTGGCGGTCGGGAACCATGCCCTGTTGCTTCCCCCGGGCGAAGCCGGGGAGAACTGTGGCGGGTGGCAACCCGGGAGGGCGCAGTCTCTTGGTGCAGCATTCTCGGCTCCAGGCTCGATGATCCAACTCACGGCACAAAAATGTGCCGGCGATCCAAGTCGCTGCACTTCCTGGATCGCCGATGCCGGACGGCGGGTGCCGCCCGAACTTACTTCCTTGAGTTGTCTCCCGGCCCTACTGTTTCGAGGCTGCCGTAGGGCTACTTTAGGACGATTTGCCTGCGTGCACCAGAGCCCGCGTTTGACTCATGGGAAGGTCCGCAGCCGCAGGGTATTGCCTGCCGGCCCCTGCCGGGAGAGGATGCGTAATGTCGACACCGAGGGGACCAACTCTGACCACGTAGAGGACGGACATGGGCAGCGAGATCACAGACTGTTTGGGGGGCTCGGCAACGCATTTTGTTCTGACACGCTTCAATGTCCGCAGCTTTTATCACAAGGCAGAGCCCACGGACGCATGGCTTCGCGAGCGCCTTCAACTCTTTGAAATGTACTGCATCCCGTGCTTCCGGAATCAAACGGAAACCCGGTTTACTTGGCTGGTTTTCCTCGACTCCCTGTCACCCCTGTGGTTGAGGCAGGAAATTGACAAACTGTCCCAAGGCGTCTTTTGCGCCGTTTACGTTGAGGGTGCCTTCTCGCAGGAATTCCTTAGCCGGACAATTGGCCAACTTAGTGCCACGCCCTACGTCATCACCACGCGGGTGGACAACGACGACGCAGTAGCAAACGACTTTATTCAGACAATTCAAAGTTGTTTCACGGAACAGGACAAAACCTTCGTTAATCTCGTGAACGGTGCGCAGTATGCCGGGCGGAAACTTTACGTCCGCCCCTACACGATGAATCCATTTTCGAGCTTGATAGAGCAGGTTACGAACCACAGTCCGGCCACCGTGTTCGTTGAACATCATTACCGGATCGATGCATATGCCCCTGTCCTGAATGTACGGACCGCACACCCGATGTGGTTGCAGGTGATCCACGGCGGTAACGTCCTCAACGAGGTCGTCGGCCTGCGGACGAGTGCCCGACGCATTGCCCCGCACTTTTCTGTGTCCCTCGACGTGGATGATCGACTGTTCAGCCGCAGCGTGGACAGGGTCCTGGGCGCCTGGAAAATTCTCCTGCGCCTGCTCCGAAAGCCATCGCGGCTCAGGGACTTGACCAAGACCCTCGTAGCGCGGAAAGCGGGAACCTTCGTCTCAAAGTGACGTTCCGGAACGCAGGTATGCTTCCAAGCGGGAATGCGACATGGACGGAGTGAAGCCCGCTTCCTTTATTTTCGAAAGGTCCAGCACGCTGCTGCCTGGGCGCGGCGCCGTCCCGGGTTTTGCGTATTCGGAAGTGCTGATGGTGGTGATTTTTCCAGGATCCGCACCGCAGAGGCGATAGACGTCCTGTGCAATTTCCGCCCAGGACTGCGGCTCGCCGTCGCTGGTGAGGTTGTACGTTCCGTAAGGTGCCTGTTGGCTGATCAGGTGCCTGATACCTGCGGCAATATCAGAGGCAAATGTCAGCCGCCCCCATTGGTCACCCACCACTGTGGGCGTCACGCCTTTCGCGGCCAGTCCAGCCATGGTACGGACGAAGTTGCGGCCCTCGCCCACTACCCAACTGCTCCGCACAATGTAGTGCCGCGGCACCGCAGCAACGGCAGCGTCTCCGGCGGCTTTGCTTTGCCCGTAGACACCCAGGGGAGCGGGGGCCTCGTCCTCCCGGTGCACGGCGGCCGTACCGTCGAACACATAGTCGCTGGATACATGAACAAGCGTCAGTGAATGTTCGACGGCGGTCCTGGCCAAGCGGGACACTGCGGCTGCGTTGATGCTCCAGGCAGCAGTGCGGCCTTCCGCTGTCTCCGCGGCGTCGACTCCCGTAAAGGCGGCGGCGTTGATGATGGTGGAGTACTTGCGCCAATCGGTGGCGAGATAGGAATTCTCTGCCGAGATATCAAACTGGGCCCGCCCCGCAAAGTCCACCGTTGGGTCGCCGTCGAACTCCTGTCTGAGCGCTTTCCCCAATTGTCCGTCCGCGCCGAGTACCAACGTCCGCCTGGATTGCATGGGCGTGACTGTCGCCAGCGTCGGATGTTTGAGGTCCTGCGGTGACAGTATGGCCTGCTCCAAGGGTATGGGCCACGGGACAGCGACGTTTTCGTCGCCAACGTTCAGGAACGTATATTCGGCCTGGGCGCCGGCGCTCCAATGGTCGTTGACCAAGTAGGTGTAGGCGGTGTCATCCTCCAGGGTCTGAAAAGCATTGCCCACACCGCGCGGAACGAAGATAGCGTCCTTGGCCGTCAGCTCGGCATGGAACATCGTTCCGAACGTAGGCCCATCCCGCAGGTCCACCCACGCACCAAAGATCCGTCCTGAGGCGAGGGAGATGAACTTGTCCCACGGTTCGGCGTGGATACCCCGCGTGGTCCCGCGTTTGGCATTGAAAGAGATGTTGTTCTGCACAGGCCCAAAATCCGGCAGGCCCAAAGCCATCATCTTGCTACGGTGCCAGTTCTCCTTGAACCATCCTCGGTGGTCTCCGTGGACCGGCAGCTCGAAAAGCACCAGGCCAGGGATCGGCGTACCGCGGGATGTCAATTCAGCCGGTTCCATGGGTTAGTGGCCTTGATCTGCATATTTGGTTTCGGTCGCAGCTTTTTGGGGCCGCCACCAAGCTTCGTTGTCCTGGTACCAGCACACAGTGTCAGCCAAGCCGGCGTCGAAGTCTGCAAACCGGGGGACCCAACCAAGTTCCTTTCGAAGCTTGCTGGAGTCAATCGCGTACCGAAGATCATGACCAGGCCTGTCAGTCACCAGATCATAGGCCTCAGGAGACTGTCCCATCTGCCGAAGCAGCTTCTCCACGACGTCCCGGTTGGACTGCTCACCGTCAGCACCGATCAGATACGTTTCACCAATCCGCCCACGTTCCAGGATTGCCGCCACGGCCGAGGAGTGGTCCTCCACATGGATCCAGTCCCGCACATTGTGGCCGTTGCCGTAGAGGCGGGGACGGTTGCCATCCAGGATGTTGGTGATCTGTCGTGGGATGAATTTCTCCACGTGCTGATAGGGCCCATAGTTGTTCGAGCAGTTGCTGATGGTCGCTTGGAGGCCGAAGGAACGAACCCAGGCCCGAACCAACATGTCTGAACCGGCTTTGGTTGCCGAGTAGGGGCTCGTGGGCCGGTAGACCGACCCCTCGGTGAACCGTTGCGGATCTTCCAGGGCCAAATCCCCATACACCTCATCTGTGGAGATGTGGTGGAAGCGGGTACTGTGCTTCCGCGCCGCTTCAATGAGCGTGAACGTACCTACGAGGTTAGTGTCCACGAACGGCCGGGGATCCTGCAGTGAATTGTCGTTGTGTGATTCAGCCGCAAAATGGACCACGGCGTCAACGGCTGCCGTCAGGCGGTCTACCAGCCGGGCATCGCAGATATCGCCCTGGACGAATTCGAAGCGTTCAGGAGGCAGGCCGGCGAGGGACTCGATGTTTCCGGCATAGGTGAGTTTGTCCAGGGTCGTGACATGGAGGCGTGAGTGCCCCATGATGTAGTGGATAAAGTTGCATCCAATGAATCCGGCCCCGCCGGTGACAAGGATTCTCTGCATGGCCATAGCGTAGCCGCCAATTGGGGCTATGTGCAGCGGGAAGGGACAGCTAATATGCGCGGCATCGTTCTTGCAGGCGGCACGGGCTCCCGGCTTCACCCAATAACGCTTGGAATCAGCAAGCAATTAGTCCCCGTATTCGACAAACCCATGATTTATTACCCGCTTTGCACGCTGATGCTTGCCGGTATTCGGGACATTCTGGTGATTACTACACCCACTGATGCGCCCCAGTTCGAGAACTTACTGGGCGACGGATCCCAATTCGGCATAAACCTCACATATGCACAACAACCCACGCCTGATGGATTGGCCCAGGCATTCATCCTGGGGGAGCAGCACATTGGCAATGGCAAAGTAGCGCTCATCCTGGGGGACAACATCTTCAACGGTCCGGGGATGGGTAACCAATTCCGCAAGTACGCCGACGTTGAAGGCGGCGCGATTTTCGGTTACTGGGTCAAGGATCCTAGTGCTTACGGCGTCGTGGAATTCGATGACGATGGTCTGGCCGTCTCCATCGAAGAAAAGCCCGCGTCCCCAAAGAGCAACTACGCGGTGCCGGGCCTGTACTTCTACGACAATGACGTCGTCGCCATGGCAAAAGACCTCAAACCTTCCCCTCGGGGGGAGCTGGAGATCACGGATATCAACCGGCAATACATGGAGCTCGGAAGGCTCCATGTGCAGAAATTCCCCCGCGGGACCGCCTGGCTGGATACGGGAACCTTCAGTGACCTCAACGATGCGTCAAACTATGTCCGAACCACCGAGAACCGGCAGGGCCTGAAGATCGGAGCGCCGGAGGAGGTGGCGTGGCGAATGGGCTACCTCAACGACGACGAACTCCGCCAACAGGCGTCCAAGCTCGCCAAGAGCGGCTACGGCAGCTACCTGTTGGACATCCTCGACCGCCAGTAAGGACCTCGAGGGCTATACCGCCGAGACGTCCTCCAAAGCGCGCGAAATTTCGGCAGGGAGAACCGTCAACTGGGCATCCAGCAATTCCTTGAGCTGGACGGCGTTCCGGGCTCCCACTATCGCCGTGGCAACGCCGGGACGCGAAAGCAACCAACTCAGCGATACGTCCAGTGGCGATCGCCCCAGACCCCGCGCGGCCATGGCGACGGCCTCCACTACCCGTGATGCCTTCGGTTCAAGGTATGTTTCAACGTACGCAGCAAGCCTGCTCTGCGCAGCACGGGAATCCGCGGGAATCTGGCCCCGGTACTTTCCGCTCAAGACACCACGGCCCAGGGGAGCCCAGGCCATCAGGCCGAGCCCGGCATCCTCGACGGCAGGAATGAGCTCTTCCTCCGCCTTTCGCTGCACCAGGGAATATTCGGATTGGTTGGCTACCAGCGTGAAACCAGCGACTGCCGCCGCTTTCGCTGTCTGCCACCCGTTGTAGTTGGAAATTCCCACGTATCGGGCACGTCCCGACCTCTGCGCGAGCTCCAGTGCTGACAGAGTCTCGTCCAAGGGAACATTCGGGTCCCACTCATGAACGAACCAGATATCGAGGTAATCGGTTCCAAGCCTTGCCAGGCTGGCGTCCAACGCTGACAACAGGGCACCGCGTGATGCGTTGATGCTGCGCCTGGATTCCGACGACGAGACACCGGCTTTGGTAGAAATCACGACTTCGGAGCGAGCCACGACATCACCCAACATGGAGCCCAACATCGCCTCAGCCTGGCCTTGGGCATACGATGCAGCGGTGTCGATCACGGTGCCTCCTGCGTCCACGAAAGCGTGGAGCAACTCGGCAGCGTCCTGCTCATCCGTCTCCTGCGCCCAGGACATTGTTCCGAGGGACAAAGAGGAGACACGGAACCCGCTGTTCCCGACATAACGCTGCTGCATGCTGATAGCTTACGGGGAGTTCCCAGTCTTCATGACGTAGGGTCTATTCACGTGAACTGGATAGAAGCAGCCTTGCTGGGCCTGGTGCAGGGCCTCACCGAATTCCTCCCGATCTCCTCAAGCGCACACCTGCGGATCGTGGGCTCATTCCTTCCGAATGCGGCCGATCCCGGAGCCGCCTTCACGGCCATCACCCAACTGGGTACGGAGACGGCGGTCATCGTCTATTTCTGGCGCGACATTGTGCGGATCATCGGGGCCTGGTTCAGGTCCCTGGGCGGAAAAGTCCCACGAAACGACCCGGACGCCCGCATGGGATGGCTGGTGATCCTGGGCAGCCTTCCCATCATCATTCTCGGCTTGTTGTTCCAGGACCAGATCGAGTCGGTCCTGCGAAGCATGTGGATAGTTGCCACCATGCTCATTGTCTTCGGCATGATCCTGGCAGTTGCCGACGCCGTTGGCCGCCAGGAACGGGATCTCACACAGCTCAGCTATAAGCACGGCATTCTGTACGGTTTTGCGCAGGCAATGGCGCTTATTCCCGGTGTTTCGCGTTCCGGCGGAACCATCACTGCCGGGTTGCTGATGGGGTACACGCGTGAAGCTGCGGCCCGCTACTCGTTCCTCCTCGCCATTCCGGCGGTTTTCGGCAGCGGCCTCTACCAGCTCTACAAAACGGTTTCCAAGGAGGGCCTGGCCGGTCCCTACGGCCTCCCGGAGACAGCCCTGGCCACAGTCATCGCTTTCGTGGTGGGCTACGTGATCATTGGTTGGTTCCTTAAGTTCGTCTCCACACGCAGTTACAGGCTCTTTGTCTGGTACCGCATCCTTCTCGGCCTGGCCTTGTATGTCCTGCTCGGTTTCAATGTGATCAGCGCCTAGCACTAAGGTTGAGTCGTGAAATCGTGGACTTCCCGCCCTGTTCCTGAGCTGCCCGGCACAATGCCGCAACTACGCCTCTTCGACACCGCCCTTGGCCGTGTCGCGGAGATAGAGCCGCAGCCGGAACAATCGATGTACGTCTGCGGCATTACGCCGTACGACGCCACGCACATGGGCCACGCCGCCAGCTATGTGGCCTTCGACCTCCTCAACAGGGCCTGGCGCGATGCCGGAATCCGGGTGGCCTACGTTCAGAACGTTACGGACATCGATGACCCGCTGCTTGAGCGCGCCACCGCCACCGGCGTGGACTGGCGTGACCTGGCGCAGAGCCAGATTGAACTGTTCCACACTGATATGGACGCCCTCAACGTCCTCGCCCCAAATCATTACATCGGCGCGGTCGAAGCAATCCCGGACATTGTGCCCGCCATCGAGCGCCTTATTGCCGACGGCGTCGCCTACCGCGTACAAGGTACAGACGGCGAACCCGACGGCGATGTCTACTACGACGTCGAAATGGCCGGCAAACGATCCGACGCCACTGATGCATGGACGCTGGGCGACGTTTCAGGACTCGGCGAAGCGGAAATGCTTGCCCTCTTTGCTGAGCGTGGCGGCGATCCGGACAGGGCCGGCAAACGCCAGGCGCTTGATCCCTTGCTCTGGCGGGTAGCACGTGAAGGCGAGCCCAGCTGGCCGGGGGCTACCTTGGGCGACGGCCGTCCCGGGTGGCACATCGAGTGTACGGTTATCGCGCAGAAATACCTGCCCGCCCCTTTCACCGTGCAGGGCGGCGGCTCCGACCTCGTGTTCCCGCACCACGAAATGGGAGCAGGACATGCTTACTCACTGGCGGGCGTCCCACTTGCCCGCCACTATGCCCACGCCGGCATGGTGGGCCTTGATGGCGAAAAGATGAGCAAGTCAAAGGGCAACCTGGTTCTTGTCTCCAAGCTCCGTGCTGCGGGCGAAGAACCAGCAGCCATCCGCCTTGCGATCCTCGCCCACCACTACCGCTCTGATTGGTCCTGGACTGAGGCGGACTTCGGGGCAGCAAAGGATCGGCTCGCCCGGTGGCGCAATGCCCGCGACGCTGCCCCTGCCGGTTCGGCCGGAGCACTCGTCGCCGCCATGCGCCTGGAATTGGCCAACGACCTCAACGCTCCCGGAGCCATTGCCGCCGTCGATCTCTGGGCTGAGGAGGCATTGCGGAACAACGCCCCGGTGTCCGGGATCGACGCCGCACTTATGGGCGATGCCGTCGACGCGTTGCTCGGCGTGGAGCTTTAGGGCCGGTCCTTACCGCGTCGCTTCAAATACCGCTCGAATTCCCGGGCAATGGATTCGCCTGATGCCTCCGGGAGGTCCGCTGTGTCCTTGGCTTCCTCCAACTGGCGCACGTAGGCGGCAATCTCAGGGTCTTCGGTGGCAAGTTCGTCCACTCCGCGTTCCCAAGCCTCGGACTCTTCCGCCAGGGCCTGGCTGTCCAGGGGAACCTGGAGGAGGTCCTCGATCTTGTGAAGGATGGCCAGTTGGGCTTTGGGCGAGGGTGGTTGTGCGACATAGTGGGGGACCGCTGCCCACAGGGAAACTGTTGGCAGCCCTGCCAGCATGGCAAACTCAGCCAGCACACCCACAATGCCCACGGGCCCCTCGTATTGGGAAGCCTCCAGGTTCAAGCGTTCCCGAAGTGAACTGTCTTCCGTGGTGGTGCTTACCGGAATAGGCCTGCTGTGGGGAACGTCGGCCAGCAGCGCACCCACAAGAATCACCGAGTCCACCTTCAGTGCCTCGGCATGGACCAGGAGTTCGGTTGTGTAGGCGCGCCAGCGGTATGAAGGTTCGGTGCCCAAAACAAACACCACGTCCACATTGCTGTCCGGAACTGACGCTTTGTAGATCCGAGTTGAGGGCCATTTGACCTTGCGCGCGCCGGAGGACGTGCGCCGCACGGTGGGCCGGGTGAACTGGAAGTCGTAGTACTCCTCGGCGTCCACTGTGGCAACCTTCTTGCCGTCCCAGAGCTTGTTCAAATAGTGCAGCGCATCGCTGGCGGCCTCACCGGCGTCGTTCCAGCCTTCAAACGCGGCGATCATTACGGTGACGCGCTGGCCCTCCGCGGGTTCCTTAAGGAAACGCTCGGGCTCCGCGGTGATGTCCTGTCCTTCGGGGGTCCCGTCCACACTGTTCATCCACTCACCCTACGTCCAAGTCCCGTGTGGATGCATGGCATTTCGCGCCGAAGCGTGTCCTGTATTCGCCCACAGCGCAAGCCCGGCGGGAAGCGCCCCGGCTTCCACGTAGACTTGAAACCATGCCTTCGTCATCCAGTCAGCCCCTCCTCAAAGCCGTGCTCTGGGATATGGATGGCACTCTTGTGGACACTGAGCCTTACTGGATCGCCGCCGAGCGGGCACTCGTGGAGGCGCATGGTGGGACCTGGTCACACCAGCAGGCCATGCAGTTGGTGGGCCAGTCCCTGCTGCACTCCGCCGCAGTGCTCCAAGCTGCAGGAGTCCGCCTTGAAGCCCGGGAAATCGTGGATACGCTCAGCGCACAGGTGATCATGCACATCCGAAATGAAGTTCCCTGGCGCCCGGGAGCACGCGAGTTGCTGGACGAATTGCACCAGGCAGGCATCCGTTGTGCCCTCGTTACCATGTCCGAGGGTCCGCTGGCCGGCGTTATCGTTGAAAGCCTCCCCAAGCCCTACTTCGAATTCCTGGTCACGGGAGACACCGTCACCAACGGCAAACCGCATCCGGAGGCCTACCTCACGGCCGTTGAACGGCTTCGGCTCGACGACCCGTCACTGACCATCGATCACTGTGTTGCGTTGGAAGATTCCATTCCTGGCGCCACGGCTGCCCTGGCATCGGGCGTACTGACAGTGGGCATCCCGCATCAGGTTCCGTTGCCCGAGTACCCTGGCATGGTCATGTGGGAAACCCTGGTGGGCCGGTCCGCAGCAGACGTCAGCCAGCTGGTTGCCGATCGCTTCGCACCGGGAAACCTGCTTGAAGGGGCAAACTAGGTGAGCAGCTCCTCCACGCCACACCATGCCGTTACCAAAAGGGACGGCATCCCGCTGGGAAAAATCGCGGGAATTCCCGTCTATCTTGCTTACTCCTGGTTCATAATTGCCGGTTTCACCGTGATCGTTTACGGCCCGGCACTTCAGCTGACCAGACCGGACCTTGACCTTGGTTTCAACGCCTATTTCGTCGCGTTCGGGTATGCAGTACTGCTTGCGATCTCGGTCCTTGTCCATGAGCTCGCGCACGCTCTCAGTGCCAAGGCTTTCAAGTGGCCCACGGAAAAAATCGTACTGAATCTCTGGGGTGGGCACACCCAATTCGAGAGCTTCACGGCTTCTCCGGGCCGCGCCGTCATCGTTGCTATGGCCGGTCCTGCTTCCAACTTCGTATTGGCTCTGGGCATGTGGGTCCTTTCGGAGGCGCACGTGTTCACGGGCGTCGCGGAGCTTTTGGCGGGCATCCTCATGTGGGCCAACTTACTTATAGGCATATTCAACGTTCTTCCGGGGTTGCCGCTTGATGGCGGCCGACTGGTGGAATCCGCTGTCTGGAAGGCCACAGGCAGCCAGGATAAAGGAACAATCGCCGCTGGCTGGTCCGGCAGGGTCATTGTTGTCGCATTGGTCATTGGGTTTATCGGTTTGCCGCTGCTGACCGGCGGGCCTGTCAACTTCAACTACATGCTCATCACAGTCGTTGTGTGTGGCTTCCTCTGGATGGGCGCATCGAGCTCAATAAACCATGCAAAACTCCGCAGCCGCCTTTACCTGGTGAGCGCGGCCGGGCTCGCGGAGCCCGCAGTGGGCCTCCCGAACGCGGCTACTGTGGCGGACGTCCTGGTGGTATCACCTGCCGGGAGTCCCGCCGTCGTGATTTGCGGACCTGACGGAAAGCCCCAGGGAGTGGTTGATCCGGGCGCGGCTGCCGCGGTTCCTCCCGAGGCCATAGCGACGACGCCGGTCACCGCCGTAGCGCATGCCCTGGCGGCCGGCGCGTACGTCCCGGAATGGTCCAAGGGCCAGGAGCTGATCCAG
>Ga0207655_1003214_pt1 | contig 12278 bp, 10 predicted proteins | sample KBSM44metaG_FD_184398 | JGI IMG/M metagenome (GOLD analysis project Ga0207655, IMG submission 184398) | Miscanthus rhizosphere microbial communities from Kellogg Biological Station, Michigan, USA - KBS M4-4 metaG (SPAdes) (version 2) | ecosystem: Host-associated > Plants > Roots > Rhizosphere >...
CATGGACACAATGGAGTCGCCGCCGAGTTCGAAAAAGTTGTCTTCAAGACCTACGTTTTCGATGGCCAACACGTCCTGCCAAATCGCCGCGAGGGATTTTTCCATCGCTGTGCGCGGTGCGACGTGTTCGCGCTGTTGCTCAGTGCCGTCAATCGCCGGCAGGGCCTTGCGGTCGAGTTTGCCGTTGGGGGTCAGTGGCAGGCGTTCGAGGAACAGCAGGAACGCCGGAACCATGTAGTCCGGCAGGTATTGGCGCAGCGCGGCTTTCAAGGTTTCACGCTGGGTCGCTTGAGCGTCGATGTCGTCCAGTAACGCTGGATCGGCCGGAACGATATAGGCGACCAGTTGTTGGCCGTTGACGCCGTCCTGCGCCAGCACCGCCAACTCACGCACGGCGTCCTGCTGCAACAGCCGTGCTTCGATTTCACCGAGTTCGATACGGAAACCACGGACCTTGACCTGATGGTCGATGCGACCAACGTATTGCAACGCGCCGTCGGCCTGATAACGGGTCAGGTCGCCGGTGCGGTACAGGCGTTCGCCGTTGCTGGCGAACGGGTTCGGTACGTATTTTTCGGCGGTCATGCCTGGTCGAGCCAGGTAACCGCGGGTAATGCCGGCGCCTGACAGGAACAGCTCGGCGGACACGCCTTGCGGCACCGGTTGCAGTTCGGCGTCCAACAAATAGCTGGCGGTGTGCTTGAGTGGCCGGCCGATGTTCGCGCGGCCACCAGCCTCGCGGCGGGTCCAGGTCGAATACGTGGTGTCTTCGGACGGACCGTACAAATCGTAGACATGCTCGACCGTCGACTGCTGATACAACGCCTCCACCAGTCTCTGCTTCAACGGTTCGCCGGCGAGGTTGATGATGCGCACGCTCGGCGGGATCTGCCCGTCGCGCTGCAACGCATTGATCGCCGACGGCACGGTGTTGATCAGGCGCACCTGATCCCGGGCCGGCAGCTGCGGCAATTCCAGGGCATTGCGGGCGATGATCACCGAGCCACCATTGGCCAGGGTGACAAACAGTTCCCACACCGACAGGTCGAAGCACACCGACGTCGAGGCCAATACGCCTTGAATGTCTTCACGGCTGTAGACCGATTTCGACCAGTCGATCAGCGCCAGCACGTTGCGGTGGGCGATGGCCACGCCTTTGGGTTTACCGGTGGAGCCGGAGGTGTAGATCACGTAGGCGAGGTTGTCCGGCGTGACGCGAGTCACCGGCGCGTTGCTTGGGTAAGCAGCCCACGCCCTTTCGTCCACCAGCAACACTTGGGTGTCGGCGGTGACGGTCAATGTTGCGGCGACAGCTTGCTCGGTCAGCAGCACCAGAGCGCGGCTGTCTTCGAGCATGTAGGCCACGCGTTCGGCCGGGTAATCCGGGTCCAGCGGCACGTAAGCGCCACCGGCCTTGAGCACCGCGAGCAACGCGACCAACAAGCTGTCGGAACGCTGCATCGCCACGCCAACCCGAACTTCCGGGCCCACGCCCAGTTCGATCAGTTTGTGGGCCAGGCGATTTGCCTGAGTGTCGAGTTCGCTGTAAGTCAGCTGTTTGGTCGCGAAGGTCACTGCCAGTGCATCCGGGCTGGCCACTGCTTGCTGGCTGATCAGTTCATGAATGCACAGGTCTTGCGGAAAGCTTTCGTCAGCACGATTCCAGTCATGCACGATCCGCTGGTATTCGGCGTTCTCCAGCAGCGGCAAATCACTGATGCGCTGCTGCGAATCACCGACCATGCCCTGCAACAAATGCGTCCAGTGCTGGGCCATGCGCGCGATGGTCGCGGCGTCGAACAGGTCGTTGGCGTAGGTCAGCGCGGCATGCAGCTTGCCGCCCTTTTCATAGGTGTCGAGGGTCAGGTCGAACTGGGTGGTGCGCCCTTCCCACTCGATCACGCCCAGCGCCAGACCGGACGCGGTGCTGACCGTGGAAATGTCCGCGACCTGCGGCTGGTGGTTGTACATCACCTGGAACAGCGGCGTGTGGCTAAGGCTGCGCTCCAGTTTCAGCGCTTCGACCAGGCGTTCGAACGGCAAGTCCTGATGGGCCTGGGCACCGAGGGCGGTTTCCTTGATGGCGCGCAGCAAATCGTCGACACGGGTCTGGCCGTCGAGCTGGGTGCGCAGCACCTGGGTGTTGACGAAGAAGCCGATCAGGCCTTCGATTTCGGCGCGGTTACGGTTGGCGATCGGCACGCCGACGCGAATGTCGGTCTGTCCGGTGTAGCGATGCAGCAGCGCGTTGAAGGCGCCGAGCAACAGCATGAACAGGGTGATGTTGTGTTTCTGCGCCGTGGCCCGCAGTTGCTCGGCCAGTTGGCCATCGACAGCGAACTCGTAACGGGTGCCGCGATAGCTCGGCATCGCCGGGCGCGGATGATCGGTGGGCAGTTCCAGCACCGGGTGCTCGTCGCCCAGTTGCGCCTGCCAGTAGTCGAGTTGACGCGCCTGCTCGCCGGCCTCCAGCCAGCGACGTTGCCACAACGCATAGTCGCTGTACTGGATCGACAAGGGCGCGAGTTGCGGTTGTGCGCCCGCCTCAAAAGCGTCGTAGCAGCGGATGAATTCGTCGATCAGCACGTTCATCGACCAGCCGTCGGAAACGATGTGGTGCAGGGTCAGCAGGAGGACGTGTTCCTGCTCGGCGAGTTTGAGCACGGTGACGCGCAACAGCGGGCCGTTTGCCAGATCAAACGGCAGCACGGATTGCTGCTCGGCCGCTTGGGCAACGGACCTTTCGCGCTCCGTGGCCGGTAATGCGCTGAAATCCACCTGATCAATCACCAACGACGCACTGGTTGGCACTTGCAGCAAGGTGTCATCGGCCTGGCGCTGGAACACCGTGCGCAAGGTTTCGTGGCGTTCAACGAGGCTGGCGAAGGCTTGCTCCAGCGCGGACAGGTTCAACTGCCCGGTCAGACGCACCGCGCCGGGCAGGTTGTAGGCGCCGCTTTGCGGGTCCAGCTGCCAGAGAAACCACATGCGCTGCTGGGCGTACGACAACGCCTGGCGATCTTCAGCTTCGACGCCAGCAGGAATGGGAAACCGGGCGAAATCAACGCCTTCCTTGTGCAAGGCCGCAAGGAACATCTGGCGCTTTTCCAGGGGCAACCCGATAAACCGGCGAGCAAGTTTCAAGGAGTCTTCAGCATTCATTTCTAAGCATCCGGATCAGTGGCGGGAAGCACAAAGGCACGTCGTCCCTATAAAACGAATGCAGACCGGAAAAATTAGCGAATGAGAACAAGTATCAGGAAGGAGGTAGAACGCGGAGTGTCAGTGAGTCAAAAATCATTGTAGGGGTGAGCCTGCTCGCGATAGCGGCGTGTCAGGTTTAGAAACGTCGACTGACACACTGCTTTCGCGAGCAAGCTCGCTCCCACAGGTTTTGGGTGATGCTCCAGAATGGTTTAGCTGACAGCCATCAACCCATGCCGCCGATGGTGAACGTCCAGCTGATCCTTGATCACCCGCAACACCTTGGCTTCGTGCTCGTGGATAAAAAAGTGTCCACCCGCAAGCATGTCCACCGAAAAACTACCGTGGGTTTCCTTGCTCCAGCCGATCAGCTGCTCAGTGGTTGCACGGTCAGCCTTGCCGCCGAGCACATGAATCGGGCACTTGAGCAACGGACGCTGCTGCGGTTCGAAACGTCCGCACAACAGAAAGTCCGCGCGCAGCACCGGCAGCGTCAGGCTCATCAGTTCTTCGTTGGCCAGCACCTCTTCACTGGTGCCGTTGAGGGTGCGCAGTTGCTCGATCAATTCGGCATCGGTTTTGGGCTCGGCGAAACCCCGGTCGTAGTCGGCACGCAGCGTCGGTGCGGCAGTGCCCGAAGCGAACAGCGCCACCGGTTCGGGGCAACCCAGCGAGCGAAACGCATGGGCCATCTCACAGGCGAGCAGTGCACCAAGGCTATGACCGAACAGCGCGTATGGCGTCTTGAGCGTGGCTTTTTGTTCCTGCGCGAGTTGCAGCGCCAGGCGCCGCATGTCGGTGTGCAACGGTTCGCCAAACCGGGCGCCACGCCCCGGCAACTCCACGGGTTGCAGCTTGAGCCACTCCGGCAGTTTGCGCCGCCAGCGGCTGTAGACCATGGCACTCGCGCCCGAATAGGGCAGGCAGAGCAATGTCAGCTGGGTCACCGGGCTTACCTCAAAAAGTTGTCTGTTAAGAGAACGGATGAGCGCCGAGGGGAATTAGTAGGACACCGGACTGTGTTTGATTTACTTGAGGTGGCGGAAGCTTTGGACTGCGGAGCCGAGCACCACCGCGCCAGCCGCAATCGCCACCCAGAACCCGCTACGCGCGCCGAACGCATCCACCAGCCACCCGGAACTGGCCGCGCCGATCGCCACGCCAATGCTCAACCCGGTCACCAGCCAGGTCAGGCCTTCAGTGAGTTTGGCCGGCGGCACGATGCGCTCCACCAACGCCATCGCAACAATCAGGGTCGGCGCAAAGAACAGCCCGGCGATGAACACCGCCAGCGACAACCCGAGAATGTTCGTTGCCAGCAGCAACGGTAACGTGGTCACCGCCGTCGCCACCCCGCCGTACAGGAACAGGCGCGGCAATGGCAGTTTCGAGCGCAACGCCCCGAACGCCAGCCCGGCCATGCACGAGCCGATGGCATACACCGACAACACAATGCTCGCCGCCGCCGGCTGGCCCTGCTGCTGGGCGAACGCCACGCTGACCACATCCACCACGCCGACGATGGTGCCCATGGCGACCATCAACAGCATCAGCAACTGAATCTCGCTGGAACGAATGATCGAGTCGTGATGATGGTCTTCATGAGGATGAATCGCCGGCTCGGTGTCACGTTGCAGCACAAACGCCGTCACCCCGATCGCCAACATCAGCAACGCCGCCAACGGCCCCGCCTCGGGAAACGCCACCACGCACAAACCCACCGACAGTGGCGGCCCGACAATAAAACAGACCTCGTCCAGCACCGACTCCAGTGCATAAGCGGTTTGCAGCTCAGGCTGGCCGCGATACACCTCGGTCCAGCGCGCCCGCACCATCGCCGACATGCTCGGCATGCAACCGGCCAGCGCGGCAAACACAAACAACGTCCACTGCGGCGCCTGCAAGCGGGTGCAAAGCAACACCAGCAACAACGCCCCGCCACCGATCAGCGCCGACACCGGCAAGATCCGACGCTGCCCGAAACGGTCCACCAGCCGCGAGACCAGCGGCGCGCAAAACGCCGTGGCCAGGGCAAACGTCGCCGCCACGGCGCCAGCCAGTCCGTAGCCACCCTGCAATTGCGAGAGCATGGTGATCAGGCCGATGCCGGTCATGGAAATCGGCATGCGCGCGATCATCCCGGCCAGCACAAAAGCGCTGCTGCCTGGGGCTTTGAACAGCTCGCGGTAAGGGTTTGCCATGGGTGCGTGTCTCAACTAGGGCCTGCAAGTTGCCACAAAGGCTGATCAAGGGGAAAGCAGCTAATTGTTGGTTGAATGTGAAGGGCTGCCCCGTGACCTGATCGCGAACAGTCAGGTGACGAAACTTTCATGGTTCGGCGTGAACTCTCATCATCGCCCGCCAGTCAGCTGATAAGGCCTTCAACTCAAAGCGCTGACGTCGGCACTACCCTGTTCATCGTCGGCGGCATGAGCCTTTATCCGGAGTTTCGCGGCAATGGCTGATCATCATCCCGAACGACAAAGCGCTATCGATGCCCATGGCATCATCGGCGACATGCGCAGCGCGGCACTGGTCAACGACAAGGGCAGTGTGGACTTTTTCTGCTGGCCGGAATTCGACAGCCCGTCGATCTTCTGCTCGTTGCTGGACACGCCCGAGGCCGGGATTTTCCAACTGTCCCCGGATTTACCCGACGCGCGCCACGAGCAGATTTACCTGCCTGACACCAATGTGCTGCAAACCCGTTGGCTCAGCGACCGCGCAGTCGTCGAAGTCACCGACCTGCTGCCCATCGGCGACAGCGAAGATGACACGCCGGTGCTGATGCGCCGAGTTCGTGTGGTCAGCGGCCAGGCGACGTTTCATATGCGCTGCGCCGTGCGTCATGACTACGCTCGTACCAAGACCCGCGCACGCATGGATGAAGAAGACGTGACCTTCGAGGCCACCAATCAGCCGTCCCTGCGTCTGTCTTCGGATCAGGTTTTGCGTATAGACGGCCATGCGGCAGTCGCCGAATTCACCCTCGAACAGGACCAGACTGCCGAATTCATGCTGGGCGGTATCGATGACCCACGGTTCAAGGAAGGCGCCGCCGCGATCTGCCTGGCACGGACCCTGAAGTTCTGGCGCGACTGGATCGGCCAATCCAACTACCGCGGCCGCTGGCGGGAGATGGTCAACCGCTCGGCCCTGGCGTTGAAGCTGCTGACCTCGCGCAAGCATGGCGCAATCCTCGCCGCCGCGACCTTCGGCCTGCCGGAAACGCCTGGCGGCGAGCGCAATTGGGACTACCGCTACACGTGGATCCGCGACGCCTCGTTCACCGTCTATGCGTTCATGCGCCTGGGCTTTGTTCAGGAAGCCAATGAATACATGCGCTGGCTGCGCGGGCGGGTCAGCGATTGCCACGGCAAGTCCATGAAACTCAACATCCTCTACGCCATCGATGGCCGTCAGGAACTGCCGGAAACCGAACTCTCGCACCTCTGCGGCCATGGCGGCGCAACACCGGTGCGCATTGGCAATCAGGCTTACGACCAGGTCCAGCTCGATATCTTTGGCGAATTGATGGACGCGGTGTATCTGGTCAACAAATACGGCGACGCCATCTCCCATGAAGGCTGGAAACACACGGTGGAAGTGGTCGATCAGGTCTGCGAAACCTGGGAGCAAAAAGACGTCGGCATCTGGGAAATGCGCGGCGAACAGCATCACTTCCTGCACTCGCGACTGATGTGCTGGGTGGCACTGGACCGGGCCATTCGCCTCGCCTCAAAACGCTCACTGCCCGCCCCGTTCGCCCGCTGGGACCAGACCCGACAGGCGATCTACGCGGACATCTGGGAAAACTTCTGGAACGAAGAACGCGGGCATTTCGTCCAGTACATCGGCGGCACCGCGCTTGATGGTTCGATGCTGCTGATGCCGCTGGTGCGCTTCGTCAGCGCCAAAGACCCGCGCTGGCTCGCGACCCTCGACGCCATCGAAAAGAATCTGGTGCGCGACGGCATGGTTTACCGCTATCGCAATGACGACACCCGAATCGACGGCCTCGACGGCACCGAAGGCGCCTTCGCCGCGTGCTCATTCTGGTACGTCGAATGCCTGGCCCGCGCCGGTCGGGTGGAAAAGGCCCATCTGGAATTTGAACAGTTGCTGAGGTACGCCAACCCGCTGGGGTTGTACGCCGAAGAGTTCGACAGCCATGCGCGGCATCTGGGCAATACGCCGCAAGCGCTGACGCATTTGGCACTGATCAGTGCGGCGTGTTTTCTGGATCGGAAATTGAGTGGGGAGAAGAGTTTCTGGCAGCCGTGAAACCAGGTAGCCCCTGTGGCGAGGGAGCTTGCTCCCGCTGGGCTGCGAAGCAGCCTCACTCGGTGTGTCAGATAAAACGTAGCGGCGGAGTCTACGACGGCTTCGCCGCCGAACGGGAGCAAGCTCCCTCGCCACAGGTTTTACGTAGGCCAAAGCCTTACATTGCTTAAACAAGACCCGCATCCGCCACCGGAAAATCCTTTGTTGCCAGCCGTTACATCCCCCCCTACCATCGACCGTCAACGGGTACAGCGGAGCTGTCCAACAAAACCCGAATTCAAGGAACCAGAATGACCCAGCGCATCCACCGCAGCATCGACGCCCCTCTCAGGTCCGGACTGAACCGCGACGAATTGTGGGAAGCCCAAGACAAAGGCCTGATCAAATGCTGGGAAATCGGTCGCCAACGCGCCGCCCGTTTCCCCGAACTCGCCCAACGCTGCCTTGCCGGCGAACTGCCGGTACTGGGCTGGAAAGGTGGCGTCAGCCGCAGCCTGAAAAAACTCGAAAAGTACGGATCCCTCAAATACCTCGCTCAGTGGCAGGGGTTACGCGGGGAAGATCTGGATGTTGATTTGGGTGAAGAACGGGCGTTGACCTGTTCGCGGACCAATATGGTGGTGACGTTTACGCCGGATCGGTCGAAGTACTTCAATCAAGTTTCGGAAGTCGAGGCTTAGGCACCTTCACATCTGAAGCGCCCCGGCCTTCGATAATCCGGATTTCGTCGAGGTGGTGATTCACTCCTACCGCCACCGGTTCATGTACGCGCCCGGCGACCCGGTGCTGGAGTGGATCGAAGAAGCGCCCGAGGCAACGCTCAGAGCGTTACTGGATCTGCTGGAGGGCTGACGCTGAAACGCTCGCGATAGGCCTGCGGGGTCACGCCCATGGCCCGCAGAAAACTGCGTCGAAGCGTCTCTTCGCTGCCGAATCCGCATTGCACCGCCACCCGTTTGATCGGCACGCCGGTATCGCTGAGCAAACGTCGGGCGGTTTCGACCCGAATCAGTTCGATGGCCCGGGCCGGAGTCTGGCCGGTGTCGGCGCGGTAATGGCGGACGAAGCTGCGTTCGCTCATGCCGGCTTGCAAGGCGAGGGTCGGGATGCCCAAGTCCTTGGTGAGGTTTTCGCTGATCCAGGCATGAAGTTCGTCGAAACGGTTGCCTTCCTTTTGCAAAGAGAGGGTCACGCTGAACTGCGACTGCCCGCCGGGTCGTTTCAGGAACACCACCAATTGCCGGGCGACTTCCAGGGCCATCGTGCGGCCAAGATCTTCTTCGACCATGGCCAGCGCCAGATCGATACTGGCGGTGACCCCGGCCGAAGTCCAGACCGGACCGTCATTGATAAAGATCGGATTGGGTTCAACCTGCAGCCGCGGATGCTGCTGCGCCAACTGCTCGCAACGGGTCCAGTGAGTGACCACCCGCCGGCCATCGAGCCAGCCGCTGGCCGCCAGCAAAAATGCCCCGGTGCACACCGACGCTACCCGTCGACACCCCGTCGCGTGTTCACGTACCCACGTCACCAGCGGTTCGTCTTGCGCCGCGTCGTAAACGCCCCAGCCACCGGCAATGATCAATGTGTCACTACCCTGTTCGGGCAACGGCTCGGCGAGCAGCGCCAGCCCCGCCGACGACATCACCGCCCCACTGCCGCTGGCAATCACCGACGGCGCATAAGGTGGCGGAAAACCTTGCTGACGAGAAATATCGTTGGCCGAGGCGAACACCTGCAACGGCCCGGTGACGTCGAGCAGTTGCACATTGGCAAAGGCGAGCACGTGAATGGTTTTCGGCATGATTGGCGTAATTCGTGGGGTTATTGGCGTATACGCCAAATCCTACGAGCCTAAAGTGAAGTCGTCCACCCACTTCATGAGAAAAATGCCATGACGTTGCAGATCGGTTTTCTGTTGTTTCCACAGGTTCAGCAACTGGACCTCACCGGCCCTTACGACGTACTGGCCTCGCTGCCGGACGTGAAGGTGCATTTGATCTGGAAGGACCTGATGCCGGTCACCGCGAGCACGGGCCTGGTGCTGAAACCGACCACCACGTTCGATGATTGCCCGAAGCTGGATGTGATCTGCATTCCCGGTGGCAGCGGCGTCGGGCCGTTGATGGAAGATGAAGCGACACTGGCCTTCATCAAGGCGAAGGCCGCTACCGCGCGTTACGTCACGTCGGTGTGTACCGGCGCGCTGGTGCTGGGTGCGGCAGGTTTGCTGAAGGGCAAACGCGCCACCACTCACTGGGCTTATCACGAATTGCTGGCGCCGTTGGGGGCAATCCCGGTGAAGGATCGGGTGGTGCGCGACGGCAATCTGTTGACCGGTGGCGGGATCACGGCGGGCATCGATTTTGCCCTGACCCTGGCCGCGGAGCTGTTCGATAAAGACACGGCAGAGCTGGTGCAGTTGCAGCTGGAATATGCCCCGGCGCCGCCGTTTACGTCGGGCAGCCCTGAGACGGCTCCGGTGAGTGTGCTGGAGGAGGCCCGCAAACGTGCCGCCGGGTCATTAAAACTGCGCTCGGAAATCACTGAACGTGTAGCGGCGAAACTCGATCAGTTGTCAGCACGCTGATCCATCCCGACCGGCAGCCAGTGCCTGGCTGCCGTTTCCCCGGCCAAAATGATGCGCCGACGATTTTCCATCGCCCACAAAAAAACCCGCCTAAGCGGGTTTCTCAAGACCATTTCGACATCCTGTCGGCAGCCATCCTGGCCAATGGTCGATCATCCGTGATCCTGAGCGCTTCCTGCGACTCAGTTGATGGATCCAGAATAAACACATCGGTGAAGGGTAAACAGAGGACATACCAGCGCTCTGGTGTAAGCCATTGCCCATTCAGCCATGAAGCTCTCTTCTGCTACACGAAACTCATCTGCCAAGGCCTTTTCGACAGACCAAAAAAAACCCGCCGAAGCGGGTTTCCCAAGACCATTACGACTCCCTGTCGGCAGCGATTCCTTGCTTATGGTCGATCATCCATGATCCCGAGCACTTCCTGTGCTTCGGTTGATGAAGCCAGATTACGCTTCGGATCCAATGTGCAATAGACGACATAGCTACCATCGCGTGTAGGACATTCGCTATACCTAACCTTCCGAAAACCCCTAGACGACTCAGGTTTTGAGCATTAAACCCGCGAGTTTAGCGGCCTGCAGCTGACCTGCTGCCGCCAGGGTATCGTCGTCGATAAACGCCCAGCGTTTCAGCCAAGTTTCGAACATGCAGCCATCACTCTTCCTGACGCTCGCGTTGCCTGGCACTGACTTTGAGGAACTCTTCGATGTTGTTCATCTGTTCATCCCAACCGCGGCTGTCCATACGGAACGCCTTGAGCCTGCGCGTCTGGGGGATGTGATCGAAACCGGACTCAGTGACCTTGAGTAACGTGCCTTCATCCATGTCTTCGAGCTCGAACTTCACCAGCGTGGTGGGTTCCTGGGAGTAATCGAGATCCGGCTCCACGGCATACGGGTGCCAGCGAAACGAAAACACCCGTTCGGGCTCGACCCGCTCCACCAGTACATTCCACAACAAGTGCTCATAACCCGGGTACGTAATCTGCCCCTGGGTCCACTCACCGGCGACAAAACGCTTGCCCTCCAGCGCCACGCCAAACCACTGTCCGAAGGCTTCGGCATTGGCCAGCACACGCCAGACCTGCGAGCGCGGCGTTTTGAGCAGGATCTTCCTTTCGATGCGATCTGATGCTGGATTCATAAGTCACCTCCTGTACTGAACAGTAGGCCTGTAAGACCACAAGACCAACCCTAAAGTTGTATCAATCGGGTATCGCAATCAACCCTGTACGAAATATTCAGCTGCATTTCAAAGTGTAACTGCTGGTTTGAAAACCAAACGAGTAGACCGAAACTGCTAACGTGAAAAAACGAAATTGACTCAGACAAGGACGATTCATGCAGCTTTCACTGACGGAGCGTTATCGCGGAGCCCTGCTGGGCCTGGCCTGCGGTGATGCCATCGGCACCAGCGTCGAGTTCCAGCCACGCGGCTCGTTCAAGCACCTGACCGACATGGTGGGTGGCGGCCCTTTCAATCTGGAGGCCACGGCTGACGCTTTGCTGCGGGCAGCCACCCTCACGCAATCAGGAGCACGCGATGAATAGCCTGCATGGCAGTTGCTTGTGCAAAGCCATCGAATACGAACTCGATAGCCTCGACATGCCCATCAGTCATTGCCACTGCCAAACCTGTCGCAAGGCGCACGCGGCGGCATTCGCCTCGACAGCGGGGGTCATGCGCGAACATTTTCGCTGGACCAAAGGGCAGGACCGCCTGAGCAGCTACGAATCGTCGCCGGGCAAGCTTCGGCATTTCTGTTCGGTCTGCGGTTCACACTTGATGGCTGAACGCTTGGCCCAACCCCACGTCATTGTTCGTGTGGCGACACTGGATAATGACCCGAAAATGACGCCTCAGGCGCATATCTGGACATCACATGATGTGCCATGGCTTGGCTATGAATCGATTAAAAAATGCCCTGAATGGCAGGCATAGCCAGGCCCATACATAGCGCTACACTGCCCCCCAACTTTCCACGTCAAAGCGAGAATTCCCATGCTCCCACGCTTGCTCCTGGCACTGACGCCTCTGCTGTTCACTACTGCCGCTTATGCAGTGGACTGCGACAACGCCACCGATCAGGCGTCGATGAATCAGTGCGCGGCGCAGCAGCACAAGACGGCGGACAAGGAGTTGAATGCGCTTTACCAGCAGATCAACGAGCGTTTGAAGAGCAACCCCGAAAGCAAAA
>Ga0207655_1003215_pt1 | contig 12276 bp, 9 predicted proteins | sample KBSM44metaG_FD_184398 | JGI IMG/M metagenome (GOLD analysis project Ga0207655, IMG submission 184398) | Miscanthus rhizosphere microbial communities from Kellogg Biological Station, Michigan, USA - KBS M4-4 metaG (SPAdes) (version 2) | ecosystem: Host-associated > Plants > Roots > Rhizosphere >...
ACCAGCGCGTCGAGTTCGAGATCGCCCAGGGCCCCAAGGGTCTGCAGGCGGAGAACATCCGACCCCTGTAAGGAGAACGGCCCGCCGATGAGCGGGCCGTTTCGCATCGGGGAGTCGTCGCCCGCCGGCGTGGCGCGGCGACGACTCATCCCGCTGCAGCTCGATCACTCCAGGTCGAGCCGCACGATGCTCTCTGCGCCACGTGCGTTGGCCGCAACGGCAGCCACGAGATCGGCGTAGTCGGGGAGGATCTCCGGCACCCCTGCCGATGCTCCCGGCTCGCCGAGCAGCCACCGTCGACGCGCGCCGCCGCCGTCGACGATGACGAGTCGCCGCCGCGGGTACGTCGGCGGGCTGAGCCGAACGGCACGCTGCTGCGCGAAGAAGAACGTCTGCCCGTCGATCGTGATCGCGCCGGGGCTCACGTCGATCCGCGCCGGCACGGAACGTCCTCGTGCCGAAGTCGTGAGCGCCAGCACGCCGATGATCGCCACGAGTATGACCAGGATCGGCAGCACGATGACCATGGCGATCTCGCGATCGTCCTCCACCAGCACGCCGGACACGGCCACCGCCACGACGGCCAGCGCGATGAGGGCCGCGATCCCGGCGGCCACCGCGCTGCGTCGGGCACGGCGGCGGAGCACTGTCGCCTGCGGCGAGAAGGTACGCGGCGCAAGGGCTCGTACGGCATCGTCGCCTGCGGAGGAGACAGCCGAAGGCGACGACGAGTCGGCGGCCAGCGGCGACAGCAGCGCCACGAGCTCGGTGAATCTGTCGCGCGACAGCGGCACATTCACTTCGTCGCGCCGCCCGGGCGATTGCACGATGAGGGTGCGGTCGACGCCCGACGGGATGCCGTTGGTGTAGCGCTTGGTGACGCGGCTCGTGAACGACGACGTCGAACGTTCCCAGCGGTGCAGGAGCTGGCCGGGTCGACGGATCTCGACCGCGTCGCCATCCACCACGACGCGCGTGTTCGCGTGCCACAGAGCGCTTCCCCAGATGAGCAGAACGATGATGACGGCCGCCGTGATGGCGAGCGTGGCACGCATCGATCGGGTGGTGGTGACCGGAAGCAGTTGCGGCAGCACGAACAGCGCGGCCGCTCCGAGTACCACGGACAGGACGAGTGCGCCCAGAGCCCGCCGGGCGAGCGAGCCGCGGAACTCGACCCTCCCGCCCGACGGAGCGCTCATCGGGCGGCGCCGGCGAGGCTTCCGGTGGTCTTCCCGGCCGGGTCGTAGGCGATGCAGGAGATCAACCGGTCATCCGCGCCCTCCCAGCTCTCGCGGGTGGGGGTGATGTAGTTGTACTCCAGAGTGGACTCCTCGTACGCGATGCCGATGAAGGCGCTGAAGGCCTCGCCGCACCCGCTTTCGGCGGCATCCGTCACCGCGCTGTCGCCGGGGTAATCGCCGGCCGGCAGGGTGAGGTCATGGTAGACCTCGTTGTCGTGCGGATCGGCGCACGGGACCGCGGGGACGTCGGTGATCGTCTCGGCATCCTGGTCGTCGAAGCAGTCGCCGATCTTGATGGTGAAGGCGTCGGCCTTGCCGGATTCGGTGACCTCGCCGGAGTCGCCGTCGCGAACCGCCTGGTCACCGCCGATCAGGTTCGTGATGGTCGAGCAGCCTCCGAGGAGGATGACGCTCGAAACGAGCAGGATGGCGGGGATGCTGCGGTGCAGACGCATTTTTTCGGACGCTCTTTCTGTTACGTATGTCGACTCGATGTCGCCACACGATCACCCGGTGCGGGGTGAAAAAGACTCTCCGACCGGCTCCCGACCGTGCAGCGACCCCAATATAGCGGGCCCGGTCAACCGGTATGTACGGCGGTGTGTGCGGCCGTCTCGTCGTCGATCAACAGCAGCGCGCGCAGTTCGGCGGCGGTGTCGACGGCCGCCGCGGCGCCATCCGACTCGTGCGGCCAGCTGAATCCCCAGCGCACGAAGATCACCGGGACGCCCTGCGCGCGACCGCCGTCGACATCGTGGTGTCGGTCTCCGATGAGCACCGGACGGCTGGTGTCGGCTCCCGCCGCACGCAGGCGCCGCAGCGCTTCGGCGACGATGTCCGACTTGGAGGCGAGCGTCTTCTCGTCGGGTGTCGACCCCGCCATCGCCCGCATGTGCGGGGCGAGGTCGAAGTGTTCCATGAGCGCCACCACCTGCACCTCGGGCTTCGAGCTGGCCGTGGCCTGCGCGACGCCGGCGGCATCCAGCTCGGCGACGATATCGGCGACGCCCGGGTACAGTCGCGCGCCCGTCGTATACCCGTCGGCTTTGCCGAGAACGCGGTAATACGCGACGGCCTCGGTGGCCTCTTCCGGCGTCATGCCGACGTTCGCCTGGAACGAGTCGAACATGGGTGGCCCGATCCAGTGCACGAGCTCTTCGCGGGTCGGTGCGGGCTTGCCGAAGTGCTCGAGGGCGATGGTGAGCCGACGGAGGATGCCGTCGGAGGCATCGACCAGCGTGCCGTCCACGTCCCAGAGCACGCAGGTCCAGGGAGATCTCAATGCCATGGTCTCAGCCTAGGGTGCCGTCAGAAGAGGCGTGGGGCGCCGGACTCGACGCCCTTCATGCCCTCGTAGTCCAGCGTCACGCATCGGATGCCGCGGTCGCCGGCGAGGGTCTTGGCCTGGGGCTTGATCTCTTGGGCGGCGAACACCCCCGCGACCGGGGCGAGGTGCGGATCGCGGTTGAGCAGCTCGAGATAGCGGGTGAGCTGTTCCACGCCGTCGATGTCGCCGCGGCGCTTGACCTCGACCGCGATCGTGCCGCCCGCGGGGTTGCGCAGCAGGAGGTCGACGGGCCCGATCGCCGTCGGGAACTCGCGGCGCACCAGAGTGACGCCGTCGCCGATGACCTCGACCTGCTCCGCGAGGAGGCGCTGGAGATCTGCTTCGACACCGTCCTTCTGCAGTCCGGGGTCGACACCGAGTTCGTGGGAGGAGTCGTGCAGCACGTCGTAGATGCGCACGAGCAGCGCATCGCCGGTCTTCGCGTGCGTCACCCGCCAGTGCTCGAGCACCCCGGCCGAGGCGGACTCGGCATCCGGGGCTTCGACCGTCAAGGTGCAGGGCGGGCTCATCCAGTTGAGCGGGGCGTGCTGGATGTCGCGATGGAACGCGACGGTTCCGTCGGCCTTGATCATGATGAGACGGGTCGCGAGCGGGAGATGGGTGTTCAGCCGTCCGGAGTAGTCGACGGAGCAGCGGGCGATGATGAGACGCACCCGTCAAGTCTCGCAGTCTCTTGGCGCGCGATCGTCGCCGGGGATCCGTCGCCCGGCATCCCAGGGGTGGAGCTCTCAGAACGGCGGTGCGGTCTCCGTGCGCGGCGGCAGAGATCGCCGTGGAGATCGCGGCGGAGGTGGCGGCGCGGGGCTCACGGCGAAGGCAACGGCGGGGATGGCTGCGTTCTCGCGGTAGACGCGCCCCGTAGGGGAGGTCCATTCGAGTACTCCTCGGCCGCGCTGGCGGACGGTCCAGAGGGTGAACTGCTTCATCGAGTGGTGCCGTTGGCAGAGGTGCGCGAGGTTCCACAGCGCGGTCGGTCCGCCCTTCGCGTGGTCGATGGTGTGGTCGATTTCGCAGCGGATCGCAGCGCGGCGGCAGCCGGGAAACCGGCAGTGCTGATCGCGGGCGCGCAGGAACCGTCGTTGCGGCCACGCGGTGCGATACCGATCCACGGCGAGAACGGTGCCGTCGACGGGATCGGTGAGCACGCGTGTGAGACTCGGTGCGTTGGCCGCGAGGCAGCGTGCGGTGTCGGCATCCACGGGAGTGCGACCGACGAGGTCCGAGGGGCCGTCGTCGGCGCCGAGGAGGGTGAGCACGGGGACGACCACCTGCACGTGCGCACGGATCCCGCCGAGCGCCCCCGGACCGTCGCCGGTGGAGGTCGGATCGAGCGCGGGGGCACCCGTCAGAAGGAGGTCGCTGAGCACATCGGCGCGCACCTGGTCCATCGTGCGCGCATCGTCATCGCCGGACTCGTGGTCGCCGGACTCCTTGTCGCCGGGCTCTCTGGCGTCGACGATGAGCGTCGCCTGCTGTGTCAGCCGGTCGAGGATGCCGTCCGCGATCACGGTCGGCACCGTCGCCACCACATCCGACATCCCGTTCGACCCGGGAACGATCCGTACCCGTCGGCACGCGGCCGCATCACGGTGCCGCTCGGTGAAGGACCGTTCCGCGGCTCGCTCCGCGAGGATCTCCACCGCCGCACGCACGCGGTTGGGGGTGTCCCGCTCGCACAGACCGATCGCGTCGGCCTCGAAGTCTGCCCGCCGCTCGAGCGCGACCACCGCGCCGGCGTCGACGATGACACGCACGTGACCGCGCGTGATGCGCCCCGACTCCCACGCGTCCAACGTTGTCGGGAACCCCTCCACCAGCTCCCGCGCCTCGCCGATGCGCTGCTGCACCGTTCGGTCGGTGACGCGGAGAACCCCACCGAGTTCGGCCGCGATCGAGCGCAGCACCATGTCGTGCTCCCGCACCGACCCGCGCTGCCCGGCTGCCTCGCGCTCGGCGAGCTGACCCGCGCGGGCGAGCACCCGCACCTCGGCCACCTGCGCCGCCGTGACGGCGAGAGCAACGGCGGTGGTGTCGGCGACGACGCCCTCGAGCGCGGTCACATACCCGCCGCCGGCCTCAGCGATGCCCCGCTGCGCGAACCCTGTCATACCTCCATCGTGTCGCGACCCTCGGACATTTGTTCGAGTTTTCCACAGGGGCGGGACACCGCATCCGCATTGGGCGGGGTCGGCCTTCAGTGGTGGCCGGCGCCGACCTTCGACCCGGCGATGGGCTTCGCGGCACCCGACGCCAGCCCGCTCATCGCGATGAGGGCGACGATGATCCAGAGCGTGTTCAGGATGCCGATCTGGTGGCTCACCCAGCCGAGCACCGGCGGACCGCAGAGGAAGGCCACGTAGCCGATCGTCGCGGCCGCCGACACGGAGGCCGCCGCCTTGCGCGGGTCGTCGGCCGCCGCGGACATGCCCAGGGGGAAGCCGAGCGAGGCGCCCGCGCCCCAGAGGGCGACGCCGACGAACGCCACGGGCAGGTTGGGCGCGAGGATGAAGACGATGAGCCCCACGCCGGCGGCGATCGAGAGGATGCGGAGCGTCCAGACACGGCCGATGCGGTCGACGAGCGGCCCGCCGATGGCGCGGAAGACGGTCATCGACACCGAGAAGACGGTGAGGAAGATCGCGCCCATCGCCTCCGACGCGTCGTGCCCGTCGACGACGGCGATCGTGAGCCAGTCGTTGGCGCTGCCCTCCGCGAACGCCATACCCAGCACGATCGCGCCGATCGCGTACGTGCGCGGGTCGCGCCAGACCTCGAGTGCGGCGTGCACCCTCTCCCGGCGAGAAAGGGGCGCGTCGGACGAGGGCGCAGCCGTCTCCTGCGCCGGGATGAAGCGGAGCGCGTTGAGGGTGATCACGAACCACAGGATCGCGACCGCCCCGAGATGCCAGGATGCACCGACTCCCCACGCCGCCATGGCGACGCCGACGCCGGCACCGGCGACCGTGCCCAGGCTGAAGAACGCGTGGAACAGCGGCATCAGCGTGCGCTCGAAGGCCTGCTCCACCGAGGCCGCTTCGACATTCATCATGACGTCGGTCGCCCCGAAGCACAGCCCGAGGATGGCAAGGCCGATCACCGTGACGGCATACGACGAGAGGGCATCCACACCGAGGGCCGCGAGGAACAGACCGATCGCGATGCCGACGATCGTGACCGACAGCCCGCGCTTCGCCCCCCACCTCACGACGATGACGTTGGCCGACATGACGCCCATCAGAGACCCTGCCCCCATCGCGAACAGCAGGATGCCGATCTCGAAGTCGTCGATGCCCAGATTCTGTTTCACCGCCGGGAGCCGCGAAGCCCACGATGCGAAGGTCATGCCGCTGAGGAGGAACAGCGTGAAGATCGACGTGCGCCAGTTGATGAGACTGCGGCGGTCGAGGGTGGTGCGAGTGGTCACTCTTTCACTGTAGCGACCTGCGCCGAAACGATTCGACAGTCGGATCGACGCCGAGTTCGACGCCCCGACCACCCCCGCGACCGAAACGATTCGAATCGCAGGGGCCCGGGTTACCATCGGGGGGTGACGAACCGACGGGCCACCATCGCCGACGTCGCCCGCGTCGCGGGCGTTTCGCCGTCGACCGCGTCCGTCGTGTTCAGCGGCAAGACACCCGTCTCCGATACGACGCGCATCCGCGTCATCGACGCGGCCGAGTCGCTGGGATACACCGGTCCGGATCCGCGCGCGGCGTCCCTGCGCCTCGGGCGGAGCGGAATCGTCGCGGTCGTCGTGAGCTCGTCGCTCAACTTCATGTTCGTCGACCCCGTGCAACGCCTTCTCATGGACGGCCTGGCCGACGCCGTCGCGCCCCTCGGCGCCGGGCTCCTGCTGCTGCGCCGCGACGCCGAACTCGACATCGAGAACGCGCCCACCCTGACGACGGCATCGATCGATGCGGCCGTGCTCATCGGCTATGACGCGCTCCTGCTCGAGCCGCTGCAGATCATCCGCGCCCGCGGCATCCCCGTCGTGGTCGTCGAGGGCGACGCCGGCGAAGGCATCCCGCGCATCGCGCTGGACAACCGCGTCGCTCAGCGTCGCGCGGCCGAGCACCTCCGCGACCTGGGGCACACGCGCGTCGCCATCGTCACCCTCTGGCAGGATGCCGCGGGCACCGTCGGCTGGCTCGCCCCCGATGCCGCCGTCTCGCTCGACGTCACCCGCGAGCGGCTCCTCGGCGCACGGGACGTCTTCCCCGATGCTCCCGCGTTCGCGACCGGCGGCAGCTCGATCGACGACGGTTTCGCCGCGGGGCGCGCGATCTTCGCCGACCCGCTCACACGGCCCACGGCCGTCATCGCCCAGAGCGATCTTCTCGCCGCCGGCGTCATCCGGGCGGCGGAGGAGGCGGGACTCAGAGTTCCGGCCGACGTGAGCGTCACCGGATTCGACGGCGTCCCCGTGGACGGGTTGGCCCCCTACGAACTGACGACGCTCGTGCAGCCGGCGACGGAGAAGGGGCGTGCTGCTGGAGCCGCGATCGCCGCCATGCTGGATGGTCGAGAACCGGCATCCGTCGACTTCACCTCTACATTCCGACGGGGTAATACAACCGCCCGGGCCGGGGACGGGTGAGCGACCGGTAGACTGGCAACCCGACCCCCGCGACCTGTCAGGAGGCCAGATTGCTCGTGCTCCTGGCTGCGTTCGCGGTTGTTCCGCTGGCGCTGCCGTGGTTGTTCGGGCGTATCGGCTCTCGCGTCTTCCTCGTCGCAGCCGTGCTGCCGATCGTCGCTTTCGTGCACGCCGCACTGCAGACTCCCGCGATCATCGCCGGCGCCGTTCCCTCGGCGTCGGTTCCGTGGATCCCACAGCTCGGCATCGCTCTGTCGATGCGGATGGACACGCTCGGGTGGGTGATGACGCTCATCGTCACCGGGGTCGGCGCCCTCGTCCTCATCTACTGCCGCTGGTACTTCGACGGCAAGAAGCAGGGTGTGGGCCTGTTCGCCGCCGTGCTGCTGGGTTTCGCGGGCGCCATGTACGGCCTCGTGCTCACGGACGACATCATCCTGCTCGTGATGCTGTGGGAGATCACCAGCATCCTGTCCTACCTGCTCATCGGCTTCTATCACGCGCGCGGCGCGAGCCGGCGTGCGGCCCTGCAGGCGCTGCTCGTGACGACGCTCGGCGGCCTCGTGATGTTCGTCGGGGCCGTCATGATGGCGGTGCTCTACGGCACCAACAGCCTGGCCGCGATCATCGGCGGCACCGCCGCGCTCCGACCCGGCTCCGAGGGTCTGCTGAACGTCGCGATCGTCCTTCTCCTGGTGGGCGCGCTCAGCAAGTCGGCGATCTTCCCCTTCCACTTCTGGCTTCCCGGCGCGATGGCCGCGCCGACTCCGGTGAGCGCCTACCTCCACGCGGCCGCGATGGTGAAGGCCGGCATCTACCTGATCGCGCGGTTGGCTCCCGCCTTCGCGCACAGCGAGTTCTGGCGACCGATCGTCATCAGCCTCGGTCTGTTCACGATGCTGCTGGGCGGTCTGCAGGCGCTGCGCGAATCCGACCTCAAGCGCATCCTCGCGTTCGGAACGGTGAGCCAGCTCGGCATGCTGACCGTCGTCCTCGGCTACGGCGAACGCAACTCCGCACTCGCCGGGCTGGCACTGCTGATCGGTCACGCCCTCTTCAAGTCGGCGTTGTTCCTTGTCGTCGGTGTGATCGACCGGCAGCTGTCGACGCGTGACATCGGAGAGCTGTCCGGCGTCGGACGTCAGGCGCCGACTCTCGCCGTCTTCTCGATCATCGCGATCGCCTCGATGGTCGGCCTCGCCCCCACGGTCGGCTTCGTCGCAAAAGAAGCGGTGCTCACCTCGCTCCTCGACGGCGGCGGCCGCCCCGAAGCGCTCGTCCCGCTCATCGGCATCGTGCTGGGCTCGGTGCTCACGACGGCGTACGGTCTGCGGTTCGTCTGGGGGGCGTTCTGGACCAAGAAGGATGCCGCCGGCGATGCCCTCCCGGTGACGGCGTGGCCCGATCCGCCCCTCGGGTTCCTCGCCGCGCCGGTCCTGCTGTCGGGCTTGACCGTCGTCGCCGGCTTCGCCGCCCCGCTGCTGGACGCCGCCTTCTCCGGCTACGCCGATTCGTTCACCGCGGCCGGCGGCGACGCCGACCATCCGTACCACTTGGCCCTCTGGCATGGATGGGAACCGGCGCTGTTCCTGTCGCTCGGAAGCATCGCCGTCGGTGCCGCGCTGTTCTGGGTCGCGCAACGCACCGGACGCGTTCCCCGCCGCCTGCTGCCGTTCACGGCCGCCGACGCGTACAACGCGGTGCTCCGAGGCATCGCTCGCCTCGCGGTGTGGACCACCACGTTCACCCAGCGCGGCTCGCTGCCCCTCTACGTCGGCACCATCTTCGTCGTGTTCGTCGCCGCCGAAGGCACCGCACTGCTCGCCAACCCCGACTGGCAGATCTCGCTCGATGCCTGGCAGACCCCGATGCAGGTCGTCGTCGCGCCGATCATGATCGTCGCGGGCATCTTCGCGGTGCGGGCGCGCAAGCGCTACACCGGCGTCGTGCTGGTCTCCGCCACCGGGCTCGGCATGATCGCGCTCTTCGCAACGAGCGGCGCCCCCGACCTCGCCCTCACCCAGATTCTCGTGGAGACCGTCACGCTGGTGGCGTTCGCGCTGGTGCTGCGCCGCATCCCCGCGCGCCTCGGCGAGCACAACGCATCGGTGAAGCCGCTCCTGCGCGCCGTGCTAGCGATCGCGGTCGGCGTCACCATGGCGATGGTGGCCATGGTCGCGACCGGCGCGCGCATCGCCGAGCCGATCTCCACCCGCTTCCCGGAGCTCGCGTACGAGCTCGGCCACGGCAAGAACGTCGTGAACGTCGCGCTCGTCGACTTGCGCGGCTGGGACACGATGGGCGAGCTGTCAGTCCTCATCCTCGCCGCCACCGGCGTGGCATCCCTCGTCTTCGTGACCCATCGCTCCGACCTCATCTCCCGCTCGATCTCGGCGCTGCCGACCGGTGTCACGCGCACGCGGCGCCCGTTGATCGAAACCGCGGAGGGGCCGCGACCGCGGGCGAGCGCGCCGGGCAGCACGCGGCAGACGTGGCTGGTGGGCGGTCAGAAAGTGCGACCCGAGAACCGGTCGATCATGCTCGAAGTGATCGTGCGCATCCTCTTCCACACGATCATCGTCGTATCGATCTACCTGCTCTTCGCCGGCCACAACCTGCCGGGCGGCGGCTTCGCCGGCGGACTCGTCGCCGGCATGGCGCTCGTCATGCGCTACGTCGCCGGCGGTCGTTATGAGCTGGGCGCCGCGGCCCCCACGGATGCCGGACGCCTGCTCGGTGCCGGGATGACGCTCGCGGTCGCTTGCGCGGTGGTGCCGCTGCTGTTCGGGCTCCCGCCCCTGACCAGCTCGTTCTGGGAGGCCGAGATCCCGGTGATCGGCCACGTCGAGTTCGTCACCTCTACCCTCTTCGACATCGGCGTGTACCTCGTCGTCATCGGGCTGGTGCTCGACGTGCTGCGCTCCCTCGGCGGCGAGGTCGACAGGCAGACGCAGGCCCTCCGCGACCGGGGGGTGAGCGTGCCATGACCGTCTCCGCCGTCCTCATCGTGATCATGGCGGCCCTGTTCGCCTGTGGCGTCTACGCCATGCTCGAGCGCAGCCTCACCCGGGTGCTCATCGGCTTCCTGCTGCTCGGCAACGCGACCAATCTCTTCCTCCTCGTCGTGATGGGCCGTCCCGGCGTCGCCGCGTTCTTCGGCGCGGGGGATGTCGAGGGTATGAGCGATCCGCTTCCCCAAGCCCTCACCCTCACCGCCATCGTCATCACGTTCGCCGTCTCGGCGTTCCTCCTCGCCCTCATCTACCGCTCGTGGCAGCTCGGCCAGGCCGACACCGTCGTGGACGACGCCGAGGACATCGCCCTCCGTGACCGGGGAACGGTCGAGGAGGACGAGATGGACGACGAGACCTCGATCGAAGACGAGGACGACGACGTGACCTCCGACTTCATCGGAACGGCGACGGCTCCCATCACCGTGCTGCACCACCGCGACCTCGACGGCATCCGCGACGATGCCCCGACCGATCGCCCGCGGACCTCCGGCCCCGGTGCCGACGGAGGTGATGCGCGGTGAACACCCTGGTCCCGCTCCTCGTCGCCCTCCCGCTGCTGGGCGCCGGCATCGCGCTGGTCTTCGGTCGCCAGCGCCGTGTGCAGGTCGGTGTGTCGGTCGTCACGCTGACCCTCGTGCTGGCGATCTCCGCGGTGCTCCTGTACGCGGTGGACTCCTCCGGTCAGGCGATCGCCGTGTCGGTGGGAGGCTGGCCGGTCCCCTTCGGCATCGTGCTGTACGTCGACCGCCTCGCGGCACTTCTCGTCGTCATCTCCAGCATCGTGCTCCTCGCCGTCCTCCTGTTCTCCGTCGGACAGGGTGCCGCCGACGGCGACGACGACACCCCCGTCACGATCTTCCACCCCTCCTACCTGATCCTCTCGGCGGGCATCTTCAACGCCTTCATCGCGGGCGACCTCTTCAACCTCTATGTCGGATTCGAGATCCTGCTGGTCGCCTCATACGTGCTGATCACCCTCGGGTCGACGGAATCCCGCATCCGCGCGGGCGTCGTCTACATCGTCGTGTCGCTCGTGTCATCGATCCTCTTCCTGGCGGCGATCGCGGCGATCTACGGAGCACTCGGCACGGTCAACATCGCTCAGCTCGCGGAGCGGATGAGCCAGCTGCCCGACTCGACCCAGCTCGTCCTGCACCTCATGCTGCTGCTCGCGTTCAGCATCAAGGCGGCGGTGTTCCCGCTCTCGTTCTGGCTGCCGGACTCCTATCCGACCGCGCCCGCCCCGGTCACCGCGGTGTTCGCCGGCTTGCTGACCAAGGTCGGCGTCTACGCGATGATCCGCACCGAGACCCAGATCTTCCGCGACAACGACGTCAACACGCTGTTGCTGATCGTCGCCCTCGCCACGATGATCGTCGGCGTGCTCGGTGCGCTCGCGCAGGCCGAGTTGAAGCGCATCCTGTCGTTCACGCTGGTGAGCCACGTGGGCTACCTCGTGTTCGGGCTCGCGATCGCGACGCCGCTGGCGCTCGGCGCGACCATCTACTACATGGTCCACCACATCATCGTGCAGACCACCCTGTTCCTCGCGGTCGGACTCATCGAGCGCCGCGCCGGGTCCACTTCGATCCTCAAGGTCAAGGGTCTGATGCGCGCCGCGCCCGTCATCGCGGTGCTCTTCTTCATCCCCGCGATCAACCTCGGCGGCCTTCCGCCCTTCTCCGGGTTCATCGGCAAGCTGGCGCTGTTCGATGCGGCGGCCGAGGTCGGCACCCCCCTGATGTACATCCTCATCATCGGCGGTATCGTCACCTCGCTTCTCACCCTCTACACGCTGATGCGTGCGTGGAATCTCGCGTTCTGGCGCGAGGACGACGACGCCACGGAGGAGACGGGAGTCGTGGACCGCATCTCCTACCTCGGCGACGCCCCCGCCGCCGCCGACGAGGGCGCGCGCCGCGTCATCCCGCGCATCATGACCGCCACCACCGCCGGCATGGTCGCGGTGACCGTGGCGCTGACCGTCTTCGCCGGTCCGCTGTACTCGCTGTGCGCCAGCATCGGCGACGCCCTGCTCACCCCCGTGACACTCGTGCAGCTCGATGAGGG
>Ga0207655_1003216_pt1 | contig 12276 bp, 12 predicted proteins | sample KBSM44metaG_FD_184398 | JGI IMG/M metagenome (GOLD analysis project Ga0207655, IMG submission 184398) | Miscanthus rhizosphere microbial communities from Kellogg Biological Station, Michigan, USA - KBS M4-4 metaG (SPAdes) (version 2) | ecosystem: Host-associated > Plants > Roots > Rhizosphere >...
TGGATGAAGTTGAAGAAGTTGAACGGGTTCGGGCCATCGAAGCCGCCGCCGATGCCGATCCAGGTCAGGTTCAGCGGACCTTTGTAGATACCACGGCGCACCAGGCGCTCGAGGGTTTCCATGGCGTGCATGCCGGTCAGCTGGAAGTGCGGCTGGATGCCGTTGTCCATCAGGCGCTTGAGGTGCTCGGCAACCCAGGCAGGGCCCGCCGGTACGGTCATTTCGCTGTAGGCGGCGTGGATCATCGGGTTGTCCAGGGAGGTGCCTTTGAGGTACTCCGGGTACAACAGCTCCATGATGTTCATTTGCGTGGTGTTGATCGCGACCGTGACCTGATCCGGTTTCGGCGTCAGTTCGGCCAGCATGTGGCGGGTATCGTCGGACAGCCACTTGGCCGCTTCGCCGTCGCTTTCCGGGGCGAAGGAAATCGAGCCGCCGACCTGGATGATCATGTCCGGCACGGCTTCACGCACACCGGCGATCAGCTCGTTGAACTTCGACAGACGCTTGGAACCCTTGCCGTCCAGTTCGCGCACATGCAGGTGCAGCACGGTGGCGCCGGCTTCATAGCAATCGACCGCTTTCTGGACTTGCTCGTCCATGGTCAGCGGGATGTCTTCCGGGAAATCTTCAGGCATCCATTCCGGGCCGTACGGGGCCACGGTGATGACTACCTTTTCCATGTTTTCGGGGTGCAGGGAATCGTCGAAAAATTGCATGGGTTACTCCAGTTCTTATGATTGTCCCGCCCACCCGGAGTCGCGCCGGGCAGGCGTGTTTACGAGAGCGAATGCAGAGGCTTGGATCAGTAAGTCTTGTCGCCGATGATCCCGGCGCGATCCATCTTGCGATGGCAAGGCGGGTAATCCATGACGGCGTAATGCTGGGTACTGCGGTTGTCCCAGATGGCGATGCTGTTGGGCTTCCAGCGCCAGCGCACTTGATACTCGGGGACGTACGCCTGGCTGATCAGGTAGCGCAGCAAATCGCTTGCGCCCGGGTTGGCGTCCTGACCGAAGCGCACCCGCTCAGGGGTGTGGTAGTTGCTCAGGTGAGTGGCGAACGCGTTGACGAACAGCACCTTCTCGCCGGTTTCCGGGTGAGTGCGCACCACCGGGTGCTCGGCATCCGGGAACCTCTCCCTGAGTGCCAGGCGCTTTTCGATCGGCATCGCCGCACCGAAGCTCGCTTCGATGCTGTGGCGCGCACGCAGGTCGGCGATCTTGACCTTCACGTCTTCGGGCAAACGCGCGTAGGCCTCGACCATGTTGGCCCACATGGTGTCACCGCCCACCGGCGGGCACTCCAGGCAACGCAATACACAGCCCATCGGCGGGGCGTCACGCCAGGTGGCGTCGCTGTGCCAGGAGTTTTCGTAGCGGTCCGCCGGCTGGTCCGGACGCTTGTAGATTTGCACCAGACCCGGATGCTCCGGATCGCTGCCGGCCACCGGATGATCCTCCAGCTCGCCGAAACGCCGGGCGAAGGCCACGTGCTCGGCACGGGTGATGTCCTGATCGCGCAGGAACACCACGCGATGCTTGAGCAACTGTGCGCGGATCTCGGCAAACAGGCCGTCGTCATGCACGGCGTCGGCCAGGTTGACGCCGATCAGTTCGGCGCCGATGGTGCAGGTCAATTGTTCGACTTTCATGGCTGGTCGCTCCTTAAATGACGAAAATCGACGAGCCGGTGGTCTTGCGTGACTCAAGGTCGCGATGGGCCTGCACCGCGTCCTGCAAGGCGTAGTGCTGGTTGATCTCGATCTTGATCCGGCCGCTGCCGACGTGGTCGAACAACTCACCGGCCAGCGCGGCTTTTTCGGCCGGGTCGCTGATGTAGTTGGCCAGGGCCGGACGGGTCAGGTACAGCGAACCTTTCATCGCCAGCATCACCGGGTCGAACGCCGGGATCGGGCCGGACGCGGTGCCGACGCAGACCATCAGGCCACGGGGCTTCAACGAATCCAGCGAACCCATGAAGGTGTTCTTGCCAACGCTGTCGAACACCACGTTGACGCCCACGCCATCGGTCAGTTCGCGAACGCGAGCGGCGACGTCTTCATGGCTGTAGTTGATCGTATGGTCGCAACCGTGAGCCCGGGCGATTTCCGCCTTTTGCTCGGTCGACACCGTGCCGATCACGTTCAGGCCCAACAGCTTGGCCCACTGCGAAACGATCAGGCCGACACCGCCAGCGGCGGCGTGCAGCAGGATGCTGTCGCCCGGTTTGAAGTCGTAGATGCGGCGCATCAGGTACGAAGACGTCAAGCCGCGCATGGTCATCGCCGCAGCAGTCTCGAAGCTGATGGTTTCCGGCAGCTTGATCAGCGGCGCGGCCGCGATCAGGCGCTCGGTGCTGTAGGCGCCGAGGGTGTTGAGAAAACCGGTGTAGGTGACGCGATCACCGACCTCGACGTTGGTGACCCCTTCACCCACAGCCTGGACTACGCCAGAGGCCTCGACGCCCATGCCGTTGGGCATCGGAATCGGGTAGGTGCCGTTGCGGAAATAGGTGTCGGCATAGTTCAGGCCGACTGCCACATGACGAAGCCGAACCTGACCCGGACCGGGTTCGCCGACTTCGACGTCCTCATAACGTAGAACTTCGGGACCACCGGTTTCGTAAAAGCGTACGGCTTTGGCCATTTTTCTTATTCTCCAATCTGCAATATGGGCGTGTTGCATCGAATTGCGCTGATTGGACTGTAGGACGAGGCCTGTCGGGACGCTTCTCATCAGACGACAATGGCTTTTCATTTGGTGACAGGCGGGGTAGCTCCTTGCTGGCTGTCCGGGGTCTTTTCCTGATTGTTCCCGGTAGCGTCCGGTGCCGGCGGGTTGCTGAACCCGGCCTTGGCGTTTTCCGCCTTGGACTTGTGGATATCGCAGCCCTGCGACTCGCTCACCTGGGTGCAACCGGACTTCTCCAGTTGCTTGCGGTACTTGTCATTGATGGCATGGGCCGGGGATTGGACGAGGAGTAAAACGGCCAATGCCGGCAGGATAATCTTGTACATGGGTGCCTTTCTCCGACTGAAATCGCCGACACACGGCGCGGCAGACTCACTCTAGCCTGTCTCGCCGTCACCTGCGCTATCATCGCCCGCCTCGATGCCCCAAGAGCCTTGACCGCGGATGTCTGAAACACTGCCACTGCCCGACGATCACCCAGCCCTGCCACCGGTCCTGGCCGGCCCGCTGCTGCGGCGCCTGGAGCCCACGCGGCTGGTGCTGTGGCTGGTGGGTTCCCGGGCGCTGGCGCTGACCCTGCGGTTGCAGGGCGTCGGCGATATTCGTCTCGATGCCGGGCAATGTACGGTGATTGCCGCGGGGGCTCATGCCTTTGTGCACTTGATCGATGTGCAACTCGATAGCGCCCTGCCCTGCGACGAATTGATCGAATACGACGTGCTGATTGAAGGGGCAGGCATCGCGGATTGGGCACCGCACTTGCTGTACGGCGCTGCCCGCTGCCCGAACTTCGTCCTGCGTGCACGGGTCGATCAGTTGCTGCACGGCTCCTGCCGCAAGCCGCATCACCCGGCGGCCGACGGCTTGCTGTGCGTCGACCGGTTGCTGGCGCAGGAACACGCCGCCAAAGACCGCCCGGCACTGCTGATGATGACCGGTGATCAGGTCTACGCCGACGACGTCGCAGGGCCGATGTTGCGCGCGATTCACACCTTGATCGAGCGTCTGGGCCTGTTCGGTGAGCACCTCGAAGGCGCTGTGGTCAGCGACAGCGCCAGGCTCTACGAGCATCCGGCCAGCTACTACCACCGGGCCGATCTGCTGCCGGCGCTGCAAAGCAATGAAACCCTGCGCGAACGGTTTTTCGGCGGTGCGCGCAAGCCGATTTTCACCAGCAGCAGTGCCGACAACCACCTGGTGACCTTCGCCGAAGTCATGGCCATGTAATTGTTGGTCTGGTCGCCAGTGCCCTGGACCCTGATCGCACCCCAGGCACCAGCGCTGACACCGGAACGGCTCAAGCGCTACACCCTTGAACAGACGCGCATCGATGCCTTCAAGGCGGGCCTCGGCAATGTCGCGCGGGCACTGGCGCATCTGCCGACGCTGATGATTTTCGACGACCACGACATCACCGATGACTGGAACCTTAGCGCGCAATGGGAGGAAACCGCCTACGGCCATCCGTTCTCGCGGCGCATCATCGGCAACGCGCTGCTGGCGTACATGCTATGCCAGGGCTGGGGCAACAACCCGGATGCGTTCGGTGCAGTGATGGAAAAGGCCGGCGCGTTGAGCGCCAGCACATACCAGAGTCACCTCGACAGCACGGTTCAGGATGACTTGATCGATGATCTGCTGAAGTTCCAGCACTGGCATTACGTGTTGCCGACCACCCCGGCCATGGTGGTGATCGACACCCGCACCCGGCGCTGGCGCAGCGAGATGAACCTCAAGCAGCCTTCCGGCCTGCTCGACTGGGAAGCCCTCAGCGAACTGCAACAGGAACTGCTGGACCACCCCAGCGCGATCATCGTTTCGCCGGCGCCGATCTTCGGCGTCAAACTGATTGAAACCGTGCAGCGGGTATTCAGCTGGTGCGGTTATCCACTGCTGGTGGACGCGGAAAACTGGATGGCCCATCGCGGTGCGGCGCAGGTGATCCTGAACATTTTCCGCCACTCGCGCACGCCGGGTAACTACGTGGTGCTGTCGGGCGATGTGCACTATTCCTTCGTCTACGAAGTGTTGATCCGCCACCGCAAGGCCGGGCCGCGCATCTGGCAGATCACCAGCAGCGGCATCAAGAACGAATTCCCGCCTGCCCTGCTTGAATGGTTCGACCGCCTCAACCGCTGGCTGTACTCACCACGCTCGCCGCTGAACTGGCTGACCAAACGTCGCCGCATGCGCATCGTGCCCCACGTGCCCGAACACGCCGAAGCCGGTGAGCGGCTATGGAACTCGGCGGGCATCGGCCAGGTGTTTTTCAATGAACTGGGGCAGCCGCAGACCATCTACCAGCACAACTCGAACGGCTCGCCGAAGACCCGGATGCTTGCCCCCGAGCACAATGACTGAAGCTATTGGCGATAACACGCCAGGCCATTGCCCAGGTCCACCGAAAGGCAATCACCCTTCACTTCCAGCTCCAGGGTTTTGAAGACCTCGGACAAATCGCGCATCTGATCGGGGTTGACGCGTTCGTCCCACATCATGTCGATTGCCCGGCTGTGCGCCGCGACAGCGAACCATTGCGGGCTCTGATCAGCGCTCGACTTCACCCCGATTTTATTCAGGGTCTTGCCCGCAGGTGCCGGCAGCAGCAATTGCGCTTGCCGTGAATCGGTCCAGCGCTGGTGTTGCTGCGAACCGTCGTCGAACGACCAATAGATATCCACAGGCTTGATCGCCGGCGGTTGGGCAGTCACGCCGTAGAGCAGCGTCAGGATGTAGTTGTGATCAATCTGCGCCAGCGCTTTGCGGGCGTTGCGAAACAACTGTTGCGACTGTGCCAGGCCAAGCTCATCCGGTTTGTCGTAAGTCATTTGACCGGTCGTGCGATCGACCTTCCAGCTCAAGGACAGGGTGCGTGTCTGCGGGGCGATGGCAAACCATTGTGGCGCTTGGTCGGGGCTGCCTTGCAAACCGATCCGGGTCAGGGGGCGTTGCTCGGCATAGGGTACGTAGAGCTGACGGCCGACCGCGTTGTTCCACAACAGTTGGGTGGCCGGCCCCTGTTTGAACTCGAACGTCACCATCACCGGGGCGATGCTCGGCACGGGGCTGGAGCGGGCGTAACGCAGGTTCAGCACATAGTTGTCTTGCGCCTGCCTGAACGTGTCGCCGCCATCGGGCTGATGGGTGTCTTGCAGGTCTGCCAGACTGTGGGTACGACTGAGATTGAACAGCAGGTTTTCAGCGGGCGGTTCGACGGCGTCACTGGTCAGGGTCAGGGTATTGTCGACCTGCTTCCAGTGACCTTTGGCGGAACCTTCGGCACCGGCGTACTCGATGAAGGCCTCAAAGGTGTTGTCAGGCTCCAGCACCAGCTTCGAGCCGATTTCCCTGGCCTGCAATGTGTAATGCCCGGCAATGTCCGGTGCTTGCGTTGCAGCATTTACGCCTGAAACCGTGCCCAACGTCATGAGTAACGCCATTGGAATCCACACCTGATGGAGCTCCTTTCCCTTGAGTGAGCATCGATTCTGCGGGTTCTGCCGATGGGACTCCAGCGAATGAAGATGAAATCTCCAAGCGCATACGAACCGGATCTGACCCGGACCCTGATCATCGGTAATTCCGGGGCCGGCAAGAGTTGGCTGGCCGAAAGACTGGCCGGCCACCTGCAAGTGCCATGGGTCGATCTGGATTCTATTCATTGGTTGTCGGACCCGCACAGCATCGCCCGCCCCCGCCCACAGGCATTGGCCATGGCACGAACCGCAGCCGATGAAGAGCGCTGGGTGATCGAAGGGGTTTACGGCTGGATCGTCAGCGAAATCCTCCACCGCGCCACGGCGTTGATCTGGTTGTGTATTGATGACGTGGAGTGCGTCGCCAACATTCGCCGGCGGGAAACACAGGATGACGAACGATTGATGGCGATGCTGGAGTGGGCGGGCAGCTATCGCGTGCGGGATGACTCAAGTGGATTTGCCGCGCATCAACGGTTGTTCAAAGAGTTTCGCGGTACGAAAATCCGGTTGGTAGGTCGGGAGGAAACCGCGGTGCTGGTTCATCACTCGTAAGGTTTCGAAGCTGTGGTCAGACACAACCCCTTATGGATGGCATGTAGCTCAGAACGGGATTACATCTGTCACGGAAACGTCCTGGGGAACATTCGGCGATACTGAATACAAACGTGGATGCACTTTCCCCGTAACAGCCACTCGTAGGTATCGCCTTGCCAACATGTACTCATTTCTGTACGTTCCCTGCATCAAGCGAGGACAATCACATGGAAACCATCAACTACACCAACGCACGGGCACATCTGGCGCAAACCATGGACCGGGTGAATGAGGATCGCGCCCCGCTACTGGTAACCCGTCAGAAAGGCGAGCCGGTAGTGATGATGTCATTGGCCGAATACAACGCTCTCGAAGAGACAGCCTATCTGCTGCGCTCCCCAGCCAACGCTGAACGCCTGATCAAGTCAATCGGTAACCTGCGAGCAGGCAAAACCAAAACCAGGCAACTGATTGAAGAATGAATATCGAGTTCACCCCTGAAGCCTGGGACGATTATCTCTGGTTCCAGCAGAACGATAAGGCAGGGCTCAAACGTATCAACCTGCTGATCAAAGCTATCCAGCGCGAGCCTTTTCGACGGTCTGGGAAAACCCGAACCGCTCAAACATAACTTGAGCGGATTCTGGTCACGCCGGATTACGGCTGAACATCGTCTGGTCTACACCGTTGAAGACGGCGAAATACGCGTTGTGATGTGCAGATACCATTACTGATCCGAACTTCAGCCCACTTTCACCACACTGCTCACCCCCCTGACAATCATCTCCACCTCCCGCTCATCAAGCGTCAGCGGCGGTAGCAGGCGAATGGTTTTGCCCCGCGTGACATTGATCAGCAAACCATGATCCCTTGCGGCGATCAGGCTCAAATCGCGGATCGATTGCTTGAGTTCGATGCCGATCATCAGGCCCTGCCCCCGGATCGCCAGGATATTCGGATTGCCCGCCAACTCTGTGTGCAGTCTGTCGAGCAGGCGCGCGCCCTGAAGCCGGGCGTTTTGCAGCAGCCCTTGTTCTTCAACGATCTCCAGCACGGTGCAAGCGACCCGGCAGGCCAGCGGATTACCGCCGAAGGTGCTGCCGTGGCTGCCCGGCGTAAACAGTTCGGCCGCCTTGCCACGGGCCAGGCATGCGCCGATGGGCACGCCGTTGCCCAGGCCCTTGGCCAGGGTCATGACGTCCGGGATGATGCCTTCGTGTTGGAAGGCGAACCACTGGCCGGTGCGGCCGATGCCGGTCTGGATTTCATCGAGCATCAACAGCCATGAGCGCCGGTTGCACAGTTCGCGCACGGCCTTCAGATAACCCGGTGGCGCCAGTTGCACACCGCTTTCGCCCTGGATCGGCTCCATCAGGATCGCCACGATCCGTGAACCGTGGGCCTGCTGCACCTTGTCCAGCGCGTCGAAGTCACCGAACGGCACCTTGACGAAATCCCCCGGCAGTTTGTTGAAACACAGGCGCACCGCCGGGCCATCGCTGGCCGACAAGGTGCCGAGGGTGCGGCCATGGAATGCGTTCTCCATGACCACCACCAGCGGCTGCTCGATGCCTTTATGCCAACCATGCAGCCGGGCGATTTTCAGTGCGGTTTCGTTGGCTTCGGCCCCGGAGTTGTTGAAAAACGCCCGGTCCATGCCCGCCAGCCGAGTCAGCTTCTGCGCCAGCCGTAGTTGCCAGTCGATGCTGTAGAGGTTCGACGTGTGCAGCAGCAACCCGGCCTGCTCAGTAATCGCGGCAACGATTTTCGGGTGGGAGTGGCCGACGTTGGTCACCGCCACTCCGGCAACCGCATCCAGGTATTCGCGACCGGCCTGATCCCACAGGCGAGTGCCCAGGCCCTTGTTGAAACTCAAGGCCAAGGGTTGGTAAGTGCTCATCAGGCAGGCGGCGGTCATGACATCAAGCTCCAGCAGGGGTCGGTGTTTTTGCAGTATGGTTAGCCACCGAAGCTGGATAAACGCTGTAAAACTTCAATCATTTAAAATCTGGGCTTGATAATGGATCTGTTCCAGGCAATGACCGTCTACGTGAAAGTGGTGGAGACCGGCAGCATGACCGCCGCCGCTTTGCAGTGCGAAATGTCCACGACCATGGTCGGCAATCACCTCAAGGCCCTGGAGCAGCGGCTGGGTGTGCGCCTGCTCAACCGCACGACACGGCGCCAGCGGCTCACCGAATTCGGCACCGCGTATTACCAGCGCTGTCTCGAAGTGTTGGGGTTGGTGGCCGATTCCGAGCGCCTGGCCGAACAGGCGCTGGACGAACCGAGCGGCATCTTGCGCATCACCGCCCCCTTGACCTTCGGCACCGAGCGCCTGGCGCCGGCACTGAGTGAATTCAGCCTGCAACACCCGCGGGTGAAGCTCGACGTGGTGCTGACCAACCGGCGTCCGGATTTGCTGGAAAACGGTCTCGATGTGGCGTTTCGCCTAGGCGCACTTGAGCCCTCCAACCTGATCGCCCGCCCGCTGATCGACTACACCCTGACCATGTGCGCGTCACCGCAATACCTGGCCCGGCGCGGCACGCCGCAAACGCCTGAGGACCTGCGACACCACGACTGCCTGTCCTTTGCCTATCCGGCCGGCGATGACTGGCAATCGGTGCAGAAGGAATGGCGCCTGGCAGGCCCCGATGGCGAAGTCAGCGTGGGGGTCAGCGGTCCGATGCTGATCAACAGTTCGGCGGGGTTGCATCAAGCGGCGCGGACCGGCATGGGCATCGTGATGATGCCCGACGCCCTGGTCGAGCAGGACCTCAAGGACGGAAAGCTGCTGGCCTTGATGCCCGATTACTGCCCGCCCAGCCGACCGATGCACCTGGTCTATGCCCAGGATCGCCACCGGTTGCCGAAACTGCGGCGCTTCGTCGAATTCGCCGTACAGAAGTGGGGCAAGCACCCGTCGGCCGAATAGGTCATGCATTCACATCCCCGCCTTCACCAGTACCGGCTGTTCCTGATAACGATCCGGGTACAGCTGCTTCAACTGCGCGACCTTCGGCAGATCGTTGATCACGATGTACGGATAGGTCGGATGCTCGGTCAGGAAGTCCTGATGCTCTTCCTCCGCCGGGTAGAAACCGTTGAAGGTTTCGAGCTTGGTCACGATCGGTTTGTCGAACGCATGGGCGGCGTCGAGCTGAGTGATGTAGGCCTGCGCGACCCGCTGCTGCTCGGGGCTTTTGGTAAAGACCGCCGAACGATACTGGGTGCCGCTGTCCGGTCCCTGACGATTGAGTTCGGTCGGGTTGTGCGCCACTGAAAAGTAGATCTGCAGCAAGGTGCCGTAGCTGACTTGGGCTGGATCGAAAGTGACTTCGACCGATTCCGCATGGCCGGTATTACCGTCGCTGACACGCTCGTACTGTGCGGTATTGGCCGCACCGCCTGCGTAGCCGGAGACGGCGTTCTTCACACCTTTGACATGCTGGAACACACCTTGAACACCCCAGAAGCAGCCGCCGGCGAACACCGCGGTTTCGCTGCGGGCCTGGGTGGTTTCGTCGAGGGCCGGTGGTGGAATGATCACCGCCTCTTCGGCGCCGCCGAAGGAGAAGGCCGAGCATTGGCTGATGATGCCGGCAGCCGCCAACCCCAGCAGGGTACGGCGCCAGGTAAAGAGGGTTTTCATGGGGCGAACTCCTGAAGCGTTGGAAAGTAATCAGCCGAAGGTGAAGGCGTAAGCCGACGCGCCCGGATCAAGAAACTCGATGCTGAAAGTCCGGTCGGTCACGCCACCGTTCTGCCGCACCAGTTGATACAAGCGCTGGTCAGTCACGGTGCCGCTGCCATCGGGGGCCACGTCCATGCCGTGGTCAGCGCCCGGCGCCTTGCCGTCGATCAGCACCTTGAACCGCACCGGTTTGCCATCGCCGCCTGGGCCGAGCACCAAATGCAAATCACGGGCGTGGAAGCGATAGACGATGCGGCTGGCGGGTGCGTTGGCCGTGGCCCGCTCCGCGCCGACATGCCATTGGCCACCCAGACTCCAGTCGTTGAGGGCCAGTTGCGCCGGCGGGTTGTAGGCCGCGACCTTGTCCGGTACCAGTGCGGTTTCCGGTACGAAATGTTCTGCGCGCTGATAACCGACGTAGGTTTCCGTCGACTGCACTTCGTTGCTGTCCGGGGCCATTTGCACGCCGTCAGCCTTGGCATTGATCAGCCCGTCCGAGACCTTGGCGGCGCCGGCTTCACGCAGCAGTTGCTGGATGACCCGCTCCGATTCGTCGTACGCGCCTTCGCCAAAATGGTGATAACGGATGCGGCCTTGGGCATCAGCAAAATAGTGCGCCGGCCAGTATTCGTTGTTGAAGGCGCGCCAGATCTTGAACTCGTTGTCGATGGCCACCGGGTAGTTGATGCCCAGGTCCTTCATGGCTTTGGTGACGTTGTTGACGTCGCGTTCGAAGGCAAACTCCGGTGCGTGCACGCCGATTACCACCAGGCCCTGATCGCGATACTTCTCGGCCCAGGCTTTCACATAGGGCAGCGAACGCAGGCAGTTGATGCAGGAGTAGGTCCAGAAATCCACCAGCACCACCTTGCCCTTCAGCGCCTGGGCATCGAGGGGTGGCGAGTTGAGCCATTGCACGGCGCCATCCAGCGGCGGCAGGTTGCCTTCGACCGGCAAGGTGCCCGGGGTTTTGTCAGCCACTTGCACCGCGCCCTCGGCGACTGTATTCGGCGCCGCGCTGTTACGCGGCGATTTGCCGCTTAGTTTCTCCACCAACGCTTGCTCGATTCCGCCAGTCGAGGCTGTGGAAAACTTCGCCAGTACCCCGGTATCCAGCCCCAGGGCAATCGCCGCCACACCGGCCAGCATCGCCGCGCCGAGACCGCGACGGACCCACTCGCCGGCGCCAATCGAGCGCTTCATCGCCGTGAAAACCTTACCGCCCAACAGCAACGCCAGCGCAAGGGAAGTGGCAGCACCGGCGGCATAGGCCAGCAGCAAAAAGGTGGTCTGGATGCTGGCGCCTTGCAGCGCTGCACCGGTCAGCAGCAAACCGAGGATCGGCCCGGCGCAGGGCGCCCACAACAGGCCGGTGGCCACGCCGATCAGGAACGACGCACCGGGACGCGGCCGCGCATCCGCACCCGCCGCTTCCGACAATCGACTACCCGCCGCGACCAGCGGCCGGGTCAGGCGCTCGGCCAGTTGCGGCAGCAACAGGGTCAGACCGAACAACGCGACGAACACCAGCGCCAGCCAGCGCCCGTACTGGTTGAGTTGCACCACCCAGCCGCCGCCCACCGCCGCCAACGTGGCAACCAGCGCGAACGTCAGTGCCATCCCCACCAGCAGCGGCAATCCGCTTTTGGCGAAAGGTTGTCCGGTGCGGGCGAAGACAAACGGCAGCACCGGCAGAATGCACGGGCTGACAATCGTCAGCACACCACCGAGATAAGCGAGGACCAGCAGCCACATGGCGATTACCTGCAAAATGTGAGTAGAGGGGAATCAAACCGTCGTCGGCACGAATTTCATCGCCAAACCGTTCATGCAGTAACGCAGGCCAGTGGGTTTCGGGCCGTCATCGAAGACA
>Ga0207655_1003218_pt1 | contig 12273 bp, 7 predicted proteins | sample KBSM44metaG_FD_184398 | JGI IMG/M metagenome (GOLD analysis project Ga0207655, IMG submission 184398) | Miscanthus rhizosphere microbial communities from Kellogg Biological Station, Michigan, USA - KBS M4-4 metaG (SPAdes) (version 2) | ecosystem: Host-associated > Plants > Roots > Rhizosphere >...
TACCAGAGCGTGGCCATCGGCTTCATCCACAGTTATGTCAACGGCGCCCACGAGCGTCAGCTGCGCGACGCGCTGCAGGCACGTCTGCCGCAGCTGTCAATCTCGATTTCCAGCGAAGTCTCACCGCAGATGCGCGAGTTCGAGCGCTTCAACACCGTGTGTGCCAACGCCTACGTCAAGCCGTTGATCAAGTCCTACCTCGACCGTCTGGTGGTGACCCTCAAGCAAGAGGGCGCCGATTGCCCGGTGTTCATGATCCACTCCGGTGGCGGCATCATCTCGGTGCAAAGCGCTGCCGAGTTCCCGGTGCGCCTGGTGGAGTCGGGGCCAGCCGGTGGTGCGATTTTCGCCGCTGACATCGCGCGCCGTTACCAATTGCAAAACGTGCTGTCGTTCGACATGGGCGGCACCACGGCGAAGATTTGCCTGATCGAGGAGCAGGTGCCGAAAACCGCCAAGACCTTCGAAGTGGCCCGCACCTATCGCTTCAAGAAGGGCAGTGGCATGCCGATCTCCATCCCGGTGGTTGAAATGGTCGAGATCGGCGCTGGCGGCGGTTCGATCGCCAGCATCGACAGCATGCGCCAGATCCGCGTCGGCCCGCACAGCGCCGCTTCCGAGCCCGGCCCGGCCTGCTACGGCCGTGGTGGCCTGGAGCCGACCATTACCGACGCCAACCTGCTGCTCGGCCGCCTGGATGCCGACAACTTCGCAGGTGGCGCCCTGCGCCTGTCTAGCGACAGCGCCGCCAATGCCATGGCCCGGGTGATTGGCCAACCACTGGGCATCGCGGCTGACACGGCCGCCTTCGGCGTGTGTGAAGTGGTCGACGAAAACATGGCCAACGCCGGCCGCGTACACGCCGTGGAAAGCGGCAAAGACATTGCCGACTACACCATGATTACCTTCGGCGGCGGCGGCCCGCTGCATGCAGCGCGGCTGTGCGAGAAGATGGGCGTGTCACGCTTCATCGTCCCGGCCGGTGCGGGGGTGGGCTCGGCCATCGGCTTCCTGCGGGCACCGTTCGGCTACGAAGCTGTGCGCAGTGCGTTCGTGCGCTTGTCCGAATTCGATGCCGCGCGTGTCAACGATTTGATCGCAGAAATGAAAGCCGAGTCGCTGGGCTTCCTGCGCCAGGGCATGCCCGAGGGGGAGCCGGAGATGGATTGCACCGCGTTCATGCGTTATGTCGGCCAGGGTTGGGAAATCCCCGTTGCGCTCCCGTTCAAGCCCTTCAGCAATGCCGATACCGCGCAGTTCAAACGCCTCTTCGAAGACGCCTACACGCGCTTCTTCGGTCGCCCGATCGAGGGGCCAGACATCGAGATCGTCAGCTGGTCGGTCAAGGCCAGTTCGCCCCTGCCGCCGGTGCAGCAAGTGGAAGAAGTCAAGGCCTCCTACCGCGCCCAAGAGCAGGCCAAGCGCCCAGTGTTCGATGTGGCTGCCGGTGGTTTCGTCGAGGCCGGCATTCACCCGCGCGAAGCGCTGCAGGTGGGTGCCCGCGTCGACGGCCCGGCGATCATCGTCGAGCGCGAAACCTCGACCTTCGTCACCTCTAACTTCACCGCCACGGTCCAGCCAGACGGCTGCCTGCTGGTCGTGCGCCGCTAACGCCTGATTCGGAAGCCAGAACCATGAGCGATACGTTGATCGACATTCAAATGCAGGTGATGTGGAACCGCCTGGTCTCGGTGGTCGAAGAGCAGGCGCTGACGTTGATCCGCACCGCCTTCTCCACCAGTGTGCGCGAGGCGGGCGACCTGTCTGCCGGCGTCTTCGACCGCGCCGGCAACATGCTGGCCCAGGCGGTCACCGGTACGCCGGGCCACGTCAATACCATGGCCGAGGCAGTGGCGCACTTCATCAATGACATTGGTGAGGGCAACATCTTCGAAGGTGACGTCTATGTGACCAACGACCCGTGGAAGGGCACGGGCCACCTGCACGACATCACCATCGTTTCGCCGTCCTTCTACAAGGGCAGGCTGATCGGCTACTTCGCCAGCACCGCCCATGTGGTGGATATCGGTGGCCGAGGCTTCGGCCCGGATGCACGCGAGGTGTATGAAGAAGGCCTGTTCATCCCGATCATGAAGCTGTTCGAGCGTGGCAAGGTCAACCGCGACCTGATCAACATCCTGCGCAACAACGTGCGCGAGAACGACCGCGTCGTGGGTGACTTCTACGCCTTGTCGGCATGCAACGAAACCGGCCACAAGCGCCTGCTCGACATGCTCGACGAGTTCCAGCTGGATGACCTGGAGCACATTGGCGGGTTCATTCTGGAACACAGCCGCCGCGCCACGCTGGAATGCTTCAAATCGCTGCCCTACGGCACCTACAGCAACAGCATGACCTTGGACGGCTATGACGTGCCGGTGACCCTGGCGGTGACCCTCACCGTTGGCCCCGATGGCATCAAGAGCGACTTCACCGGCACCTCGGGCATGAGCCAGTTCGGCATCAACGTGCCCCTGGGCTACGCCAAGGCCTATGCCTGCTATGGGCTCAAATGCATCGTTGCGCCGGAGATCCCCAATAACACGGCCTCGCTGGCGCCGTTCGAGGTCACTGCGCCCGAGGGTTGCATCCTCAATGCCAAGCACCCGGCGCCGGTGTCGGTGCGTCACGTACTGGGCCACTTCGTACCAGACTTGGTGCTAGGGGCGCTGCACAAGTGCCTGCCGGGCAAGGTCCCGGCAGAAGGCGCCAGTGCGCTGTGGAACCTGCACTTGAGCGTGCGCCCGCTGGAGAGCAACCCAAGTGGGCGCAACGCCGAGATGCTGATGTTCAACAGCGGTGGCATGGGCGCGCGCTCGGCGATGGATGGCCTGAGCGCCACGGCATTCCCCAGCGGCGTGCACACCATGCCAGTGGAGGCCACCGAGCATGCTGGCCCCGTGGTGGTCTGGCGCAAAGAGCTGCGTGAGGGCTCGGGTGGCGCGGGTCAGCTGCGCGGCGGCCTGGGCCAGGAAATTGAAGTGTCGGCGGCTGAGGGTTACAGCTTCCGCTTCAGCGCCATGTTCGACCGCATTCAGCATGCTGCCCGCGGCCTTGAAGGTGGGCAGGCCGGTGCCGAAGGCTACGTCGGCCTGGATGACGGCACCCTGCTGCGCGGCAAGGGCCAGCAGTTCGTCCCCGCAGAGCGCCGCCTGGTGCTGCGCCTGCCCGGGGGCGGCGGCTATGGCGACCCGCGTCAGCGCGACCGCCAGCAGGTCGAGCGGGACGTGCGCTTTGGCTACATCAGCGCCGAACAGGCGCGTGACGACTACGGCTTCGATGCCGCACAGGAGCGCTAGACCATGGATGTGCAAAGCAGCCGCGTACGCGCGGTAAAAAGCTCGCCGAGCATGGCCGTGTCGGTATTGGCCAAACAGATGCTGGCCCAGGGCGAGCCGGTGATCAACCTGAGCCTCGGCGAGCCGGACTACAACGTCCCGGGCCATGTCATCGAGGCCGCGCACCAGGCGATGCTGGCCGGCAACAACCACTACACCGGGCCCAACGGCCTGGAGGTGCTGCGCCAGGCCATCGTCGACAAGTTCGCCCGGGAAAACGACCTGGCCTATGGCCTGGATGAGATCTGCGTCGGCAACGGCGCCAAACAGCTGCTGTTCAATGCCTTCCTGGCCACCCTTGAGCCGGGTGACGAAGTGATCACCCCGGCGCCGTACTGGGTGTCGTACACCGACATGGCGATGCTCAACGGCGGCGTACCCAAGGTCATCCCATGCGATGCGGCGCAGGGCTTCAAGCTCAAGCCTGAGCAGCTGGAGGCGGCCATCACCCCGCGCACCCGCTGGCTGATGCTGAATTCGCCGAACAACCCGAGCGGGGCGATCTTTACCCGTGAGGAGTTCGCTGCGCTGGGCGAGGTACTGGACCGTCACCCCCATGTGCTGGTGATCTCCGATGAGATCTACGAGCACATCGTCCTCGGCGACCAGCCCTTCGTGTCCTTTGTCACGGCGTGCCCGCAACTGCGCGAGCGCACCTTGCTGATCAACGGGGTGTCCAAGGCCTATGCCATGACCGGCTACCGCCTGGGCTACGCGGCAGGCTCCAAAGACTTGGTCGTGGCGATGAACAAGACCCAGTCGCAGACTACAACCTGCCCGTCGAGTATTTCTCAGTTGGCAGCGGTGGCGGCCCTCAATGGCCCGCAGGACTTCGTCCGCGAGGCCAACCGCGAGTACCAGGCGCGGGGTGCGCTGGTGGTGCGCGGGCTGGCCGACATCAAGGGGCTTAGCCTGCAAATGCCGCAAGGGGCGTTCTATGCCTTTCCCAATGTCGCGGCGTTCATGGGCAAGCACACGCCAGATGGTCAGGTGATCGCCAACGATGCCGACCTGTCGGCCTACTTGCTGCGGGTCGGCAAGGTGGCCACCGTGCCGGGCTCGGCCTTCGGCCTGGAACCCTACATACGCCTGTCGTTCGCCACGTCGCGGCAGGAACTGGAACAAGCCCTGGGGCAATTGCGCGACGCGTTCGCGGCCTTGTCCTGAGCCCTTGCAGACAAAGAGGTAATACATGAGCAAGCCATTCAAACGCCTGCTGATCACCGGCGCCGCCGGGCGCCTGGGCAGCGTGCTGCGCAAGCACCTGGCAGCCTTTGCCGATGAGTTGCGCCTGACCGATATCGCTGACCTGGGCCACGCGGCGCCGCACGAGCAACTGATCCGCTGCGACTTGGCCAACTTCAACGATGTGCTGCCGCTGACCGAAGGCGTCGATGCCATCGTGCATGCCGGTGGCGTGCCGCTCGAAGACACCTTCGACAAGATCCTCAACGGCAACATCGTCGGCACCTACAACATCTACGAAGCGGCCCGGCGCAATGGCGTGAGGCGGGTGGTATACACCAGCTCCAACCATGCCATCGGTTTCTACGGCCGCACCGAGACCATCGACGCCACCGCCGCGCATCGCCCCGACAGCCTGTACGGCGTCAGCAAGTGCTTCGCCGAGGACCTGGGCCGCTATTACTGGGACAAGTTCGGCATCGAGTCGGTGAACCTGCGCATTGGCTCGTCGTTCCCCGAGCCTCTGGACCGACGCATGCTCGCCACCTGGCTGTCGTTCGACGACTTTGCCCAGCTTACCGAACGCTCGCTGCTGGCGCCGCGGGTCGGGCACATGATCGTCTACGGCATGTCGGCCAACCGCGAAAGCCTGTGGGACAACCGCCTGGCGTCGTCGCTTGGCTACGTGCCGAAGGACAGCGCCGACAGCTACCGCGACAAGGTGCTGGCCGAGCACCCGCCGCTCGACCCGAACGAGCCTGCAGCGCGCTACCACGGCGGCAACTTCGCTGGCGCCGGGCACTACGAAGACCCGAAATAACCTGTAGCGGCCTCATCGCCGGCAAGCCGGCTCCCACAGGGACGGCGCCGAGCCAGAACTGTGCGCTGTACTTGTGGGAGCCGGCTTGCCGGCGATGAGGCCAGTACAGGCAAACCTTCATGCCTTGATCTTCGCAACATCAGAAGAGAGCTTATTCCATGGCTTCTACCGCTAAACAACACAACTACGATGTGGTGATCGTCGGCGGCGCGGTCAACGGCAGTGCCACCGCCTACTTCCTGGCCAATAACCCGGACTTCAAGGGTTCGGTACTGGTTATCGAGCGCGACTGGACCTACAACAAGTCGGCCACCGCGCTGTCGAGCAGCTCGATCCGCCAGCAGTTTTCCAACCCGATCAACATCGAAATCTCCAAGTTCGGCGCCGAGTTCGTGCGCAACTTCCCCGAGGTGATGGCGGTGGATGGCGACCGTCCGGACCTCGCCTTCCACGAGAACGGCTACCTGTTCCTGGGCGACGACAAGGGCTATGAAGTGCTGCGCCGGTTGCACGACACCCAGGTCTCGCATGGCGCCGATGTGCATTTGCTCGACCCTGAGCAGCTCCAGCGCAAGTTCCCGTGGGTGAACATCGACAGCCTGGCCGGGGCCAGCTACGGCCTGAGTGGTGAAGGCTGGTTCGACAGCCTGGGCATGCTCAACGGCTTCCGGCGCAAGGCGCGCGCGATGGGCATCGAGTACATCGAGAACGAGGTGGTGGGCATCCAGCGCGAAGGCGATCGCATCACCGCGGTGCAACTGGCCAGTGGCGAGCGTATCGGTTGTGGCCTGCTGGTCAACTGCGCCGGCACCCGGGGCACCAAGGTGGCGCGCATGGCCGGCCTGGACATCCCGGTCGAGCCACGCCGTCGCTCGCTGTTCGTGTTCGACTGCCGCACCCCGCTGCAAGGCACCGTGCCGCTGACCATCGACCCGACCGGGGTGTTCTTCCGCCCCGAGGGCAAGTTCTACCTGGGCGGCACCTACCCGAAACACGACCCGGAAGTGGACTTCGAAGACTTTGATGTACTGCACGAAGAGTTCGACGAAGAAGTCTGGCCGATCCTCGCCGAGCGCGTACCTGCCTTCGAGGGCATCAAGGTGGTCAACTTCTGGGCCGGTCACTACGACTTCTGCGTGCTCGACCATAACGCCATTGTCGGGCCGCACAACGAGGTCAGCAACTTCCTGTTCTGCAACGGCTTCAGTGGCCATGGCTTGCAACAGGCGCCGGCCATCGGCCGTGGGTTGTCCGAGCTGATCACCTATGGCAGCTACCGCTCGCTGGACCTGGGCGCGCTGTCCTACCAGCGGGTCATCGACAACAAGCCGTTTTTGGAAGACTCGGTCATCTGATTGCACTGCCTGAGGAGAACAACAATGAGTAACGCTGAAGTGAAGCGCAGTGGCGGTCAGGTACTGGTCGATGCCTTGCGGGTGAACGGCGTGGAGCGCGCCTTCTGTGTGCCGGGTGAAAGCTACCTGGCGGTGCTCGACGCCCTGCATGATGTGCAGGACGAAGTTGACCTGATCGTCTGCCGCCAGGAGGGTGGCGCGGCGTACATGGCCGAGGCCTACGGCAAGCTCACCGGCAAGCCGGGTATCTGCTTCGTTACCCGTGGCCCTGGTGCCACCAATGCCTCGGTCGGCGTGCACACCGCCTTCCAGGACTCTACGCCGATGCTGCTGTTCATTGGCCAGGTGGCCCGTGACCAGATTGAGCGCGAAGCCTTCCAGGAGGTGGATTACCGGCGCATGTTCGGCCAGATGGCCAAGTGGGTGGTGCAGATCGACGATGCGGCGCGCATCCCTGAACTGGTCAACCAGGCCTTCCAGCGCGCCATCAGCGGCCGCCCGGGGCCGGTGGTGATCGCGCTGCCGGAAGACATGCTCACCGATTTGGTGCAAGTTGCCGATGCACGCCCGGCGCAGCGTGTGGAGGCGGCCCCGGCGCCTGCTGCGCTGGATGAGCTGCAAGCCTTGTTGGCCAAGGCGAGTAAGCCCCTGGTCATCGCCGGCGGGGGCGGTTGGAACGATCAGGCCGTGGCTGACCTCAAGCGTTTCGTGCAGGCACAAAACCTGCCGCTGGCGGCGTCATTCCGCTGCCAGGACCTGTTCGACAACACCGACCCGCATTACGCCGGCGACCTCGGCCTGGCAGCCGGGCCGGTACTGGTCGATGCGGTGAAGCAATCGGACCTGCTGATCGTGGTCGGTGCACGGCTGGGTGAGATGACCACAGGTGGCTACGCCCTGGTCGATATCCCCACGCCCAAGCAGGCGTTGGTGCACGTGCATGCGAGCGCGGAGGAAATCGGCCGTGTCTATCAGCCGACCTTGGGGATCAATGCCGGCCCTGCCAGCTTCCTGAGCCAGGCTGCGGCGCTGCCAGCCGTGCAGCCGCACGCCTTCGGTGACTGGACCGCCAGCCTCAACAGCGGCTATCGCGGCAACTTCGAGACGCCGCGCTCGCCCGGCGCTGTGCAGATGAGCGAAGTGGTTGCCTGGCTGAACAAGACCTTGCCAGCCGACAGCATCCTCACCTGCGGTGCCGGCAACTACACCGGTTGGGTGCACCGGGGCTACCAGCACCGGGTGTTCCGCACCTTGCTCGGGCCAACCAATGGCTCAATGGGCTATGGCGTGCCCGCAGCCGTGGCGGCCAAGCTGACCTACCCGCAGCGCACTGTGGTGGCGTTCGCGGGTGATGGTTGCTTCCTGATGAATGGCCAGGAGTTGGCCACGGCGGCGCATTACGATGCGCGGGTGATCACCGTGGTGGTCAACAACGGCATGTACGGCACCATCCGCATGCACCAGGAACGAACCTACCCCGGCCGCGTGAGTGGCACCGAGCTGCACAATCCGGACTTCGCTGCGTTGGCTCGCGCCTATGGCCTGCATGGCGAAACCGTCACCCGCACCGAAGATTTTGCGGGTGCCTTCGAGCGCTGCCAGGCATCGGGTAAACCGGCCCTGATCGAGGTGCAGGTCGACCCTGAAGCCTTGACCCCGCGCATGACCCTCAGCCAGATCCGCGACAAGGCCCTGCAGGCCAAGCGCTGATTTCGCCTCAGGTGGGGCGCCGTTCGGCCCCCACCTTTTTTCTTACTCGAACGAGCCAATCGACATGAAACTTGCCGATCACGATCTGCTGCGTGAAGTGTGCTACATCGACGGGAAATGGCAGGCGGCCGACAGCGGTCAGCGTATCGCCGTGACCAACCCGGCCAACGGCGAAGTGCTTGGCCATGTGCCGCGCATGGGCGTAGACGAAACCCGCCGCGCCATTGCTGCCGCTGAGCGTGCCTTGCCGGCCTGGCGCGCACTCACCGCCAAGGAGCGCGCTGCCCGGCTGCAGGCCTGGTTCCGCGAGATCCTCGCGCACCAAGAAGACCTGGCGCGCATCATGACCGCCGAGCAGGGCAAGCCGCTGGCCGAGTCCCGCGGCGAAATCGCATTTGCCGCCGCCTACGTCGAGTTCTATGCCGAGGAGGGCAAACGCATTTATGGCGATGTCATTCCGTCGCCCAGTGCTGATCGGCGGTTGATCGTGACCAAGGAGCCAATCGGTGTGTGCGCAGCGATCACACCGTGGAACTTCCCGGCCGCCATGATCACCCGCAAGGCGGCCCCGGCATTGGCGGCGGGTTGCACGCTGGTGCTCAAGCCGGCCTCGCAGACACCCTTCAGCGCCCTGGCGCTTTGCGTGCTGGCCGAGCGGGCGGGTATTCCCGCCGGTGTGTTCAGTGTGGTCACCGGCGACTCCGCCGCCATTGGTGGTGAGCTGACGGCCAGCCCGGTAGTGCGCAAGTTGTCGTTTACCGGTTCGACGCCGATTGGCATTCAGTTGCTGCAGCAGTCGGCAGCGACGGTGAAGAAAGTGACCCTGGAGCTGGGTGGCAACGCGCCTTTTATCGTGTTCGATGATGCTGACCTCGAAAAGGCGGTGGAGGGTGCGTTGATCGCCAAGTTTCGCAACAGCGGGCAGACCTGCGTGTGTGCCAACCGGTTCTACATCCAGGACGGGATTTACGCGCGTTTCGTCGAGCGCTTTGCCGAACGGGTGCGTGAGCTGGTGGTAGGGCAGGGTGATGCCCCAGGCACTCAGGTCGGGCCCATGATCGATGGGCGCGCCGCCCAGGGCGTCGAGCTACTGGTGGGCGATGCGGTGGAGGGCGGTGCGCGGGTGGTGACCGGTGGTCGGCGGCATGCGATGGGCGAGGCGTTCTTCGAGCCGACCTTGCTGGCGGATGTAACGCCCGACATGCGGGTGGCGCGTGAAGAGATTTTCGGGCCGGTGGCGCCGATTTTCCGCTTCAGCACTGAAGAGGAAGTGATCGCCCAGGCCAATGACACCGAGTTCGGCTTGGCTTGCTATGTGTATGCGCGGGATGTCGGGCGGGTGTGGCGGGTGTCCGAGGCGCTGGAGTATGGGATGGTTGGCGTGAACGTCGGGGTGGTGGCGACCGAAGTGGCGCCGTTTGGTGGGGTGAAGGCGTCGGGCTTGGGCAGGGAAGGTTCGCGGTACGGGATCGAGGATTACCTGGAGATCAAGTACGTGTGCCTGGGGCTTTGAGCTTTTAAATCACGGACAGGGTATCCCACTGTAGGAGCAGCCTTGTGCTGCGAAGAGGCCGGTAAAAGCAGCGAAGATCTGCTGTTTTGTCACGGGCCTCTTCGCAGCACAAGGCTGCTCCTACAGTGAAGCGTATTGCGTAAGGCAGGTCAGGCCTTGCTGTCGAGCAACCGCTGATACCGCGACAGGCTTTCTTCCAAGTGCTTGCGCAGCGCCGTGCGCGCACTGTTCACATCACCCATGCTGATCGCCGAAAGAATCGCGCCATGCTCGCGGCCGATCTTCTTGATATGCGCCTGGCGGTTCTTGCCGGTCACCTGGCCATGCTTGAGGTTGAGGTCAAGGATGATGTCTGGCCCCAGCGCTTCCAGCAGTTGGGTGAAGTGCGGGTTGTTGGTGGCGCGCGCGATGGCCAGGTGGAACTCGAAATCGGCCTTGGCTTCTTCCTCTTCCGTGGCCCCATCCAGCGAGTTGAAGCGGTCGAACGCTTCGGTGATCGCGGCCATGCTGGCCGGGCTGCGGCGTTCGGCAGCGCGGGCAACCGACTCGGTTTCAATCCCCAGGCGCAGCTCCAGAATCTGGGCGGCGGCGCGGACGTCATCGACCACGCTGTCGATGGCAAAGCCGATGCGCTTGACGTCTTGTTCGACCACGAACACGCCCACGCCCTGGCGCGCGATCAGGCGCCCGCCCAGGCGCAAGGAGGCCACGGCTTCGCGGACTACCGGGCGGCTGACGTTGAATTCCTTGCACAGCTCTTGCTCGGAGGGCAGCTTGGCCCCCGGGCCGTAGGTGCCATTGTCGATCCGGCTGGAAAGCTCCTGGATCACGGTTTCCGCCAGGTTGGCGCGACGCGTTCCTAACGACGCATTCATAAACAAGTTGCTCCTGAAACTGATTGGCTCATCACGGTGGTTCTCCGGCAGGTTGCGCGCAGCCCTCAAGCCTGTTGGGGCGGGATCCGTAGCCAACCCGCGGTGATGTTATGGGCATATGTTATCAAACATCTGACTAGGTAGCCTGAACGGGCGTTCCGGTCAGCTCGTATCGTTCGTCGTTGCGCAGCTTTTTTTACCCGTTGCCGTAGCATACACCCATTGACAGTTGCCTGCTGACTGTTATCTTACAAGTGCGATGGCGTACCGGCCAAATCGCAAGCGGTAATCGATGTCGAGGTTCGTCCAATGACTACTGGGAGCTGAGCATGAATAACAACAAGGCAGGGCGTTCAACCCTTGCGACCGCGGTAACGTTGCTGATGGCCATGGGGACGGCAAACGCAGCAGACAGTGAAATTGTCAGGATCGGCTTCGCCGGCCCCCTGACCGGGCCATCGGCACACCAGGGACAGGACGTCGAACATGGTATCCAGATCGCGCTGGAAGAGGCCAACCAGCAGCAACTGAAGATCGGTGACAAGGTCGCGCAGTTCAAGCTGGTGTCCGAAGATGACGTGGCCGACCCACGCACCGGTACCGCAGTGGCCCAGCGTCTGGTGGACTCGAAGGTGGCAGTGGTGATCGGCCATTACAACTCTGGCACCAGCATCCCCGCCTCGAAGATTTACGCCGCCGCCGGCATCCCGCAGATCTCGCCCTCGGCCACCAACCCGGCACTGACCCGCCAAGGCATCCCTTCGGTGTTCCGTGTGGTCAACGATGATGCCACCCTGGGCCGCTATGCCGGCAACTACCTGGTGGGCAAGCTCGAGGCCAAGCGCATCGCCATCTTCGACGACCGCACGGCCTACGGCCAGGGCCTGGCCGACGAAGTGACCAAGGCGGTCAAGGCAGCAGGCGGCAACGTGGTGGTGCGTGAATACACCAACGACAAGTCCACCGATTTCAACGCCATCCTCACCACCGCCAAGGCGCAAAAAGCCGATGCGGTGTTCTTCGCGGCCCTCGACTACCAGGCCGCGCCCATGGCTAAGCAGATGAAAAACCTGGGCCTGAAGGCGCGCTTCATGAACATCGGCAACCTGCCCAACGATTCGTTCAAGCAGATGGCCGGCAGCGCCGCCGAAGGCACTTACGCCTGGAACTACGGCACGCCGCTGCTGGAAATGCCCAAGGGTGCGGCCTTCGAGCAAAAGCTTAAGGACAAGTTCGGGGTTGGCGTGGTGCAGTCCTCGCCAGCCGCCTACGACGCCACTTGGGCGGCCATCAGCGCGATGGTCAAGGCCGGCTCCGCCGACCCCAAAACCTACCTGCCGGTGCTCAAGCGCGAAAGCTATGACGGCGTGACCGGCACCATCGCCTTCGATGACCAGGGCAACCTCAAGAGCCCGGCAGCGACGGTGTTCCAGTTTGCCGACGGCGGCTGGAAGACCCTCTCGGTCGAGCGCGATTG
>Ga0207655_1003219_pt1 | contig 12272 bp, 6 predicted proteins | sample KBSM44metaG_FD_184398 | JGI IMG/M metagenome (GOLD analysis project Ga0207655, IMG submission 184398) | Miscanthus rhizosphere microbial communities from Kellogg Biological Station, Michigan, USA - KBS M4-4 metaG (SPAdes) (version 2) | ecosystem: Host-associated > Plants > Roots > Rhizosphere >...
CATACTACTTTCAGTGCCGAAGTGGCGAAATCGGTAGACGCAGTTGATTCAAAATCAACCGCCGCAAGGTGTGCCGGTTCGAGTCCGGCCTTCGGCACCATTAGTATGTAAATAGACCTCAACTGAGGTCTTTTTTTATGCCTAAAATCCAGTCCCCGCAAGGCTTTGCCCCGCTTTTCAGTCAACTGACGTCAATCTGAGTTACCCCACATCAACATGCTTGTGAGTATAGAACCGAGTATATATGCTGGTTCGATAACGCTTATATACTCACGGCAGCATATGGAAGGAATACCATCATGGCCCTGACTGATACCAAGGTGCGTTCGGCAAAACCTGAAGCAAAGGAATACTCGCTAGTAGATGGCGATGGCATGTTTTTGTTGATACACCCTAACGGCTCCAAATACTGGCGCTTTCGTTTCCGCTTTGGCGGAAAGCAGCACCTTATGGCATTTGGGGTTTACCCCGAAACGTCACTGGCTGATGCTCGTCAAAAGAGGGAAGAGGCCAGGAGGCTTGTTGCTGCCGGTGTCGATCCTCGTGAGCATAAGCGTGCAGTAAAAGAAGAACTGGCTAAAGAGGTCATCACATTTGAATCTGTTGCCAGGGACTGGCACGCCAGCAATCAAAAGTGGTCGGAGTCGCATAGTGGCCGTGTTCTTAAAAGTCTGGAAGATAATCTGTTCGATGCGATTGGTAAGCGGAATATCGCTGAGTTAAAAACCAGAGATTTACTTATTCCCATTAAAGCCGTAGAGATGTCTGGACGTCTTGAGGTGGCGGCGCGTTTACAGCAACGAACAACAGCAATTATGCGATTTGCCGTGCAAAGTGGTTTAATCGACTATAACCCCGCACAAGAGATCGCTGGAGCAGTTGCCACAGCTAAACGACAGCATCGTGCTGCGCTAGAACTTAATCGCATTCCTGAACTACTTCATCGTATCGACACATATACCGGCAGACCATTAACACGCTTAGCTGTGGAGCTGACATTGTTGGTTTTCATTCGATCTAGTGAACTGCGTTTTGCACGATGGTCAGAAGTCGATTTTGAAAACGCTATGTGGACGATTCCGGGAGAGCGTGAACCTTTGGAAGGTGTGAAGCATTCACATCGAGGATCGAAAATGCGGACTCCTCATCTTGTTCCTTTATCCCGCCAAGCTCTCGCCATTTTGGAAAAGATCAAAAGTATGAGTGGAAACCGTGAGCTAATCTTCGTTGGCGATCACGATCCGCGTAAGCCGATGAGTGAGAACACGGTCAATAAGGCTTTACGGGTAATGGGGTATGACACCAAAGTTGATGTATGCGGGCATGGTTTCAGAACCATGGCTTGTAGTTCATTGATTGAGTCGGGATTGTGGTCGAAGGATGCTGTAGAACGGCAGATGAGTCACCAGGAACGTAACTCTGTACGTGCGGCTTATATTCATAAGGCCGAGCATCTTGGGGAGCGGAGGCTAATGGTGCAGTGGTGGGCGGATTATCTGGATGCGAATCGGGATAAGGGGGTTAGTCCGTTTGATTTTGGGAGAATCAGTAAACTAAATTATTTATGATTCAATGGAGTGCGTAACTTCTTGTTAATTCATGTTCACCGAAACCTTCCTTTGAACGACGCTCTTTTAGCAATGTAACTAGGAGTTCCGGGTTAGAGGCGGTTAATGGCTTAACCACAGAAGAATTGGTCTGATCTATTAACACTGCCGTTTCATGTAATAAAGGGAAGCAGCTAGCTTCCCTTTATTTTTAACAAAATATCAAGCTGTCCAGCGATTTGAAGCAAGTTCAGCCTGTTTCAGTATTAGCTCAACTGCATCCGCTGTTTTGTCTGGTGGATATTTATATTTGCGTAGTATCTGACGCACCAGAATCCGTAATCTTGCTCGTACGCTTTCACGTATCTGCCAGTCTACAGTGGTGGATTGGCGTAGCTTTAATGTGACCTCAATTGCTAGTTTTTTTAGGATGTCATCGCCCAATTCCCTAACGGCACTTTCATTTTCAGCCAGTGCATCGTAGAAGGCAATTTCGTCTGGATCCAGACCAAGTGCATCGTCACGAGCCATGGCTGCTTGAAACTCTTTTGCCATCTGGATCAATTCTTCTATAACTTGAGCAGTTTCAATAGCACGGTTATTGTATTTGAGCAGCACGGCTTTAAGCCGATCGGAGTATTTCTTTTCTTGAACGACATTATTATTAGTGCGAGCATGAATTCCATCATTCAGAAGCTTTTGGAGAAGTTCTACGGCCAAGTTTCGCTGTGGCATATCGTGTACTTCCTGTAAAAATTCGTCAGAAAGTAAGCCGATGTTGGGCTTATCCAGCCCAGCAAGTGCAAACACATCATCTACACCAGTGGCGATAATGGCATTGTCTAGAATACTACCCAGCAACGAGTTTTTCTCAGACTGGCTGAGTTTTCTATCCGTGGAGGTGAGTTTAATAATTGCTACTTTCACTGCTGAAAGGAAAGCCAGCTCTTTCTGCATCGGTTTTGCTTCATCTAGAGTACTACAAAGTGACCATGCTTTGTTCAGTGCCAGTACGACGTCAAAATAACGTTTTTTTCCGTCCTTAAGTCCCAGAATATAATTTGCTGCATCAAGAAGAACATATTTCGGGTTATTCTGAAATACTGAATAATCTAAGCCAGCATCGGTAGTCGTTTTAGCGAACATACTGTGAATAACATCGAGCTTTTCCATCAAAACAGAAAAAGCGTCACTGGCATCAATCGTTGTTCGGCCTTTACCTTTGGATTCAGTATATATTTTCAGAGCTTGCTTTAACTCATTGGCAATACCAATGTAATCTACAACCAGCCCCCCAGGTTTATCTTTAAAAACTCGGTTTACGCGAGCGATAGCCTGCATCAGATTATGGCCACGCATTGGTTTATCTATATACATGGTATGACAGCATGGCGCGTCAAATCCGGTAAGCCACATATCACGCACTATGACCAGCTTTAGCGGATCGTTGAGATCTTTAAACCGTGATTCTAGCCGTTTTTTGGTCTGCTTATTGTAGATGTGCGGCTGGAGGTGACCTAAATCCGAAGCCGAGCCGGTCATGATGATTTTTATTTCACCCTTATCGACATCCTCGCTATGCCATTGTGGACGCAATGAAACAATCGCATCATACAGCTTCACACATATTTCACGGCTCATGGCAACAATCATCGCCTTACCGTACATCATGGCATTACGCGCCTCAAAATGCTGGACTAGATCGGCGGCAACTAGACTGATCCGAGTTTCGGAACCAACCAGTTTTTCAAGGCGACTCCAATCTCCTTTGGTTTTCTCTCTTTGATCCGTCTCTTCGTCTTCAACTAGCTCATCGACTTGCTCGGACAGCGCTTCCAGTTCTTCATAATTGAGATCGAGTTTTGCCAATCGCGATTCGTAGTATATCGGGACAGTCGCGCCGTCTTCAACTGCATCCTGAATATCGTAGATTGAGACATAATCACCAAATACTGCACGGGTATCTTTGTCTTCAAATGAAACAGGTGTTCCGGTGAAGCCGATAAACGATGCATTCGGCAGCGCATCACGCATGTGTTTTGCGTAACCATACTTGTAACTTCCGGTGCCATGGTCCAGAGTGGCACTCAGCCCATATTGACTACGGTGAGCTTCATCAGAGATCACTACGATGTTGCTGCGCTGATTTAGCACCGGATGTGTTTGTTCATTGTCCAGTGGTGCAAATTTCTGCACAGTGGTAAAAATAATACCGCCTGATTCGCGCATATTGATCAGCTCGCGAAGCTGATCACGGTCAGTTGCTTGTAATGGCTCTTGCTTAAGCAAGTCCTGCGCCTGACAAAACGTGGCGTACAGTTGCCCGTCAAGATCGTTACGGTCAGTTACCACCACGATCGTTGGATTATTCATCTCCACCTGTTGTAGTAGTTTCCCAGCATAACAACACATGGAAATACTTTTTCCTGAGCCTTGAGTGTGCCATACCACCCCAGCTTTTTTACTACCAGGAATAATGTTGCTGCGTAAAGGTAAACGCTTACCGGTGGATGCAACGATCGTTGCTGCAACTGCTTCACGCACTGCATGGAACTGATGGTAGGCGGCAATTTTTTTAATTATTCGTTTGCCGTCACTTTCAAACAGTACGAAGTAGCGAATGTAATCAAGCAGTAGTTCCCGGTTAAAAAATCCTTTCACTACTGTTTCCAGTTGCCAATCAAATTGTGGTTTATCCTCTTCATTGGTTAATGTTTTCCAAGGGAGAAAGCGTTCTTTATTAGCTGTAAGAGAACCAATTCGAGCATTATAACCATCACTAACTACAAGCACCTCATTGCAAATAAACAAATCACTGAGTTCGCTTTTATAAGTCTGTAATTGATTAAACGCTGACCAGATATCCGCTTGAGCATCGATTGGGCTTTTCAATTCGATGACTATCATGGGCAGACCGTTGATATAGCCGATCACATCAGGACGACGCATCTGCTTCGTTCCTTGGATAAATAACTGATTGACTACTGTAAAGCGGTTATGATGTGGCTTATTAAAATCTATTAGTAGCGCTTTATCATGAATGACTTTATCGTCTTGCTTATACTGCACTGGCACGCCTTCGAGTAGCAAATGATGGAAGGCTTTGTTATTCGCAACTAGGTCTGGGCTATCTGCATGAGTGATACGAATTATCACCTCCTCCAACACAACAGTAGGAAGATGTGGGTTGATTTTTTGTAATTGCGTTAATAATACAGGACGTAAAAAAACATCATGGAACGAAGTCCGGAGTGGATCTTTGCCATCATGCGCAATAACTGGCCCGTGTAAGATTTCCCATCCTTCTTGTGCAAACCATTGTAAACAGGAAACTTCTAATGTGGTCTCATTCATCAGTGCTCCCCTCAATTAATTTTTCAAGTAATGCTTCTAGGCACTCATTGTGATCATCTGTATACCAAATGGGGAAAATATTAGCCTTAGCAAGTTCCTTTTGTCTGCTAATGCGCTCAGCTTCATTCTCTAATTTCAAAAAGGCATAATGTCTCGGCATATTTGAATGACCTTTTTGATGCATTAATTCTCTAAGGCAAAGAATAGTTCTATCTACTGTCAAGCTGCACCCTAAGAATAATAATGAATTATGAGAAAGCACTTCAATCACATCGATAAGGCCACGTGAGTCTTGATAGTGATTAATATATTCGTTTTTTGTTAAAATTCGTCCTCGGGTGTTAGTGGCTACACCGTGTAATTTCAATAGTACAGTTTTTCCTTCTGCCAAAATTTTTGGGAGAAGAATGGCATCTTTGCCTATTAGAATTTCATCAAAATTGATTTTTTCAGCCGAGTAGCATCGGTCTATTACATTATCAAAATTTGTAGTTATAACACTTTTTTTAAAAATAGAAGGAATTCTTTGGATGATACCATTAATATTTCTGGTAGCGGAAAAAATATTTTCTATTTGTTCAAAAAAACTTCCGGGAGTTAAGTTTTCCAACAATAATTGAGCTGCTTCCTCATAATCACCTGATTTGATAATATGCTCGAATTTTTCTTCTTCTATTTCTGATTGTTTATGTAATTTATAAAGAAAATCTGTCCATCCTGGGTAGTTGCTGGGGATAGATAAACCAGCCCCTATAAATGGAATAAGCATGCCTCTGGTATAGATACCTTTAATGTTATTAAATCTATCCTCTTGATCAAATTGCTCTAATATTTCATCAGCCTTTTCAATAAAAGTTACTTTTCTTTGGTCTAACCATTCTAAATACGCTTCATTATAAAGTGACTCATCAAGAGTTTGCAGTATAATATCCCTTAAAAAATCACTCCCTGCGATACTAACACCTCCTTCTTCGTTAAGATAATCGCGAAATAATTTATCATAATACTCCATTAGAAATCTCCTCAATAGAAATTTCTCCTGAAAGGAGTTTAGGTGTTATTGCCTCCCGAATATTTATCAACTCCCTTGTCTGCTTGCAGTTGTTTTCAATGAATGAATATAACAACTTTGTTTTTTGAGTGTAAACGTTAACCAGATGAGCCGGAGGTTTTACCATTAGTATGGGGTTGAAATTTTTCTTACTTATTTCAGCAAACGTTGTCCCACTCGCTCTGGCCAATATTTCTGGCATGTTTGCCGCACACCATTGTAATACGAACTCTGGAGAGAGCTCATAGCTACATTTCATTGCAATATAACCTTGATTAATTGCAATAGGTACTTTTGAAATAGCTAGATAGCCAACTGGGGCACGTGATGACATTAAAACAGTGTCAATTGGAAGCAATCCGGAAGATATTTTACTTAATCCAGATTGAGATATTTTTCTCTCTGTGCTGATCAAGATTTTATCTTGCAGACCTGATAAGTCTTTCGGGGTAGTCCAGTGTATATCACCATTATCCCAAAATTCAGATATTTTAGTAGAAGGTGTTCCTCCACCGACAATATCTATTTCTTTCCCAATTTCAGATATGGTCCATTTTTCTGGAATCTTACCTAACTTACTTTCTTGCAATGCTGATGGAAATAGCTGCGCCGTGGCATGAAGTTCCGAATTCTGCACAGGATGTTTATGCTCAAAAACTACCAGTTCATCAGCATCTTTTCCTGAGATCGCAGCTATGGCCGCAAGTGTTGCATCCTCATGAGAACCACCCGCTTCAAGTACCCTAATTTTGGCTTTAACTGGTTCAAAATCGACAAACCAGCTTTTGAACAAGGCTTGAGCCATGAGTTCGAGAGTTTGGTTAACATCCTCATTAATCTTTATTTTTTCATTAAACAGGCTGAGATAGTTTCCAATATTCTCTCTAACTTTAGATGATTTAGGAACTGTAACTTGGATGCTATTGAGAATTTTCTGGTTAATTAAAGGCTGACCAGAGCCTGATCTCATTGAATTAATATTTAGCTTTGTTAATAGAAAATACCAAAAATCCGATTCATTTTTATTTTTCAGAGCACCGATGATCGCATTATCAGTAACCCAGCAAGCTTTTTTTGATTGATAAACGCTCCCACAATATGAGCCAACTCGCCCAATGATCAAGCTAAATTCAGGAGCGTTTGTTTCAGCACACTGACCTATTACTCCATTAGATCCGTATACATCAAACTCGCCTTTAGGAACCCTATCTGGCGATGATTTACCATTTCTGAAATCAATAAAATCACTAAGATTGGCTTGAATCATCTCAAAACTCATAACCAAGCCCTCCCAGCTTTGTCTTAATCTCTACTTCAAGACGAGCGCTTTCTTCCAATTGTTCTTTAAGCTGTGCAGTCATTCTAGCCATTTTCTCCGCAAACGGCTCATCATCTTCATCTTGTTCGGCAGCACCCACATAGCGGCCCGGAGTAAGTACGAAGTCATTTTTCTGAATATCTTCAAAGGAGGCAGAGAAACAGAACCCGGCAATATCTTCGTAATCTTTATCTGCTTGCCAAGCGTGGAAAGTATCTGCAATTTTGGCTATATCTTCACGGGTAAAATCGCGTAGTACACGATCTTTCATGAAGCCAATCTGACGGGCATCAATAAACAAAACTTCGCCTTTACGGTGTGCTTTACCGTTACCCCCGGATTTATCTTTGGTGAGGAACCATATACAGGCCGGAATTTGGGTGTTGGTAAATAGTTGCCCAGGAAGGGCCACCATACACTCAACTAAATCGGCTTCAAGCAGATTGCGGCGGATTTCACCTTCGTTGTTAGTATTTGAGCTCATCGAGCCATTAGCCAGCAGGAGCGCCATCGAGCCTTTGGATGCCAAATGGTGAATCATATGCTGCATCCATGCAAAGTTAGCGTTTCCCTGAGGCGGTGTGCCGTATTTCCAGCGCACATCGTTTTCCAGTTTTGCACTCCACCATTCTTTCATATTGAATGGGGGGTTTGCCATGACAAAGTCGGCCCGGAGGTCAGGATGCTGATCGTCCAGTAGAGTATCGGCGTTTTTGTTGCCGAAATTAAAGTCGATCCCTCGGATTGCCATGTTCATCGCCGCCAGCTTCCATGTTGTCGGGTTCGATTCCTGGCCATACACTGAGATATTACGCTTCTGCTCAGCAGCGTTGTAATGCTTCTCTCCTGCATGCTCTTCTATAAAACGGTCACTGGAGACAAAAAATCCGCCTGAACCCATTGCTGGATCATACACTCGGCCGTTGTAGGGTTGCAGCATTTCGACAATCAGGGTAACGATACTTTTCGGCGTGTAGTACTGGCCACCCTGTTTCCCTTCAGCCAGCGCGAATTGCCCAAGGAAATATTCATAAACGTGGCCGAGAATATCTTTGCTTTTTAAACTCAGTTTCTCGCCGTTATATTCAGGATTGCTGAAATTGGCGTCAGAAAAGGTGTTAATTAGTCCGGTTAACACGTCATTGCTCAGCTGGTACTGGCTGATGCGGTTCAGAATACCTTTCAGCTTTGAGTTGGTTTTTTCGATTTCATCGAACGCATTGTCTACCAGCCAAGAAACCGAACGCAGTTTCACGTCTTGGCCGGTCGTTTCATCTACCCACAGCACAGTGCCGGTCGGTAGCATGGCTTTATTTTTCAGCGTTTCCCAGCGAGCGGCTTTAGGTACCCAAAAGACGTTTTTCTCAGTGTAATAATCTTCCACTTCGAGCTCGTCTTGGATTGCAAGCGAGTACTCTTCTTCTGAGTCGTATTCTTCGCGTGATATTGCATAGATATTGTCGGGATTTCCGACACTGCGAAATAAAGAGATAAGCTCCTGTTGGCGGGCCTCGAAAGCATCGGAGACATACTTCAGAAAGATTAACCCCAAAACCACATGCTTGTAGTTGGCTGCGTCCATATTGGCACGAAGCTTGTCGGCGGCCTTCCAGAATTTGTTATCCAGCTCATTAAGAAATAGCTGCTCTGCGTTATTCATGTAAATCCTTAAGTTAGATGACAGTGGCAGTACATCATGCACTGCTATGAAATTTGTATTTGTAATGCTCTTTGCAAAATGATACCTGTAACGAGAGGATTGGCAAACGATGCGATGCAAAGAACTGTTACTAGATTCAGGCTCTGAAGCTGGTTTTTTGATCTGAAATGGTCAATTGATAAAGGTTGAAAAAAGCGTCAAAACATTCATTGAAGAATTAAAAATGTGTGCAGCAAACACATCAGCGAGCATGGGCACCGGTTGCCTCAACCTACACGCAACCAAGAAAAGGTCTCAGCCAGCTATTACTTCAGTTCATGTATTAAACCGTTCTATAAGCTGGACACATCACTCGCCCATATCATCCTCTCCCCGCGCTTTGCCATTATCCGATATGGCACAACCCACAATCTTAAGGTGTCAGAGAAAGCAAAATGCTGCGGTATCGGTTGGCTAAAGTCATCATGTGCAGGATAGATCAGATACATTTCACCAGTCCCACCAAGATATTTTTGGCCGTAGGCAAACATTTGATAAAAGTCAGCTTGTGCCAGTCCATAGAGTGATTTTTTTTGCTGGCTGCTATTCACCAGCTTCCATTTCGTATCCATCACCATTTTGGTTTGAACCGGTTGGCGTGACTGAATCAACAAGTCTGGGCGAAGTTTAAAGCAGTCGCTAGGCCCATGCTTCACCAAGGAATAAGTGGCAGCCTGCGATTTAACTTTGAGTTGAGGGGGTAATTCGTCGGGGAGGGTTTGTGCAACAAAGGACTCAAATACCGCTTCCATAGGGAACAAAAGTGATATCGCTTTGGTGTTTCCCTGCGAGGCACTTGGGCTCATCCCTCTGAGGATCAACTGTGCCCAGGCCATTGGCTCGCTGTAATGAGCCATACCACGCTCAATGCGTAGCCTGTTTATATCGCTTTCAATATCCCGACTCAGTGGAATACCGTCAAAAGCAAAGCGCAGTTCGTAAAGCCAGCGTTGATTCTCAGATGAAAGCTTCAGGCTAAGTAGCTTATCCAGCGCTGAATGTAAGAGCCGATTGGCTGAACAATCCGGCATGTAGTCATCATAATCGACACAAAACTTATGACGATTCACCACGTTATGCTGCAAATGTGTGGAAAGCATCAGCTTGCCCTTCATAAAAGACAGATTACCTTGCTCGCTTACATAGTCGGAGCGCAAACCTTGTTTAAGCAATTGGCTGACGCTTTGCAAAAACTGGCTGATAAAAATCTCGAGCAAAGGCATGCGCTGTGCCTGAAGAGTGGCCTGCTGGGTTTGAATATGTCGAAACCCAGGCAGGTGACTTAGCATCGTGATGAATGTTTCTCGCGCACTCGCAGTAGTGAGGTTTTTACCAACCTTAGGCAATATCTCAAGTTGTAGACCGTGAGGTGTTGAAAGCATCCCCGCGTAGTTTTGCACCTGAAGCAATTTGAAACCTGAGCGTGAGGTGAGTTTGAGAAACTGGCTTCCTTGAATGCTTGTTAGGCTAAGTGTTTCTAAATAATCAAAGACCTGTTGAGGGACCTGCTTTGCGCCAACTGAAGCCGCTTTTCCACTCCCTAGGAAGTCATATTCAAAAACAGAGAGTACTTCACCCATGGTTTAAAGCCTGCTCATCAAAGGTGGTTTGCTGCGGCTGATAAACAGCGCGGTAAGCCTGTGGCATATTCCAGATCTCTTCATCAAATGCTTCGAGCTCGTAAGCTGTCGATTGCTGATCATGGCGTCGTAAAGCATGATTGTTACCAAAAAGCGTATCCAGATCGTCGGTTTTCTCAATCACGAATTGCAGGCTGTCGTCTTGTTTCTGGTTGTCTGCCAACACCAGCCTGATCTTGTTCCAGTCATCGAAAAAGTATTCCTGTAACAGCGGAAATATCTTTTTCTGGAATGCGATCTTCAATTGTTTAAAAGCAGCTTCTTCATCACCGGCATCGAGTGCATTTTTTACCGGCATAAAGAACGCATGCCCTAGCGTATGTTCTCGATCGTAAAGCGCTTCGATGCGGCTATTGAGTTTCTCTAACAACGACTCGAGTTCTATGCCTTTCACCTTACTTCCACTCAGCAAAGAGAGATCAGGCATCATCTCGACAAAGTCAAAGCGACGGCGCAAAGCCGTGTCCATCAGAGCTAAAGAACGATCCGCAGTGTTCATGGCTCCGATGATGTCGACATTGCCAGGTACACTGAAGTGATCACCGCTATAAGACAGTTGCAGGCTCATTGCATTGGACATACCTGCACGCTTGTCTACTTCAATGAGCGAAATCAGCTCGCCAAAGATCTTGGAGATGTTGCCGCGATTGATCTCATCAATGAAAATGGCGTAGCGATGTGCTGGATCGGCATTGGCACGCTGACACAGGCGCATAAAGATACCCGGCTCAATAGGGTAAGAGATATTGCCACTTTCGTCTGAGCGAGCGCGGATACCTTCAATAAATTCTTCATAGCCGTAAGATTGGTGGAACGTAACCACTGCAAAACGCTGGATGGCTTCGGCAGATTTAGGGCCGCGTTTAAGTTCGGCGTAGAGCTCTACCAAATCCTCCACTTGCTCGAGCTGCGAATCAACTAGCAACCATTCGCTATTATCTGTTTTGTTAAATACGGCAGGTTCACGACGATTCTTATAATCAACGGTTAACGACTCGGGAACAGTATAGGATTGCAAAGCAGCCCAGGCAGTATTCGATAAATTGCCATTACGACCATTTAATAATGCCTTACGTTGAAACCACGTATGCTCAATAATTTGGCGAACTTTTGCTCGTTTACCAAGATCGAGCAGTACCAGGGTTATGACTTGCATCCAGTTCAACGATTCAAGGCGAGAATCCAGCCAGGCATCACGATCGGCGGGTACAGCATGAGAGGTGTACTCTTTCATCTTTTGCTGCAACGTGAAAGTCTTGCCAGTACCAGGTGGACCAAAGTAGATCACGTTATTTGGGGAATGCGCACAGGGTTTAATATCCGCAAACTCAGTGTTGGATATGGATATATTGCTGGAGGTTTTCTCCTGTCTCTGTTCATTATCGCGTTCGCGTAATAATTCATAGAGATGCCAAATAGCCATATTCACGTAATAAGGATCTGCATTGGGAGATTGGGCGTGTATGGCTTGCTTCAATTCATTGTTTTTCCGCAACCAATTACCGTTCAGTGCCAAACCGAGGTGGAATATTTTATTCAGAAAATCTGCCGCTTTAGTAAACGCATTCTCATCCACTGTACTGGTGCAGGTTTCTGGCGAAAACGCGGCAAAGACACGATTTCTCAAACTCCAATACATACGTTTCAGAAGTCCGGTCTCTTT
>Ga0207655_1003221_pt1 | contig 12268 bp, 11 predicted proteins | sample KBSM44metaG_FD_184398 | JGI IMG/M metagenome (GOLD analysis project Ga0207655, IMG submission 184398) | Miscanthus rhizosphere microbial communities from Kellogg Biological Station, Michigan, USA - KBS M4-4 metaG (SPAdes) (version 2) | ecosystem: Host-associated > Plants > Roots > Rhizosphere >...
CCCGGCAAGGACGTTGCAGCTGATGCCCGCGTGCGTGAGCGCTGCGCTGACTGCAGCGGTCAGTCCCACGGCTTCCAGCGCGGAGTGGACCTGCAGCGTAATCCACGAGGCCACAAAGTCGTAGCTGAGGCCGAGCCTGTCCGCCTCATCGCGGTGCAGCACCACCGTCAGGCCCTCGGCCTCCCGGACAGCGGCCTCGATGGCGCCTTCCAATGGCCGCCCGTGGGGCCAGAGGGCGTACACATAGTCGCCGTCGCGGAATACGGGGTGCAGGGATTCCAGCAGGGTGGTCAGATCTGTTTCACCGGGCATGGCTTCAGTCTAGAAGACGGATTAAACGACGACGGCGGCCACTCCCCGCAGGGGGGCGGCCGCCGTCGTGCTTGTACTACTTGGCGTCAGCAGTCACCGGGGTCTTGTCCTCGACAGGCTTCCCGGGCGCAGGAGCGGGCGCAGGAGCTGCGGCAGGCTTGGGAGCCGGCGTTGCTGCGGCCACGAACGCACCGCGCGGGTTGTCGAGGTCGATCAGCTGCGTGGTGTCGCGGCCTGCGAAGAAGGACAGGATCCAGCCAAAGATCACACGGAACTTGCGCTCAACCGTCGGCATGGCCATGCCGTGGTAGCCACGGTGTGCAAGCCAGGCGAGGCCGCCCTTGAGGCCGATGCGGCCCAGCAGGTTGATGTTGGCAACGCCCTTCCACTCGCCGAAGCCGGCAACAGCACCAAGGTTCTTGTGCTTGTAGTCGTGGAGCGGCTTGTCCCAGCGGGAAGCCCACAGGTTCTTGGCAAGCTTCTTGGCCTGGCGGAGTGCGTGCTGGGCGTTGGGGACGCAGGTGCCGTCCGGCAGGCCCTTGCCCGTGAGGTCCGGAACAGCGGCGATGTCGCCGGCCGCCCAGGCGTTCTCCACGATGCCTTCGTCGCCTGCGATGCGCAGGTCCGGGAGGACGCGGACGCGGCCGCGCGGTTCCAGCGGGAAGTCGGTGGACCGGATCATCGGGTTGGCCTGCACACCGGCAGCCCAAACGAGCGTGTCTGCTTCGACTTCACCGGCAGAGGTCTTGTCCGGCAGGTTGATGAGCTTGAGGTTGCCCTCGGCGCTGTCCAGGGAGGTGTTGAGCAGAACTTCGATGCCACGGCTGCGGAGGTGCTCCACGACCCACTCGGCCTGCGAGGCGGTGACCTCGGGCATGATGCGGCCCATGGCTTCAACCAGGATGAAGCGGACTTCTTCCTGGCGGACGCGCGGGTTGTTGCGGACTGCTGCGCGGGCGAGGTCTTCCATTTCGGTGAGGCACTCGATGCCTGCGAAGCCGCCACCGACCACTACGAAGGTCAGTGCCTTGGCGCGCTCTGCGGGGTCGGTCATGGTGGAAGCGGCTTCAATGCGCTCCAGGACCTTGTTGCGCAGCGCAACGGCTTCTTCGATGGTCTTCAGGCCGATGCCCTTGTCCGCGAGGCCCTTGATGGGGAAGGTGCGGGTGATGGCGCCGGCTGCGATCACGACGTCGAAGTACGGGATCTCGAAAGGCTCGCCGCCATCGGAAGGAGCCACGACCGCAGTGCGGTTGGCGTGGTCGATGCTGGTGACGCGGCCCTGGATGAGCTCAGTCTGCTTCAGGTGCTGACGGTGGGAGACGACGGCGTGGCGTGCCTCGATGTTGCCACCTGCCACCTCGGGGAGGAACGGCTGGTAAGTCATGTAGGGCAGCGGATCCACGACGGTGACGATGCCACCGGCATTCGCGATCTTCTTCTGCAGTTTGAGTGCTACGTACAGGCCGACGTAGCCGCCGCCGACGACGAGAACCCGGGGACGGTCAATGAGCTCTGGGGTGGTTGCCATGGATCCAGAGTACAACACTTTGTGAAAATCTTCACTAACTACGTTTTGCCGGGCGGATCCACCGTCTCCAAGGTGCCGGTTTCAACCTCTTCAGGCACGGCGGGAGGATTCTTCGACACCCGCCGCAACTGGATGGCGGCGCCGGCCACCAAGGCGATGAAAAGCGCGCCAAAGCCCAGTACGACGGCGGCGGGCAAGGCATCGTCGACGGTCGCCGGAGACTTGGCGACAGGAACGGTGGGGTCGGCCAGGGTGGGCACAGCACTGGTCGGGCTGGCTACCGGTGCTTGTGAAGGCTCACTGAGCACCCCGCGGCGATGCACCCGGATCCAGTCCGCGATGGAACCCAGCGGATTGCTGCTGGTGGTGGGAACATCGGCCTTGAGCGCAGCCTCGGCGTCGAGGACGCCATAGCCGTACAGCGGATCCTTCCCAGGCGCTCCGGCATCCTTGGCCGTACTGACAATCCGGTTGATGACCTGGCTGGCACTCATCTCCGGCCATTTGGAGCGGATGAGGGCCGCCACGCCGGAAACGATGGGAGCGGCGCCCGAGGTTCCGGCCCATTCGGCGTAGCCGCCGCCGGGAATGCCTCCCACAAGGTTCTCCGCCGGTGCGGCCACCCCGATGCTGATGCCCTGTGACGACGAGTCCACGCTGGCGCGGCCTTCGCCGTCGAGCCCGGCAACGGTAAGGACGCCCGGGATGGTGGCCGGGGCCCCTACCTGGACGTTTCCACCCACGCGGTTGCCTGCGGCAGCGACAATGACGACATCCTTCTGCTCCGCATAGAGGAAAGCCGCGTCCCAGCTCTGCGGCCAGTCCGGTGACGTACTGCCGAGGGAAATGTTGATGACCTTCGCGCCGTTGTCCACGGCCCAGCGAACGGCGTCGGGAATTTGCTCCTGATCGGTCTTCCCGCCGGGGTTGGGCGAACCAAGCCAGGTGGACACCGACAGGATCTGGGCTTCCGGTGCCACGCCGGTGATCCCGTCCGGTCCCCCGGCAGGAGGAGTCGTGGGGACAGTCGGGGACGAGGGTGTCGCGGAGGCCGAAGCCGAAGCCGACGCCGACGGTGGCGGCGTTGGCGTCGCATGCCCTCGCCCTGCCAGCATGGTAGCCACCAGCGTTCCGTGCTCGGTCTTGGCACCGATGCTCTTTTGCCCGTCGGGGGTACCGGCTCCGGAGACATCCGTACCGCCCACCACGGCACCCTTGAGGTCGGGGTGGTTCCCATCGACGCCGCTGTCGATGATCGCCACTTTGACCCCTGCCCCCTTGGAGACCTGCCAGGCGTTGGCAACCCCGGAATCCTTGATCCAGAACTCCTTGTCACGCCAGGCGTCCGCCACCGCGGCCGGAGCCGTCACGACGGCACCCAGCAGCGCACCGCCGGCCAGCATCGAGGCAAGGGCGGCGGAGAGGGTACGGCGGCGCAGCACCGTCATTCAGCGTCCCGGATGCTCAGGGCAATGCCGTCCAGGATGTCGTGCTCGCTCGAAACGGCTCCACGGATCCTGCCGTTGCCGGCCTCAGCCAGCCGGGCCAGGATCCGGCGCCACACCAAGGCTCCGGCCCCGATGACATCCACGCGTCCGGGATGCATGTAGGGAAGCGCTGCGCGTTCGGCCCGGGTCATTTCCAGCAGGCTGGTGCAGGCGTCGCTGATGGTCACAAGGTCCAGGGATGCGCCGTGGATCCGCTCGGGCTGGTATTCGCTCAGGCCCAACGCGTGTGCGGTGATGGTGGTGATGGAGCCCGCCACTCCAACCACGGCTGTGGCGCGGTCAAACGGGACCGTCCGGGCCGCGAGGTCGATCGCGGCATCGACGTCGGCCTCTGCGGCAGCGATTTGAGCGGCAGTGGGCGGATCGTTGCGAAGGTGGCGTTCGGTGAGCCGCACGCAGCCGATGTCCACGGATCGGGCGGCGATCACGCCGGCAGAGTCGCCCAGGACAAACTCCGTGCTCCCGCCGCCGAGGTCCACCACCAGGATGGCGTCCTCCCCCGTGACGGGCAGGACGCTGCTTGCGCCGGCGAAGGACAAGGCAGCTTCCTCGTCACCGGAGATGACCTCGGGCTCAACTCCCAGCAGGTCCCGGATCCCGTCCACGAAAACCTGCCGGTTACGGGCATCGCGGGTAGCCGAAGTTGCTGCGAAACGGACCCGCCGGGCGCTATGGTCCTCGATCAGGCGCGCGTAATCGCGGGCGGCTGCGAAAGTACGCTCAAGGGCCTCCGGAGCAAGCTCGCCGGTGGCATCCACGCCCTGGCCCAGCCGCACCACGCGCATCTCACGCACGACGTCGGTCAGCGGCCCCGGTGCGCCGCTCGCCGAAGCGTCGGCGATGAGGAGCCGGATGGAGTTGGTTCCGCAGTCGATGGCGGCCACACGGCTCATGCGTTTCCCTCTTCTGCAGGGGTCGTGGACTGGGCCTTGCGCACCGGCGCCGGGCGTCCCACGATCTCCGGAAGACCCTGGGGTCCGTGTCGGCTCAAGTCCCGGGAGGGCGCCTCCCCCGCGGTGTCCCATGCTCCGTCGCAGTAACAACGGTCCTTGGTCCACCACTCGGAGATGGCTTCGATGGCCTCGTCGCCGAGCGGATTGACGCCCGGACCAGCGGCCAGGGAGTGGCCCACCAGGACGTGCAGGCATTTCACGCGGGTCGGCATGCCCCCGGCGGAGATTCCGTCGATCTCGGGGACGGCACCGGTGCCGGAGCGGCCGGCGATGTCGTTTCGAGCCTGCAGATACGCCTCATGGGCGCCCCGGTAGGCGTCAGCAAGGTCCTGCTCACCGGTCAGGCGCTGGTTCATTTCGTTCATGAGCCCACCTGCTTCAAGCCGCGAAACAGCGGAGGTGATGACCGGGTGGGTCAGGTAGAACGTGGTGGGAAACGGGGTCCCGTTGCTGAGCCGCGGAGCGGTCGCCGCCACCAGCGGGTTGCCGCACACACAGCGTGCCGGGATCTCCACGACGTCCCGGACCGGCCTGCCGAGCTGGCGGCTGAGGACCTCGAGGTCGTGTGCTGATGGCTGGCGGGATTCCTGCGGCACGGCTGCCGTGTTCTCTTCCACTTGCGCTGCCAACCTTCCTGCCCTTGTTGCCGTGTCCCATGCGGACACGACGGCGGTGGGCGCCGCGTCTAGTCTGTTGCCGATCGTCTGATGGACTCCCAGAGAGCATCCACCCAGGGCAGATTCTCCGGGTTTGCAGTTGATCCGGAGCCGGTGCGGCCACCCGGCGTGCCGGCGGCATCTTCCCCGCCAAACACCCAGTAACCTGTTTCACCCGGCATAACCATGTTAATGCGGTCGCGGGCCTGCTGTTTCACATAGTTGGGATCCTGCCACCGTGAGATCTGCTTGTTCAGCTCAGTTTGCTCCGCCTTGCGGCTGGCAATTTCGGCCTCCAGGGCTGAGATTTCAGCACGCTTCTCCAGGAAGATCTTCACGGTGGGCGCCAACAGGATGGTGATGGCAATCATCACCACGGCCAGCGCCAGCATCCTGCCCGAGAAGGCTTTTGCGGGCACGGGATCGAGATTGTCGGAGTCCTTGTCCGTCTTGCCTGCGGTGTCGCCCGCCTTTGCTGACGCACCTTTGCCGCCGGAGCCCGTCTTGCTGCCGCCTGCTTTGCCGGAACCTGTTCCGGCCTTGCCGGTGCCGGGCGCTGTGGTGCGTGGCGCCGTCGGTTTGTCAGAGGTGCGCGGCTTATCAGCAGCGCGTGAGGCACCCAGGGAAATGACGTCGGCGTCCTCGGAGGCCTGCGGGGAGGCATGGCCGCCAGCGGACGTACCGGGAGGGCGTGTTGCGCCTGCGGGGCGGGCTGTGCCTGAAGGACGGCCAAGGGCGTCGGCCCTGGGTACTTTTGGACGACGGGTGGCCATGACACTCCTGTAATGCCCGGTGCTTGCCTGGCGGGGTTGCTGCACTTGCTTGTCGAAACTTGCTTGTCGAATCTGGCCAGCTTTAAACAGAACCGGTGGCCATGGTCTTTCCACCATAGCCACCGGTCAACTGATTTCGCTGAAGGCTAGCCCTTGAAACGCGGGAAAGCGCTGCGGCCGGCGTAGCGTGCGGCGTCGTCGAGTTCTTCTTCGATGCGCAGCAGCTGGTTGTACTTTGCGACACGCTCGGAGCGGGCCGGGGCACCGGTCTTGATCTGGCCGGCGTTGGTGGCAACGGCGATATCGGCGATCGTGGTGTCCTCGGTTTCGCCGGAGCGGTGCGAGGTGATGGTGGTGTAGCCGGAGCGCTGGGCCAGGGAAACGGCGTCCAGCGTCTCGGTCAGGGAACCGATCTGGTTGACCTTGACGAGCAGGGAGTTGGCCGTGGCGGCGTCGATGCCCTGCTGCAGGCGGACCGGGTTGGTGACGAAGAGGTCGTCGCCCACCAGCTGGACCTTGTCACCGATGGTGTCGGTAAGGGTCTTCCAGCCTTCCCAGTCGTTCTCGTCCAGCGGGTCCTCGATGGAGACCAGCGGGTAGTCGGCAACGAGTTCGGCGTAGTAGGCGCTCATCTCGGTGGCGGAGAGTGCCTTGCCTTCGAACTGGTAGGCGCCGTCCTTGAAGAACTCGGAGGAGGCAACGTCCAGGGCCAGTGCGATGTCCGTACCCGGGGTGTAGCCGGCGTTCTTGATGGCTTCCTGGATCAGGTCCAGTGCGGCGCGGTTGGACGGCAGGTTGGGGGCGAAGCCGCCTTCGTCGCCGAGGCCCGTGGAGAGGCCCTTTTCCTGGAGGACAGCCTTGAGGTTGTGGTAGACCTCAACGCCCCAGCGGAGGCCTTCGGAGAAGGTTTCGGCGCCGATCGGGGCGATCATGAATTCCTGGATGTCGACGTCCGAGTCGGCGTGCGAGCCACCGTTGAGGATGTTCATCAGGGGAACCGGAAGCACGTGGGCGTTCGGGCCGCCGAGGTACTTGTACAGCGGCAGGTCAGCCGAAGCTGCTGCAGCGTTGGCCACGGCCAGGGAAACACCAAGGATGGCGTTGGCGCCCAGCTTGCCCTTGTTGGGCGTGCCGTCGAGGTCGATCATGGCCTGGTCGATGCTGCGCTGGTCAGTGGCGTCGAAGCCAATGAGTGCCGGGGAGATCTCGTCGATGACGGCGTCTACGGCCTTCTGGACACCCTTGCCGAGGTAACGGCCTTTGTCTCCGTCGCGGAGTTCGACAGCTTCGTGCTCGCCGGTGGAAGCACCGGAGGGAACTGCTGCGCGGCCGATCTGGCCGTCGGAGAGCAGGACCTCAACTTCTACGGTCGGGTTTCCGCGGGAATCAAGGATCTCGCGTGCGTGGATGGCATCGATAAGCGCCATGGATGTGCTCCTTATGGGCAAATTACAGGAATGAGGAGGGAAATTCTCAACGTCCTCGTCGCTACTAGCGTAGTCCAGAGTGGCTCAGGTTACGGAACGACTTCCAACCTTTCACGTCATGAAGGCCGGGCCTGGCTGTTCTGAAACGATCGAACTGCGGCGCGGAGGGCGCGTTCGGCGTCGAGTCCCTGCTCCCTGGCCCCGGCGACGACCGCCAGCAGCAACTCGCCGAGCGCCTCTTCCGTGGCAGGGATGACGGGAACGGCGACGCCGGCCGGCGCGCCTTGCGCGTCGACGTCCAAGCCTGCACGGACCGCCCGGTCCAGGGACTTCTGCGCCGCCGCCAACGCCGGAAGCTGGGGCGGAATGCCCTCGAAGGGGTCCTCCCGCTCCGGTTTCTCCGCACGCTTGGCCGCGTCCCACTTGAGGATGATTTCCTCGACACTGGCCGGAAAGCTTTCCTGGAGGGAACCGTCGGGCTTGAAGACGTGCCGGTTCCGCCGGATCATCTTGGCATTGATGTCCGCGGCCACGGCCTCGAAGTCGAAGCTGCCGCGCTCCTCGGCGAGCCGGGCGTGAAGTACTACCTGAAGCAGTACATCGCCCAGCTCGCCGCGAAGCTCATCGTCAACAGCACCCGCCTCGATCGAGTCCACCACTTCATAGGCTTCCTCGATCAGGTACTCCACCAGCGACTCATGGGTCAGGGCACCCATCCAGGGGCAATGCTCACGTAATGCGGCGATCGTCCCGATGAGCTCTGTGAGCCCGTAGCAATTGTCAGCCGAGGTTGGCGTAGGCATCGTTGATGTACTCGACCAGCGCCTCGCGCTCATCCAGCGGCAGGAAGGCCGCTTCGGCTGCGTTGAGTGTCAGTTCCAGCAGGTCATCGAGGTCATAGTCGAACGTCTCCACCAGGAGCTCGAACTCATCCGTCAGGGTGACGCCGCTCATGAGGCGGTTATCGGTGTTGATGGTCACGTTGAAGCCGAGCTGGAAGAGCATGTCCACCGGGTGGCTTTCAATGCCCTCGCCAAAACCGGAAATGGCGCCGGTCTGGAGGTTGGACGACGGGCAGATCTCCAGGGCGATGCCGCGGTCGCGGACCCAGGCAGCCACGCTGCCGATGGTCACCATGCCCACGGTGTCTTCGCCGTCGTCGTCCGAGTTGTCCTCGAACTCAACCGAGATGTCCTCGGCGATCCGCACGCCATGGCCAAGGCGCAGTGCCCGGCCGTCCACGAGTGCGGACTGGATGCTTTCGAGTCCGGCTGCCTCTCCTGCGTGGACTGTGGCGGGGAAATTGTTCTCCGCCAGGTAGGTGAACGCATCTTTGAAGCGCGAGGGCAGGAAGCCGTCCTCGGCCCCGGCGATATCGAAGCCGACGGCTCCATTGGCCCGGTGACGGACGGCGAGCTCAGCGATTTCCTGGCCACGGTCGGCGTGGCGCATGGCGGTGATGAGTTGCCCGACCTGGATCTGCTGGCCACGCTCTTCTGCTGCATCCACGCCCGCTTCGAGGCCGGTCTGGACGGCTTCCACCACTTCGTCCAGGGTCAGGCCCTTCTGGAGGTGCTGTTCCGGGGCCCAACGGACTTCGCCGTACACCACGCCGTCTTCAGCCAGGTCCTCAACGAATTCCTTGGCGACCCGGAACAGGCCTTCCTTGGTCTGCATGACCGCGATGGTGTGGTCGAACGTTTCCAAGTAGCGGACCAGCGAGCCGGAGTCGGCGGACTCGCGGAACCATTCACCGAGGGCGACAGCATCGGTGGATGGCAGCGTGTGGCCTACGGCTTCGGCCAGTTCGATGATGGTGGCGGGGCGCAGGCCTCCATCCAGGTGGTCGTGGAGGGAAACTTTGGGGAGGCTCTTCAGATCGAAGTCGAGGGCAGGGGCGGCGTCAAGTATGGGCTCAGTCACGTACTAAGACTAGGGCGACGGCGGGACCTTAGCCAGCAGGCTTTGAACGGTCGACGCCGACAACCGCCTTTTGGGACTTTTCCACCGCAGGTGCCTCGGCACTCGCGGCGGCGTCCTTGGAGTGATCCTTCTTCTCGAGGTACTTGTGCCACCAGCGGAGCGCGTGATCGACGACGATACCCAGGACCACGGCAAAGGCAACCGCAATGCCAACGCCCAGGAGCGGGTTGTTGTGGACCCACTGCCCGGCGAGCAGACCGATCCCGATGGAATAGGCCACCCACGTGATGCAGGCGAAGGCGTCCAGCAGGAAGAAGGTCCGGTGCCGGAATCCGGTCTGCCCGGCGACGTAGTTGACAGCTACGCGGCCCCACGGGATGTAGCGTGCCGTGAAGATGAGCACCGCGCCGCGCTTGTCCAGTTCGTACTGGGCCCACGCGAACATCTTCTGCACCTTGGGGCGGCGCATCCACTTCCACCGTGTGAGCCCGATCTTGCGGCCGAGCATGTAGGCCATGTTGTCGCCCGCCATGGCTCCCACCAGGGCGGTTGCCCCCAGTATCCACAGGTTGGGCTCTCCGCTGTGAAGGGACAGCGCCGAGAGGCCAACGATGGCTGTTTCGCTGGGAAGGATGGTGGCAAATCCGTCGATGAAGAAAAAGACCAGAAGGACCGGATATATCCAGGGCTGCCCGGCTGCATGCTCGAGCATTTGGTTCAAAAACTCCACGCGGCGGTAGCTCCTAGATGAATATGACTTGACAGTGTGACCGAAGTCGCTCTTAGTGTCCCATGGCCGGGACGTCGTTCGCTACGCCCCAGCCCCGGGATCACACGCTTAACGCTATCGGTCACGCTTCGTGGAGGCGTCAACCGGCGGACTGATCTTGAGAGGCCGTGAGTGTCATACCGTGGGTGGAGGCGGGACGTCCTGCCCGGGAATGTTCTTGCCGTCCAGGGGCACGGATCCGCGCACCCGGCTGATGATGCGGTCAATGATGATGCCGAGGATCACTGCCACCACAATCGCTATGACGGCACCCAGCAGATGGTTGTGTTCGAACCAGACGCCGAAGAAGTATCCGAGCACCACTGAGTAGCTGGCCCAGAGAACTGCCGAGGCTGCGGTCAGGAGAACAAAGCGGCGGTGATTGAAATGCGTGGCTCCGGCGGTGAGGTTGACCGCCACCCTGCCGATGGGAATGAACCTGGCGACCATGATGAGCGAAGCAGCACGCCTGCGCAGTTCCTTGCCGGCCCAGCGGAAGGCGCCCTGCATCCGTTGCCTCCGCATCCAGCGCCAGCGCTGCGTGCCGATCCGCTGGCCGATGATGTAGGCAATGTTGTCGCCGGCGAAAGCCCCCAGTGCCGCCATCAAGCCAAGCAGCCAGATGTTCGGCGAACCGCTGCTGCCCGAGACCGCGCTCAGGCCCACCACCACGGACTCACTGGGGATCGGTGGGAAGAAGCCGTCAATGAGGCAACAGGCGAGCACCAGGAACAACACCCACGGCTGTTCCGCCGCGGCGAGGATGAAGTCGTTGATGCCCTGCACGGTTTCCTTCGAGTAGCGGCTCCCCCACAGGCGCCGGACGACGATTATTCCGGGCCATCCGCAGGACGGCCCGGAATAATCCAGCCTAGGCGATGCGGCTGATAATTAGCTGACGGGCGGGACGTGAACCCTCAGGGGCAATGACCACCGCGTCCTGCAGGGCTTCCTTGGCACGATCAAACTTCTCCGGAGTGTCCGTCAGGAGCGTCATGAGCGGCTCGCCGGCGCGGACCAAAGCGCCGGGCTTGGCGTGCATGCGCACGCCTGCCCCGGCCTGGACCTGGTCCTCTTTACGTGCCCTGCCGGCGCCCAAGCGCCAGGCTGCGACGCCCACGGAAAGAGCGTCCAGTTCCACCAGGACCCCATCTGCCGGGGCGTAGACAACCTCGGATTCCTTGGCTACCGGCAGTGCGGCCCGGGGATCGCCGCCCTGGGCTTCGATCATCCGGTTCCAGACATCCATGGCCCTGCCGTCCTTCAGCGCCGCTGCCGGATCAGCATCGTGGATACCGGCACCGGCCAGCATTTCCTCAGCCAGGCGCACCGTCAGTTCGACGACGTCTTCCGGACCGCCGCCGGCCAGGACCTCCACGGATTCCTCTACCTCGATGGCGTTTCCGGCTGTCAATCCGAGCGGGGTGGACATGTCCGTTATCAGCGCCACGGTGTGCACGCCGGCGTCCTTGCCCAGGGCCACCATGGTTTCGGCAAGCTCCCGGGCCCGGGCTTCATCCTTCATGAAAGCACCCGAACCAACCTTGACGTCCAACACCAGCGATCCCGTGCCCTCCGCGATCTTCTTGCTCATGATCGAGGAAGCAATCAGCGGAATCGCCTCCACCGTTCCGGTGACGTCGCGGAGTGCGTACAGCTTCTTGTCCGCAGGCGCCAGCCCCGAACCTGCCGCGCAAATGACCGCTCCCACGTCCTGGAGCTGGGACATGATCTCGTCATTGCTGAGGTTGGCCCGCCATCCGGGAATGGCCTCAAGCTTGTCCAGGGTCCCGCCGGTGTGGCCAAGTCCGCGGCCCGACAACTGCGGTACCGCGACGCCGAAGACGGCCACGAGAGGTGCCAGCGGCAGCGTGATCTTGTCCCCGACCCCGCCGGTGGAGTGCTTGTCGCTCGTAGCCTTCATGCCGCCGTCGGGCCTTGTGAGGGACGAGAAGTCCATCCGCTCGCCCGAGGCGATCATGGCGGAAGTCCACCGCGATATTTCGGCGCGGTCCATGCCGTTGAGGAGGATGGCCATGTTGAGCGCTGCCATCTGTTCCTCGGCGATCACGCCACGGGTGTACGCGTCGATTGTCCAATCGATCTGCTCAGGCGTGAGCGTGCCCTTGTCCCGCTTGATGGTGATGATCTGAACGGCGTCGAACGCTTCGGTACTGGTCACGTGGTTTCCTCCAGGTGTTCCGGACCAAAGGCGTCGGGCAGTACCTGGTCCATGGTTTTGATGCCTTGGGTGGTCATGAGCTGCATGCCGGGGGCCCTGAATTCATAGAGCAACTGGCGGCAGCGGCCACACGGCATGAGGATGTTGCCTTGCCCGTCCACGCAATAGAACGCGGCAAGCCTTCCGCCACCGGTCATGTGGAGTTGGCCCACCAGCGCGCACTCGGCACAGAGG
>Ga0207655_1003225_pt1 | contig 12258 bp, 9 predicted proteins | sample KBSM44metaG_FD_184398 | JGI IMG/M metagenome (GOLD analysis project Ga0207655, IMG submission 184398) | Miscanthus rhizosphere microbial communities from Kellogg Biological Station, Michigan, USA - KBS M4-4 metaG (SPAdes) (version 2) | ecosystem: Host-associated > Plants > Roots > Rhizosphere >...
CCTCAACGCGCTGTCCGGCAAGGGCGTGCACGTTGTGACGGTGAACGACTACCTGGCCCGTCGTGACGCCAACTGGATGCGTCCGCTCTACGAATTCCTTGGCATGACGGTCGGCGTGGTCACGCCATTCCAGCCGCCGGAAGAGAAGCGCGCCGCTTACGCCGCCGACATCACCTACGGCACCAACAACGAATTCGGTTTCGACTACTTGCGCGACAACATGGCGTTCAGCATGGAAGAAAAATTCCAGCGCGAACTCAATTTTGCCGTGATCGACGAAGTCGACTCCATCCTCATCGACGAAGCCCGTACCCCGCTGATCATCTCCGGTCAGGCCGAGGACAGCTCCAAGCTGTACATCGAGATCAACAAACTGATCCCGCAGCTTGAATTGCACATCGAGGAAGTCGAAGGGGAAGTCACCAAGGCCGGCCATTACACCATCGACGAGAAGACCCGTCAGGTCGAACTCAACGAAGCCGGTCACCAGTTCATCGAAGAAATGCTCACCCGCGTCGGCCTGCTGGCTGAAGGCGAGAGCCTGTATTCGGCGCATAACCTGGGCTTGCTGACTCACGTCTATGCCGGCCTGCGTGCGCACAAACTGTTCCATCGCAATGTCGAGTACATCGTGCAGGACGGTCAGGTGGTGCTGGTCGACGAACACACCGGCCGTACCATGCCGGGTCGCCGTTTGTCCGAAGGTCTGCACCAGGCCATCGAAGCCAAGGAAAACCTGAACATCCAGGCCGAGAGCCAGACCCTGGCGTCGACCACGTTCCAGAACTACTTCCGTCTGTACAACAAGCTGTCCGGCATGACCGGTACCGCGGACACCGAAGCGTTCGAATTCCATCAGATCTATGGCCTGCAGGTCATGGTCATCCCGCCGAACAAGCCGTTGGCGCGTAAAGACTACAACGACCTGGTGTTCCTGACCGCCGAAGAGAAATACGCGGCGATCATCGGCGACATCAAGGAGTGCATGGCTCAGGGCCGTCCAGTGCTGGTGGGTACCGCCACCATCGAAACGTCCGAGCACATGTCCGGCCTGCTTCAGAAGGAAGGCATCGAACACAAGGTTCTGAACGCCAAGTTCCACGAAAAAGAAGCCGAAATCATCGCTCAGGCCGGTCGTCCGGGTGCACTGACCATCGCCACCAACATGGCCGGTCGTGGTACCGACATCCTGTTGGGCGGTAACTGGGAAGTGGAAGTGGCTTCGCTGGAAGACCCGACCCCTGAGCAGATTGCCCAGATCAAGGCCGACTGGCAGAAACGTCACCAGCAAGTGCTGGAGTCGGGCGGCTTGCAGGTGATCGCTTCCGAGCGTCACGAATCGCGTCGTATCGACAACCAGTTGCGCGGTCGTGCCGGTCGTCAGGGCGACGCCGGTTCCAGCCGTTTCTACCTGTCGCTGGAAGACAGCCTGATGCGCATCTTCGCCTCTGACCGGGTGAAGAACTTCATGAAGGCGCTGGGCATGCAGTCCGGTGAAGCGATCGAGCACCGCATGGTGACCAACGCCATCGAGAAGGCTCAGCGCAAGGTTGAAGGTCGCAACTTCGACATCCGTAAGCAGCTGCTTGAGTTCGACGACGTCAACAACGAACAACGTAAAGTGATCTATCACATGCGTAACAGTTTGTTGGCCGCCGACAACATTGGCGAAACCATTGCCGATTTCCGTCAGGACGTGCTCAACGCAACCGTCAGCGCACACATTCCGCCACAATCGCTGCCTGAGCAGTGGGACGTGTCCGGTCTGGAAGCGGCGTTGCAGAGCGACTTCGGTGTGGCGCTGCCGATCCAGCAATGGCTCGACGAAGACGACCACCTGTACGAAGAAACCCTGCGTGAGAAGCTGCTCAACGAACTGATCGCCGCGTACAACGAGAAAGAAGACCAGGCCGGTGCCGAAGCACTGCGCTCCTTCGAGAAGCAAATCGTACTGCGCGTGCTCGACGACCTGTGGAAAGACCACCTGTCGACCATGGATCACCTGCGTCACGGCATTCACTTGCGTGGTTATGCGCAGAAGAACCCGAAGCAAGAGTACAAGCGCGAGTCCTTCACCTTGTTCTCCGAGCTGCTGGATTCGATCAAGCGCGACTCGATTCGTGTGCTGTCGCACGTTCAGGTGCGCCGCGAAGATCCGGAAGCCGAAGAGCAACGTCTGCGTCAGGAAGCCGAGGCGCTGGCTGCGCGCATGCAGTTCCAGCACGACGAAGCGCCTGGCCTGGAGCAACCGGAAGTGTTGGGTGAAGAGATCGATGTAGCTCTCGCCACCGCACCGGTACGCAACGAGCAGAAGCTGGGCCGCAACGAGCTGTGCTACTGCGGCTCGGGCAAGAAGTACAAGCATTGCCACGGGCAGATCCAGTAAACCCCGTTTCAAACGCTGAAATACCCGCGCCGCGACCGGCTTCTGCCGTCGCGGCGTTTTGCCATTTAAACCACCGTCCATCGCACTGACGGTGCCAACATTTTTTAAGGAGCGCATTCATGGCTGTTGGTCTTGGTCCTTTGCCAACGTTGCACCCGGTTGCCGGTTTTGAACTCGGTATCGCCTCGGCCGGTATCAAGCGCCCGGGGCGCAAGGATGTCGTGGTCATGCGCTGTGCCGAAGGTTCCACAGTGGCGGGCGTGTTCACCCTGAACGCCTTTTGCGCCGCTCCCGTGATCCTGGCCAAGCAACGCGTGCAAGGTCCGGTACGTTACCTGCTGACCAACACCGGCAATGCCAACGCCGGCACCGGCGAACCAGGCCTGGCCGCCGCCGAGCGCACCTGCGCCAAGCTGGCTGAGCTGACCGGCGTTGATGCCAGCCTGGTGCTGCCGTATTCCACCGGCGTGATCGGCGAACCGCTGCCGGTCGAGAAAATCGAAGGCGCGTTGCAAGCTGCCCTCGATGATTTGTCGGAAAACAACTGGGAAGCTGCCGCCACCGGCATCATGACCACCGACACTCTACCCAAGGGCGCCAGCCGTCAGTTCCAGCATGACGGCGTGACCATCACTGTCACCGGCATCAGCAAAGGCGCGGGCATGATTCGCCCGAACATGGCGACCATGCTCGGTTACATCGCCACCGACGCCAAAGTCTCCCGCGAGGTGCTGCAAAACCTGCTGCTGGACGGCGCCAACAAGTCGTTCAACCGCATCACCATCGACGGCGACACCTCGACTAACGACTGCTGCATGCTGATCGCCACCGGCAAGGCCGCACTGCCGGAAATCACCCGTGCCGAAGGCGAGCTGTTCGCCAAGTTGAAACAAGCGGTATTCGAAGTGTGCATGGACGTGGCCCAGGCCATCGTGCGTGACGGCGAAGGCGCGACCAAGTTCGTCACCGTTGAAGTCAACGGCGGCGGCAATCACCAGGAATGCCTGGACGTCGGTTACACCGTGGCCCACTCGCCGCTGATCAAGACTGCGCTGTTCGCCTCCGACCCGAACTGGGGCCGCATCCTGGCCGCTGTAGGCCGTGCCGGTGTACCGAACCTGGACGTGAGCAAGATCGACGTATTCCTTGGCGAGGTGTGCATCGCCAGCCGTGGCGCGCGTTCTGCCACCTACACCGAAGCCCAGGGCGCGGCGGTGATGCAGCAGGAAGAAATCACCATCCGCATCGAGCTGGGTCGCGGCGATTGCAGCGAAACCATCTGGACCACCGACCTGTCCCACGAATACGTGAAGATCAACGCCGAGTACCGCACGTAAGACAGATCGCTTTCGCGGGCAAACCTCGTTCCTACAGGTCACACCACCTGTAGGAGCGAGCGGTGCGGCGATCCGACTTGCCCGCGAAGACGGACCACCAGACGCTAAAGATTCTGGCTTGTACTCTTACCAAAAGGCGCCCGAACATGAGCCTCCACCTGATCATCGGCGACAAACTGTATTCTTCCTGGTCCCTGCGCGCCGCGCTGGCCCTCGACCTGACCGGCGCGTCCTACACCGAAGAACTGATCAAGCTGAACCAGCCGGACACCCGCGCACGCGTGCTCAAGCATTCGCCGACCGGGAAAGTCCCGCTGCTGAAAAGCGAACACGGCACCATCGCCGATTCGCTGGCGATTGCCGAGTACCTGGCCGAGCAATTTCCCGATGCCGGCCTCTGGCCCAAAGACACCGCCGCCCGAGCCCAGGCGCGTTCGGCCTGCGCGCAGATGCACAGCGGTTTCTTCGCCATGCGCGGCAACATGCCGTTCGACCTGAGCCACAATGCGCCGTTGTTGCCGACTCCGCCTGACGTTCAGGCCGAGATCGAGCGCATGCTGGCGTTGTGGGCTGAATGTCGTGCGGCCGCGACTGAAGCCGGCCCGTTCCTGTTCGGTGGCGCGACCCTGGCCGATGCGTTTTTCGCACCGATCGCCGTCCGCCTGCGCACCTATCAAGCGAAGCTGCCCGAGGTCGATGCAGCCTATGTCGAAACCATTTACCAATGGCCAGCTTTCAAGGCCTGGCAGAAGGCAGGTCTGGAGGAGGTCGGGCAGTGAAACGAGTACACGTGGCCGCGGCGGTTATCCGCGATAGCAACGGCAAGATCCTCATCGCCCGGCGTGCCGACACCCAGCATCAGGGCGGCTTGTGGGAGTTCCCCGGTGGCAAGGTCGAGGATAACGAATCCGTCGAAACCGCCCTGGCCCGCGAGCTTCACGAAGAGTTGGGCATCGTGGTCAATACCGCGCGACCGTTGATCAAGGTTCGCCACGACTACCCGGACAAGCAGGTGTTGCTGGATGTCTGGGAAGTCTCGGCGTTTACCGGCGAACCCCATGGTGCCGAAGGTCAGCCTTTGGCCTGGGTGACTGCGCGGGAACTGCTGGACTACGAGTTTCCAGCCGCCAACCAGCCGATCGTCGCGGCTGCACGCTTGCCTGGCGAGTACCTGATCACCCCGGACGGTCTGGAAACCCCGGCCTTGCTGCGCGGTATCCAGAAAGCCATCGCGGGCGGCATCAAGCTGATTCAGTTGCGTGCGCCCAATGGCTATGACCCGCAATACCGTGATCTGGCGGTGGACGCGGCAGGGCTGTGTGCCGGCAAGGCGCAGTTGATGATCAAGGGGCCGTTTGAATGGCTGGGGGACTTTCCGTCCGCCGGCTGGCACATCACTGCCGCGCAGTTGCGCAAGTACGCGGCGGCCGGCCGACCGCTACCGGCGTCGCGCTGGTTGGCGGCGTCCTGCCACAACGCTGAAGAACTGGCGCTGGCCGAGCAGATGGGCGTGGACTTTGTGACTCTGTCGCCGGTGCAGCCGACCCAGACGCACCCGCATGCTCAGCCGCTGGGTTGGGAGCTGGCGTCGACTTTGATCGAAGGCTTCAGCAAACCGGTGTTCTTGTTGGGTGGTGTTGGCCCGGTAGAGCGGCAGAAAGCCTGGGAAGCGGGCGCGCAGGGTGTGGCGGGAATTCGGGCGTTCTGGCCTGAGGCTTGATTTGCAGTGCTGTGATCATTCCCACGCTCCGCGTGGGAATGATCAGTCGATCAGTTTGAAGGTTTCGCCGCAGGCTGCCATAAAATCTCGGCAATCCCCTGGCGCTTGGCAATCAACCGTGCCGCCACAAACAACAAATCCGACAACCGATTGATATACGCCAGGCCCACCCCGGCCAACGGTTCGATTGTATTCAACTGCTGACACCGGCGTTCGGCACTACGCGCCAGGCTGCGGCACACGTGGGCCTGGGCAATCAGCGCCGAACCGCCGGGCAGAATGAAATTCTCCAGCGGCCCCAGCTCTTCATTCCACACATCAATGGCCGCTTCCAGCCGTTCGATTTCTGCCGTGTTCAGTGCCTGATACACCGGCATCGCCAGTTCGCCACCGAGGTCGAACAACCGATGCTGGCAGGGCGCCAATACCTCGATCACTTCGCCAAGCCCGGGAAACTCGCCACTTTGCGCCGCCAACCCGGCCAACAGCACGCCCACCTGGCTGTTCAGCGTATCGACCTCGCCAATGGCCTCGATTCGCGGATGGTCCTTGGGCACCCGGCGGCCGTCACCAAGCCCGGTTTCGCCTTTGTCACCGGTGCGGGTGTAAATCTTCGACAAACGAAAGCCCATGGTTACCTCGACAGCTGATTGAGTTCTTGAGAGTTCACCGCAGTGCCCGACAAAGGCAGGCGCAAGGTGAAGCAAGTGCCTTGGCCCGGCGTCGATTGCACTTCCATCTGGCCCTTGTGGTTGTTGGTGATGATGAAATACGAAACCGAGAGCCCAAGACCGGTGCCCTGACCGATTTCCTTGGTGGTGAAGAACGGCTCGAACGTGCGTTTGCGCACGCTTTCGCTCATGCCGATGCCGTTGTCCTCGACCTGGATTTCCGCCCACGGCGGATTCAGTTTTGTGCGCAGAATGATCCGCCCCGGTTCGCGGTCGTCTGTACGCTGGTGAATGGCTTGCGCAGCGTTTTTCAGCAGGTTGAGCAGCACCTGTTCCAGTTCGTTGGCGGTGCCGGGTACCGGGCCCAGCGCCGGATCGAACTGGCGAATGATCGCCTGGCCCTTGAAGTCGAAGCCGATGGCCAGGTCGAAGTCGTTGCCGGCGATTTCCACCGCTTGATCGATCAGTGCCGGCAGGTCGCATGGCGCCATTTGCCGAGTGCTGCGGCGGCTGAAGCTGAGCATGTGGGTCACGATCTTCGCCGCCCGGGCGCCAGCCTGCTGAATGCCGTCGAGCAGCTGCGGTACTTCACGCGCTTTCAGGTACTTATTGACCGTTTCCAGTTCGATGCCCATTTGCTCGGCCTGTTCGAGGTTCTTCGGCAGGTCGGGGGACAGACGTCGACGAATGTTCTGCACGTTGTGCAGGATCGCGCCCAGCGGGTTGTTGATCTCATGGGCCATACCGGCGGCGAGGCCGCCGACCGAGAGCATTTTTTCCGACTGCACCATCATCTCTTCCAGGGACAGACGCTGGGTGATGTCGTCGATCCGGATGACCACGCCACGTCCGGCACCGCCCATCAACGGGTAGAACGTCAGGGCGTAATGCCGGGGTTCGTCGTCCTTGGGCCAGGTAACGCGTTCGATCTTGGCCACCGTATGCTGCTCGACGGTTTGCTTGAGCTGCGGCAGGAACGGCTTGAGGGGTTTGAAGGCGAGAAAGATCGGCTGGTTCAAGGCTTCGTCGAGGCGCGTGCCGGACAGTGCGCTGGCCTCCTGATTCCACTGGGTCACGTAAAGCTGCTCGTCGAGGGCGATCAGTGCCGATGGCATGGAGTCGATGATGCTGTTGAGGTAGTTCTGGAAACCGGTAAGTTTTTTCTCGATCTTGCTCCGCACCTGAACTTCCAGTTCCAGCTTGCGGTTGGTGTGACGGGTTTCTTCGGCCAGCCCCTGGGCCTGGTCGTAAGCCGCCTGGGAATCGTCGCGGGCGCGTTTGAGCTGCTGCTCCCGGGCCTCGATGCGCGAGAGCATGGTGTTGAACGCTTCGGCGAGGCTGCCGATTTCGTCGTGGTTGCCGCGAGAGGCGCGCAGGGCGTAGTTCTCTTCCCGGGTGACTTGCCGGGACAGCTCTTCGAGCTGATGGATGGGGCGGGTAATCAGGCGTTTGATCTGCCGGGCGATCACCAGCCACAACAGCACGCTGAAGATCAGAATCCCCAGGCTGGCGGTCAGGGTCCCGGTGTAGAACGCCATCGGCAATTCGCTGCTGGCCACCAGCAGCAAATGCCCGGGAGCGGTGCCGGGGCGGGGCAGGGTGATCACTTGATTGCTGCGAAACTCCGTGGCTTGCCAGGCTTCGAGGTGCTGGTAGTGCTCTGGCAGGCTCAGCATGTCGCCGTGTTGCAGCTGCGCCAGACGCGTACCCGTGCCGTCGTAAAGGGCTGCCGCACGCAGTGGTGAATAACTGTTGAGTTCGTTGAGCAGGCGTTCGGCGTTTTGCGGCGACTTCAGGGCGTCGGACACCAGGCTCGGGTTGGACACCAGTCGGCCGATGGTCTGCAGGGCCTGGGGGGCCATGCTTTCCTGGGAGATGTAATACGCGGCACTGATAAAGGTCAGGTTGGCGACCAGCAAAACGGTGGTCAACAGCACCAGCAGGGCGGCCAGCAGTTTCTGGCCGACCGGAAGGTTTTCAAGGCGCTGGCGCAATGGCATCAGGTTCATCGCTGAAAAGGAACAAGTGGCCAGCGTAGCCGCTGCTCAGTCGCTGGGCAATCCAAGGCTGTGCAGATGATCGATCAAGCGCTGCTGCAATTGATTGAGGTGGGGCAGGTTCAACTGATGCCGCGACGCAACTTTGCAGGCATGGCCCAAGAGGTAGCTGATTTCGGTGCGGCGCTGATTGGCGACATCCTGGTACATCGAGGAGAAATTGGTCGCGGTAGCCTTGATCACCCGTTCGACTTCCTCCCGGAGGTTTTCGGCTGCCGCCGGCTGGCCGCAGCGCTCCAGCAGTTCGGTGAGTTCGGCGCACAGGGTGGCCACTTCGCACTGATGTTGCTGCAAACCGCCGTTGCGGCATTCGTGCAGGACGGTCAACGGGTTGATCGCACAATTGAGCGCCAGCTTGCGCCACAGCCTGGTGAGAATGTCGGTGCTCCACTCATGGGGAATGCCGGCGTCGCTCAAGTCCTCCAGCCAGAACGGTGCCACTGGATGGCCGGCATCTCCCAGCCAGGTGTAACCATGACCGGCAAACACCACACGCCAGTCGCCATCGCGAAACGCGCCTTCGGTACTGGAAGCGAAGATGCAGCGGGCATGCGGGACTTGCGCGGCGACGGCGTCCTGGCTGCCAAGGCCGTTTTGCAACAGGATCAGTTCGGCGTCCGGTGTCAGTCGGTGGGAGAGTTGGGCCACGGCTGTTACGGCGTCATAGGCTTTACAGGCCACCAGCAGACGGCTGATCGGTCCGTCGCTGTCGGCTGTTTCGCCGGGCACCGGGTACAGCTGCGCTTCGCCGTGCTCGACCAGCGTCAGCCCGCCCGCCGCCTGATAGGCCTGCAGGCGCGCCGCGTCCCGTACGATCAGCCTGACCGGTACTGAAGCCCGTGCCAGACGGGTGGCCCACAACGTGCCGAGGCTGCCGGCGCCCAGAACATGCCAAGGGGTAGACATCAGCTTTTTACTCGGTTTGTCGCTGGCATGTGAGGCTCGCAGTATCGGTTGGAAAAGACCCGTTATAATGAGCCCGATTTTAACCGCAAGCCAAGCGCGCTCCATCGTTATCGAGCGCGCCTTTTTATTGGAGAAATTACATGCCGTCGTTCGACGTGGTATCCGAACTGGACAAACACGAAGTCACCAACGCGGTCGAGAACGCCGTCAAGGAACTCGATCGTCGTTATGACCTGAAAGGCAAGGGCAGCTTCGAGTTCAAGGAAAAAGACCTGACCGTCAACCTGACCGCTGAAGCCGATTTCCAGCTCGAAGCGATGATCGAGATCCTCAAGCTGGCCCTGGTCAAGCGCAAGATCGACGTGCAATGCCTTGAAGTCAAGGATGCCTACGCGTCGGGCAAGCTGATGAAGCAGGAAGCGGTCCTCAAGGAAGGCATCGACAAAGAGCTGGCGAAGAAAATCGTCGCCCACGTCAAAGATGCCAAGCTCAAGGTCCAGGCTGCCATTCAGGGTGAGCAGGTACGTATCACCGGTAAAAAGCGTGACGATCTGCAGGAAGCCATCGCCGCCCTGCGCGCCAAAACTTTCGACATGCCGCTGCAGTTCAATAACTTCCGCGACTGACCTTTCAAGCGGGAACCTCTCGGCGATTTCGACGTCCGAGGCCCAAGCAACGGCAGAAACGATCGGGCCTTATGGGGTCGGTCTTTCTGCCGCTCATTTTTTGCGTGCCGGGTAGCCGGAAATCAGGAGAAAGAAGATGGATTTGAATGCTGAAGTGGACAACCTCGTCAAGGCGTCTCAAGCCTGGATTCCGATGATCATGGAATACGGCAGCCGCGTGTTGCTGGCGGTGATCACCCTGGCCGTTGGCTGGTGGCTGATCAACAAAGTCACGCAAAAACTGGGCGGCCTGCTGGCGTTGCGCAACGCCGACCTGGCGCTGCAAGGCTTCATCAGCAGCCTGGCGAACATCATCCTCAAGGTTCTGCTGATCGTCAGCGTGGCGTCGATGATCGGTGTGGAAACCACCTCCTTCGTCGCGGCTATCGGTGCGGCCGGCCTGGCCATCGGTCTGGCCCTGCAGGGCAGCCTGGCGAATTTCGCCGGCGGCGTGTTGATTCTGTTGTTCCGTCCGTTCCGTATCGGTGACTGGATCGAAGCCCAAGGTGTTGCCGGTACTGTCGACAGCATCCAGATCTTCCACACTGTTCTGCGCACAGGCGATAACAAAACCATCATCGTGCCTAACGGTAATCTGTCGAACGGCATCATCACCAACACCAACCGTCAGCCGACCCGCAAAGTAGTATTTGATGTGGGTGTGGACTACGAGGCGGACTTGCAGAAGGCCCGTGAAGTGTTGCTGGACCTGGCCAAGGATCCGCGAGTGTTGACTGAGCCGGCACCGGAAGCGGTGATTTCCACACTGGGCGACAGTTCGATCACTGTTTCTCTACGGGTGTGGGTGAAGACTGCCGACTACTGGAATGTGATGTTCATGTTTAACGAACAATCGCGCGATCGCTTGAAGACTGCCGGCATCGATATTCCATTTCCGCAGCGGGTTATTCGCGTGGTGCAGGAATCGGCGGCGGTGTAAGGAACAGTCAATCAACTGATGTCTGACCTTTTGGTCAAACATTTTGCAAGCCCCGATCCTTTAAACACAATGCTGTAGCCAATAAAAAAGGCCCATCCGAAGATGGGCCTTTTTTTGATTACCGCGAACTAACTTTCTGCAATTACAGAATGTTGAGCGGGTAGTCGGTGATCAGGCGGAACTCAGAGATATCGCCTTCGCCTTCGTCTGCGTTGGCGGTGTGCCATGCTTGACGGATGCGGAACGACAGATCTTTAGCTGGGCCGGATTGAATTACGTATTTAACTTCCACGTTGGTTTCGTGGTGTTTACCGTCTGCACCGTACAGGCCAGCGTAAGGGCTGCCTGCTGGAGTGTTGGTGCCGTCAATGTCCCAACCTTTCACGTAACGGGTCATGAAGCTCAGACCAGGGATGCCGTATTCGGCCATTTTCAGGTCGTAACGGGCCTGTACCGATTTCTCGCCAGGGGCGTTGAAGTCAGAGTACTGGATGGAGTTGGCGAGGAAGATCGAGTCGCCACCACGGTTGTTTTTACCCACGCCGATATAGTCGAACGGAGTGTCGCCATTCACTTTCTGGAAGCCCAGGGTGATGGTGTGTGCCTTCAGGAACGAGAAAGCAGCAGCGAGGGAGTAGGCGGTGTTATTGATTTCGCCTGCTTTAGCGCTACCAGTGTCCCTGGTGTTGTAGATGTTACCGTCGAAGTTGATCGACTGATCGCCACCCAATGCGAGGGTGTAGTTCGCGTTGGCGTAGTACTGGTTCCAGATGTCTTCGAGCTTGGCACCGTAGAGCGACACGCTCAGGTCTGGGGTAATGCCGTACTTGCCACCGAAGTAGTCGATGGAGTTGGCTTTCACGCCAGCGTAGGTTGCCCACAGGTCGCCATCACGGGCATTTCGGTCCTGACTGGTCGCCGAGTAGAAGTGACCGGCTTCGAGGTCAAGGTCTTTGACTTCGCTGCTCTGCAGTTGGATACCGCTGGCAGTTTGGTGAAGGATGCGGGAGCCGCCAACAGCGAACACCGGAGAAGTGCTTGGCTGCATGTCGCCGATTTTCAGCTCGGTCTTGGAGATGCGGAACTTGGCGGCAGCGCCGGCTTTGCCCTGGTTGTTTTCGACTTCGCCATCATTGCCCACGGGCATGTTGCCGGTACCCGAATACTTGTCGGAACCGTCCAGCTTAATGGCCAGTTGGCCCCATGCTTCAACGCCAACACCGATCAGACCTTGGGTGTAGCCCGAGCTGTACATGCCCTGGATGCCCTGGGTCCAGTCTTTGTCATCGACGGCGCCGTCTTTCTTGTTACGGTTGTAGTAGTAGTTGCGAACCAGCAAGTCGAGCTTGCTATCTTCAACAAAACCTTTGGCGTCAGCCTGGTCACTTACGAAAGGTGCGGCCGTAGCCAATTGAGTACTGGCTGCTGCTGCAACTGCCAGTGCGATCATGCTCCACTTCATCACGCGCATCGTGATTTGCTCCTTTGGTTTTTAGAAGAGTACTGCCGTCCCACCTGTTTTATTATCTGGGCGGCTCTTTCTTTTTGTGTCGGCGCAAACTTATATCACGCCGAC
>Ga0207655_1003226_pt1 | contig 12257 bp, 13 predicted proteins | sample KBSM44metaG_FD_184398 | JGI IMG/M metagenome (GOLD analysis project Ga0207655, IMG submission 184398) | Miscanthus rhizosphere microbial communities from Kellogg Biological Station, Michigan, USA - KBS M4-4 metaG (SPAdes) (version 2) | ecosystem: Host-associated > Plants > Roots > Rhizosphere >...
CTGGCGATCCCGGCGTCGAACCTGGGCGACACGCGCACCCTGGTGATTCCGGTCGCGCACACGATCTTCTACGAGATGGGCGCCGAGCGGCGCGCCTCGATGGGGATTGCCGAATCGCTGATCCGCGTGTCGGTCGGCATCGAAGACACCGACGACCTGCTCGACGACTTCGCCTGCGCGCTGGAAGGCTGCTAAACCACGGAGACGTGTTAAACCACGGAGGCATGCTAAACCACGGAGACACGTAGGGCGGATTAGCGAAGCGTAATCCGCCATGCATGCTTCGTCGGCGGCTCATAGATGGCGGATTACGGCTTCGCCTAATCCGCCCTACGTGCCTCCACGTTGAATCATCTGCCTGGGGCCTGGTTTAGTGCCAGCTGCGCATCAGGCCGACCGCCAGGCCCTCCAGCGCGAACTCGTCCGCCTCCGGGTCGACCTTGATGATCTTGAAGTCCGGATTCTCCGGCAGCAACTCGACCAAGGTGCCGGTCTTGCGGTAGCGCTTGACCGTGACGTCGTTGCCGATCCGCGCGACGACGATCTGGCCGTTCTTGGCGCTGTCGACTTTCTTCACAGCCAGCAGGTCGCCGTCCATGATGCCGGCGTCGCGCATCGATTCGCCGCGCACCTTGAGCAGGTAATCGGGCTTGGACGAGAACATCGCCGGGTCGACGCTGTAGCTCGTCTCCAGGTTTTCCTGCGCCAGGATGGGCGAGCCGGCGGCCACGCGGCCGATCAACGGCAACGACATCATCAGCGACACCGGCGCCTTCGGCGTGGCCGGTTCGGCGTGCACGCCCAGCAAACGAATGCCGCGCGAGGTGCCGGCGGCGATCTCGATGGCGCCCTTGCGCGCCAGCGCCTGCAAGTGCTCCTCGGCCGCGTTGGCGGATTTGAAGCCCAGTTCGTTGGCGATCTCGGCGCGCGTCGGCGGGAAGCCGGTGTTTTCGATGGCATCCTTGATCAGATTGAGAATTTGTTCCTGGCGTGCGGTGAGCTTGATCATGAGTGCGGTTAGGCCTGTGTATATAGACAGTCTGTATTTTTGTACAGTATGGCCCGCAATGCAAGGAAATTTGTTGTGTTCAGCGAAATAAAATGAAAAAAGTTCGTTCAACCCCTGTCATCGTGGCTTCAGCAGCACGCGCGTGGTCGCCGCCGTCAGCGGAACCTGGTATCCGCCGCGCTCGGCGACCAGGCCCTGCGGCTTGATTTTGCCGCCCGGGCTGTCGATCAGCAGCCTGGCCGCCGGCGTGGCGCCGGTGGCCGGCGCCAGCTCGAGCGTGATGGCGCGGCTTTTCGGATCGTAGGTGGCGCCGTCGATCTTGCCCGCCTCCAAAGTGATCCAGGCGCGCGCCGGCGCCACGAACAGGCGCGTGCGCGCGCTGTCCTTCGGCGTGATCCGCACCATGCCGTTCTTCTCCACTTGCAGGTTGCCGCCGAAGCCGAGCCAGCCGAAGGTCGGGTCCTTGACCACGTACGTGGCGCTGGCGTACGCGTGGCCGTAGAAGCCCATGCCATAGTCGCCGCTGTAGGCGTCCCAGCGCATCATGTCCGGCCAGGCGTGGAAGGCGGCCGACGAGAAGCCGTCGCGGTCGATGTTGGTGATGCCGCCGAGCAGGCCGCCGTAGGCCACGCGCAGCAGGTGCAGGTCGGCCGGGTTGGCGCGGTAGGCGTCGAACAGCGGCACCGCGTTCAATGTCGAGCCGTAGTGGTGGATCTGGCGCTCGATGCGCGCGGTCTTTCCGCCGTACAGGAAGTCCCAGTAGCGGCGGGCGTTGCCGTTGTAGCCCCAGCTCGGGATCGCCGGGTCGTAGCCGAGGATCACCTCGCGCGTGATGTCGGCCTGCTTGCCGTAGCCAAAGTGGCGCATCCACGCGTAGACCTCGGCCTGGCCGGTCGAATCCCAGGCCATTTCGCTGCCGAACGGATAGGCCAGCGTGCGCCAGTGGTCGGCGCGCCGTTTCATCATGCCCTCCATGTCGGCCGCCTCGGCCGTCATGCCCTCGCGCTGCAGGTCTTTCAAAATATCGAGGAAGACGTCGCCCTCCATCAGGCCGAACTGCGCGTACTCGGGGGCGTCGCGCACCATCGCCACCGTGGTCTGGTAGGCGCGCTGCAAGTACCAGCGCCAGTCGTGCGCGGTGACCAGGCCGACGTGGTTGCGCGCCAGCCGGTACAGCACCCAGTGGCCGATGGCCACGTGCGGATAGTTGTAAGCGCGGCCGAGGTCGTCGGCGTCCTTCTTCGACCACGAGGCCCAGGTGCTCCAGTTGGTCTTCTGGTTGTAGTAGCCCGGGAAGGCCTTCGGGTCGTAGTAGAACAGGCTCTTGCGCACGGCGCCGGCCTGCGGGCCGTAGGCCACCTGCAATTTGCCGACGACGGTTTCATTGACCAGCCGTTCCAGCTTGGCCACCTCGGCGGCGTCCGGGTTGTCGAGCTGCTTGCTCATGGCCGCGACCCAGCTGCCGCCGCCTCCCTCGTCGCTCATGCCGGAGATCCACACGCGCGGGTCGTCGGTGACGATGCGCTTGGCGTCGCGGTCGTAGGTGAGGATGGCCGGCGCGCGCTTGAACGGGTCTTTCTTGTCGTCGAACCATTGCTGCGTGGTGGCGAACTTGCCGAGGTCGGCCACCGCCTGTTCCAATGGCTTGGTGACGAAATAGCTGACCGTCTGCACGCTGCCGTCGGCATAGGCGATCGACAGGCGCGCCGGTCCCCAGCCGTTGCCGCGCACCGTGTAGCGCGCCCAGCCTTTGGCGCTCGACTTGAGCGGCGTGACCGCCAGCGCGTTCTCGGGCGAGCTGGTGATGCCGACCACTTTTTGCGGACTCTTGAGGAATAGTGTGGCCTCCAGGTCGGTCGGCACCACGTAGCCGGGGATGCCGACGGCGACCGGGCGCTTTTGCGCGATCAGGGCGGCCTCGATGGCGCGGATCGACGGCGCCGTGGCGAAGCGCACGCCGATGTCGCGCCGGGCGCCCGCTTCCAGGGTGATGCTGGTGGGCGTGTTCCACTGCTCGCCGGCGTTCTTCCATTCGTTCTCGGCGTAGGCCTTGCTGGCGACGGTCCAGTCGTAGAAGCCTTCGGACGTTTGCGCGCGCGGGCTGCGGTCGGTCAGCGGACGCCACGCTTCGAGCGGCGTGCGCCCGTCCGGCGTGACGATCAGCGCCGGCCCCTGGCCGTTCAGGCGCGTCACCTGCACATAGCCGGCGTCGCGGCCGATATAAGGGTCGGCGAAACTGGCGCTGGCGTGGGCTTGCTCGAGGGTGCGGTCGGTGATGATGTTGTCGAACACCATCGGCATGCCGAGGCCGCCGATTTCCACCGGCGCATTGGAATTGTTGATCAGCGTAAACCGCAGCACCAGCGCGCCGCCCTCGTTGAGCCAGCGTCGCTCCACCGTCAGCGGCAGGTCCTTGCCCAGGGTGGCGGTGATGTCGGCCGCCGCCAGGATCTTGCCGCCGGCCGGCAGCGGACTGATCGGACGTCGCGCGGCGGACGAGGAGAATTCCTGCCAGGCCCCGGCGCCACCGCTGCGCAGGCGCAGGTTGAGGTCGCCTATGTGGGCGTAGCCGTCGTACTGGCGCTCGGCCTCCCTCGGGCCGGGCGTGAAGTCGAAGCCGGGATCGGCGATGGGATCGAGCCGCGCCAGGGTCTGGGTGTCGCTGCGCAGCGCCAGCAGGAACTGCTTGGTGCCGTACGCCTTGGTGGCGATGTCGGGATGGCTGGGTTTGGCGGCGGGGGCGGGTGCTTCGGCGGCGAGTGCGGAGGCCGCGATGAAGAGGGAAAACAGCAAAGGGGACAACGCACGGGTGGGTGGCATATCGGAATCCTGTTGGTTTTACAGGATGTTAGCATTGTCGTGGGGCCGCGAAGGGGTAGATTTTCGGCCAAAAAGCTGATATAGTCGCGGGCTTACCTCTTCCCACACCTGTCTTGACGCCAGGGTGGGCTATATTCACAGTCCTTAAGGGAGTTTGCATGCGTCACTATGAAATAGTATTTATCGTCCATCCGGACCAGAGCGAGCAAGTGCCCGCCATGATCGAACGTTACAAAACCACTGTAACGACCCGCGGCGGCGCCGTGCACCGTGTTGAAGATTGGGGCCGTCGTCAAATGGCTTACTCGATCCAGAAACTGGCTAAAGCACATTACATCTGCCTGAACATCGAATGCGACAACGAGACCCTGGTCGAGCTGGAAACCGCCTTCAAATTCAATGATGCCGTGCTGCGTCACCTGACCGTCAAGATGAAGAAAGCGGAAACCGCTCCTTCGCCGATGATGAAGTCGGTACAACGTGAAGATGCAGCGAAATCGCATCGCACCGAAGCCCCAGCAGCCCCTGTTGCCGCCGCTCCAGCGGCCTAATTGTTGCAAAACCGAGCTGACACAGCTCCAGTGAATCAAAGCCAATTCATTGCCTTGATCGCCGAACGGGACGCCTTGCGCTATACCCCGGCCGGCATGCCGATCGTGAACGCTGTACTCCAGCACCGGTCGCAGCAGATGGAGGCGGGCATAGCCCGGTTGAGCGAGTTTGAGATTTCCGCGGTCGCCGCGGGCGAGATCTCGGGCCGCTTCAGCCAGGCGCCACTGGGCGGGTTGTACCAGTTCACCGGTTTTATCAACAAGAAGACACGCAACAGCAAAAGCCTGGTGTTTCACATCATTGATTTTAGTGCTGTCCCAGACAGCTCAATTTAGATACAGGAGCCTCAAATGGCATTCGGTAAAAAGTTCGACAAAAACAAGCTCAAGCTTAAAGAAAAGCGCAAGCAACAAAATCCACTGTTCAAGCGCAAGAAGTTCTGCCGCTTCACCGCCGCTGGCGTTGAGCAGGTTGACTACAAAGACGTTGATACCCTGAAGGACTTCGTCCAGGAAAACGGCAAGATCATGCCAGCACGTCTGACGGGCACCAAGGCGCACTACCAGCGTCAAGTTGACACCGCCATCAAACGCGCCCGCTACCTCGCGCTGCTGCCTTACACCGATCTGCACCACGCTTAATTGCGTAGTCTAATCCTGGAGAAAAACTATGCAAATCATTCTGTTAGAAAAAGTCGTCAACCTGGGCAACCTGGGTGAAGTCGTTAAAGTTAAAGACGGTTACGCACGTAACTTCCTGATTCCGCAAAAAATGGCCCGTCGCGCTACCGCGTCGGCTGTTGCTGAATTCGAAGTCAAGCGCGCCGAACTGGAAAAAGCCGCTGCCGCCAAACTGGCCGCCGCTCAAGCCCAAGGCGAGAAACTGAACGGCATGACCGTGAACGTTTCGCAAAAAGCTGGCGTCGACGGCCGTCTGTTCGGCTCGGTCACCAACTTCGACATCGCTGAAGCGCTGACCAAAGCTGGTTTCGCTGTAGAAAAAGCTGCCGTGCGCATGCCTACCGGTCCTCTGAAGACCGTTGGCGAGCACCCTGTCAGCGTTGCTCTGCACACCGACGTGGTGGTCGAAGTGACCGTCGCCGTCGTGGGCGAAGCAGCCTAAATTACTTGCACGGGCAGTAATGCCTGTTGTGCTGGTAATAATGGCAAGATATGAAAAAAGCCGGGTTCGCCCGGCTTTTTTCTCGCCAATTTTTTCGCAGCATCGCCTTGGCGGCGGTACTAAGCAGGTATAATTCGCGCCATGAACACCCCCTCCGATCCGCAACTAGATTCACTCCGCGTCCCGCCGCATTCCATCGAAGCAGAACAGTCCGTCATTGGCGGTCTGCTGCGCGACAACCAGGCGTTCGACCGCATCGCGGACATGATGCATTCGGAGGACTTCTACCGTTATGACCACCGCATCATCTTCGAACAGATCGTCAAGATGATCAACGGCTCCAAGCCGGCCGACGTCATCACGGTATTCGAGACCTTGACGCAGATGGGCAAGGCCGAGGACGTCGGCGGCCTGGCCTACCTGAACGCGATGGCGCAGAACACGCCGTCGGCGGCCAACATCCGCCGCTACGCCGAGATCGTGCGCGACCGTTCCATCCTGCGCCAGCTGATCACCGTGGCCGACGAGATTTCCGGCCAGGCGTTCACGCCCCAGGGCAAGGAAGTCAAGCAGATGCTCGACGAGGCCGAGTCGAAGATCTTCGCCATCGCCGAGCAGGGCGCGCGCGGCGCGGCCGGCTGGCTGCCGGTGCAGCCGCTGCTGACCCAGGTGGTCGAGCGCATCGATGAATTGTATTCCCGCGACAACCAGTCCGAGATCACCGGCGTGCCGACCGGTTGGATCGACCTCGACCGCATGACCTCCGGCCTGCAGCCGGGCGACATGGTGGTCGTCGCCGGCCGCCCGTCGATGGGCAAGACCGCGTTCTCGATGAACATCGCCGAGAACGTCGCGGTCGAGGAGGGCCTGCCGGTGGCCGTGTTCTCGATGGAGATGGGCGGCGTGCAGCTGGCCATGCGTATGCTCGGCTCGGTCGGCCAGCTCGACCAGCACCGCCTGCGCACCGGTAAACTGAACGACGAGGATTGGCCGCGCCTGACGCACGCGATCCAGAAAATGAACGACGCCCAAGTGTACATCGACGAGACGCCGGCGCTGAACCCGATCGAGATGCGCGCGCGCGCGCGGCGCCTGTCGCGCCAGTGCGGCAAGCTCGGCCTGATCGTGGTCGACTACCTGCAGCTGATGACCGGCTCGACCCAGGGCGACAACCGCGCCTCCGAGATCTCGGAGATTTCGCGCTCGCTCAAGGGCCTGGCCAAGGAACTGCAGTGCCCGGTGATCGCGCTGTCGCAGCTGAACCGCTCGCTGGAGCAACGCCCCAACAAACGTCCCGTCATGTCCGACCTGCGCGAATCGGGCGCGATCGAGCAGGACGCGGACGTCATCATCTTCCTGTATCGCGACGAGGTCTACAACCCGGACTCGCCCGATAAGGGAACGGCCGAGATCATCATCGGTAAGCAGCGTAACGGCCCGATCGGCTCGGTGCGCCTGACCTGGATCGGCCAATACACCAAGTTCGGCAACTACGCCGGCAACCTGGCGCTGTACCAAGGCGACTAAGACCGGCAACACCACTGGGGCCGCCACAGCAAACAGGGCGGCCCATCATGACGCGGTCCGGGGCACCCGGACGGCGGTCTGTAGCAGTAATCACGACTATGAAACGGAGAAAGACATGTTTGGACGCTTGATGCCCACCGAGGGCAAATTTTTTGACCTGTTCAATCAACACGCCGACCTGTGCGTCAAAGGTGCAAAAGAGATGCTGGGGTTGATGTCCAACTTCGACGACCTGGAAAACCGCGTGCACGCCATCGAGAGTATCGAGAAACAGGCCGACAAGATCACCTACGCCACTGTCGACCTGTTGCACAAGACCTTCATCACGCCGATCGACCGCGACGACATCCACAAGCTCATCACGCGCCAGGACGACATCCTCGACCTGCTCGAGGACGCCGCCCAGACCGTCTCGCTGTACGACCTGCACTCGGTCACGCCGGAAGCCAAGCGCCTGGCCGAGCTGGTGCTCGCCTGCACCGAGAAGGTCAAGGAAGCCGTCTCGCTGCTGCACAACATGGACAACTCGCGCCAGATCGTCGCCATCTGCGAGGAGATCGACCGCCTCGAGTCGGACGCCGACCACGTGATGCGCGCCGCCATGTCCAAGCTGTTCCGCGACGAACCGGACGTGCGCAACCTGATCAAGATGAAGGCCATCTACGAAATCCTGGAAACCGTCACCGACCGCTGCGAGGATGTGGCCAACATCATCGAAGGCATCATCGTCGAAAACGCATAATTACAAAAAGAACAGTCCATGAATACCATAACAATGAGCATCTATGTGCTGGGCATTCTGATCGCCCTGGCCTTGGTGTTTGACTTCATGAACGGCTTCCATGACGCCGCCAACGCGATCGCCACCGTCGTCTCGACCGGTGTGCTCAAGCCGCAAACGGCGGTGGCGATGGCGGCGCTGTTCAATTTCGTCGCCATCTTCGTGTTCCATCAGTTGACCGTGGCAGCCACCGTCGGCAAGGGCACCATCGACCCGGCCGTGGTCGACCAGTACGTCATCTTCGGCGCGCTCGTCGGCGCCATCGTCTGGAACATCGTCACCTGGTATTACGGCATTCCGTCGTCGTCGTCGCACGCGCTGATCGGCGGCCTGGTCGGCGCCGCCGTCGCCAAGAGCGGCACCGGCGCGCTGATCTCGGCCGGCCTGATCAAGACGGTCGCCTTCATCGTGCTGTCGCCGCTGCTCGGCTTCGTGTTCGGCTCGCTGATGATGCTGCTGGTGTCGTGGGTGTTCGTGCGCTCGACGCCGCGCCGGGTCGACAAGTGGTTCCGCCGCCTGCAACTGGTGTCGGCCGCCTCGTACAGCCTCGGCCACGGCGGCAACGACGCGCAAAAAACCATTGGCATCATCTGGATGCTGCTGATCGCCGCCGGCTATTCGCAGTCGACCGACGCGATGCCGCCGCTGTGGGTGATCATCTCGTGCTACACGGCGATCTCGTTCGGCACCTTGTTCGGCGGCTGGCGCATCGTCAAGACCATGGGCCAGAAGATCACCAAGCTCAAACCGGTCGGCGGCTTCTGCGCCGAGACCGGCGGCGCGATCACCCTGTTCACCGCCACCGCGCTCGGCGTGCCGGTGTCGACCACGCACACCATCACCGGCGCCATCGTCGGCGTCGGCTCGGCGCAAAAGATGTCGGCCGTGCGCTGGGGCGTGGCCGGCAACATCGTCTGGGCGTGGATCTTCACGATTCCGGCGTCGGCCTTCGTCGCCGCGATCGCCTGGTGGGTCGGGCGGCATATCATGTAATGCGCAAGGGAGCCGAGGCTCCCTTTTTTTATTGCGGGCGGGAGTCCTTCGGCTCCGCCTTCCCTAGGGGGTGCCCCTCGCCGGGCGAATGCGTAGCTCGTCGCCGACCCGTTGAATGTCGAGATCGATGTCGGCGCGGCCGTAGGCGATTTCTGGCGGGATCGGGATCGCCTGGGAGTTACCGCTTCGGAAGGCCTTGGTGGTATGGCGGCGCAAGCGCCACAAGTTGGCGTCGTCACCGGGTATGGGCACTGGATAGTGGGACTGAGGAGGTAGTCCGAGTTTTTCGTAAGCCTGCCGCACGCGCTCTTGCTGCTCGGCTTCCGGCAAATCCGGTGGGAGGACGACGGTGGCCTTCTTGCCGCCTGACGACTTAAGAATAAAGGTATAGTCATCCTCCGGTCTACGCGGGAAGAAGCGGCGAATCGCCCAAGCGATACTGAGTGCGACAGCTAGCGAACCCAGCATCCAAGAAGCGATGGTCACCAGGCCATCAATAGCCAGCGCCCAATTCATGACTTACCTCCGCGCGCAGAATCAAAAACAATCGTGGCGATGCAAATTATAACGCCGATCAAAATGGAGGTTCGCCCGCCGTCCAGGCCCGCGATCACGTCGCCATCATTGGCCAAGCTCAGATATAAGCTGCATGCCCATGCTGTGAAGCCTGCCCAGATGGCGACATTGGTGACTTGAGCCAAGTGGTCTGCCCAGCGATCAAACGAAATACGCCTGGTAGTGGCGCCGCCTGCGCCAGGAAGCTGCTTTGCCCTTGTGAGCGGCAACATCATGCCCAGCGATGCGCCACCGACAGTGGGGCCTATAAAAGCGATTGTATCGGCGTTCTGCAGGCTAACCCGCAGCAGCAATTCGAAAATGGCCATCAGCCATGGAAATATCCATGTAAGAATTCGAAGTTCCATGATCTCTGCCGGGAAGTGGAAGTGGCTAATGTAGCCCTCTGGTGCAAAGGCGGCGTGATTTAAGTTGCAGTAGAATCGGATAACATCCCGAATGGACAGAACATGCAAAAGATAGATTTCGGAGCGTTGATGCAGTTGGCGCAGGCCTCGGCCGCGGTAGGCTTGCCTTGTAGCTGCAACCAGGCATCGCTGGCGGCGTGGCAGGCGTTGCCGATGACGTTGGAGTTGGACCGCTTCGAGGACGTCGGCACGTTGATGGAAGATCCGTATGACGAACCGACCTTCGTCGAATTCCATCCGAACGGGACGCGCTACGAAAGCGCGGATGCGCCCATCGCGCCGCGTTACTATCCGTACAACCGCTGTACGGTGTCGCGTTGCATGAATTGCGGCCGCAACTACCTTCGCTATAACGAAGCCGGCGGCTATTTCACCGAGCTGCGCATCCGCGCCTTGCAGCCGGATTTGCTGGTGGACGCGGCAGCCCCGTAAACCACGTGGGGCGGATTAGGCGGGACGCCGTAATCGGCCATGCACGCGCCGCCGGTTACGCATGCATGGCCGATTACGCTGCGCTAATCCGCCCTACGTGATTTAGATGGTGCTTGAGTTGTCGGTGGATGGCTTTACACCGCGTCCGGCGCGAACAGCTTGTCGTAGGCCGCCAGCAGGCTCTGGTGCATGGCGCTGCCTTCGAAGTTCGGCCCCAGCGTCTCCAGGCCGAAGAAGCGCTCGGAGCCATCGAGCAGGGCCTCGGCCATCGCCAGGGTGTCGGCGCCGTACAGCAGCTCCAGCGCGCGGCGGAAGTTCTCCGGCTCCTCCAGCCTGACGATGCTTTCGATGCAGCGGTACACCAGGCGGCGCGGCTTGGGCAGGTCGCCGTAGTGGTGGATCCAGTTGCAGCCCTCCAGCACCGCCTCCTCGTCGCCCACCACCAACGCCAGCAAGGTTTTCAGTTCGCCGATGCGCAGCTGTTTCCACGGCGTGCCGGCCGGGGCCGCCAGGCCGAGGATTTCCCACAGCGGCCGCTCGTCGTTCAGGTTCGAGGTCTGCAGCTCCACCAGCAAGGCGGTGCAATCCTGCACGCTGAGCTCTTGCAGGCGCACCAGTAGCGGACGCAGCGCGTTGCCGACGCTGTTGTTTTCCCACTCCAGGTCCTCGACCGGATAGATCTCCGAGAAACCCGGCACCAGGATGCGGCAGCTGTAGGCGCCTTGCTCGTCGAAGTCGGCCACGTAGATGTCCTTGCCTTCGGCGTGGAGGGCATCGACCAGCCACTGGTAGTCCTCCCCGGTGCTGGTGCTGAAGTTCCAGTCGACGAAGGGATAGTCCGATGTGTCGCTCAGGAAGTCCCACGCGATCACGCCGCTCGAATCGACGAAGTGGGCCTCCAGGTTGTCGACGACGTCGATCTCGCCGGGGTCGAAGCTTGGCTCCGGGAAGCCCTCGAGCGCGTCCAGCGGGCGGCCCTGCAGCAGTTCCGTCATCGCCCGCTCCAGCGCGATCCCCAGGCGCGGGTGCGCGCCGTAGCTGGAGAGCACGCCCTGGTCCTTCGGATGGATCAGGGTGACGTTCATGACCGGGTATTTGCCGCCCAGCGAGGCGTCCTTGACCAGCACGCCGAAACCGGCCGCGCGCAAGCCGGCGATGCCGGCCTCGATGGCGGGGAAGCGCGCGACGACATCGTCCGGCACCTCCGGCAGGCACAGGGCCTCGGAGATGACGCGGTACTTGATGGCGCGCTCGAAGATCTCCGACAGCGCCTGCACGCGCGCCTCGGTGACGGTGTTGCCGGCGGCCATGCCGTTGCTGACGTACAGGTTGCCGATGATGTTGACCGGGATGTAGGCGGTGGCGCCGTCGCGCAGGCGCTGGTAGGGCAGGGCGCAGATGCCGCGCTCGACGTTGCCCGAGTTTAGGTCGACCAGCACGCCGGCGTCGATGTCGCCTTCTGGATTGTAGAAGGCGTGCAGCTCGGGGTTGAGCATGTCGGACGGCCACGCGCCGTCGGCCGCCGGCGCGAACCATTTTTCCTGGGGATAGTGGACGAAGGGCGCGTTGGCGCGCTGCGCGCCCAGGTGGTAGTGGGTCCAGAAGTAATGGGTGGCGAGACGTTCGACGAACTCGGCGTAGGCGCTGGCGCGCGCGGCCAGCTCGGTGGTGCCCTTGCCGTTCGAGAAGAGCATCGGGCAGTCGCCGTCCTTCACGTGCGCCGACCAGATGCCGTCGACCTCGTGCAGCGGCGGCGATTCGGTCAGCCGGAAGCCGCGCCCGGCCAGCATGGCCTGCAGGGTGGCGATGGTGGTTTCGAGGGCGGCGTCTTTGCCGGGGATGTAGGTTTCAGTAGTCATTGAGCGATCTCGGAAGGGGAGGGGCGGACGGCGCGCGAGCTCTTGCCGCGCCAGCGAGGCTGAATGCTGGCGTCAAGCTTACCACCGCCGGGGCCGCGATGTCGCAAATGCGCTATGATGCCGCCTTTTCCAGATTCACTCAGGCATCAATGACATTACCTCCGGGCAAGACCCCGCGC
>Ga0207655_1003228_pt1 | contig 12246 bp, 11 predicted proteins | sample KBSM44metaG_FD_184398 | JGI IMG/M metagenome (GOLD analysis project Ga0207655, IMG submission 184398) | Miscanthus rhizosphere microbial communities from Kellogg Biological Station, Michigan, USA - KBS M4-4 metaG (SPAdes) (version 2) | ecosystem: Host-associated > Plants > Roots > Rhizosphere >...
TGATCATGCCGATGATGCCATAGACCATTGTGTAGCCGATGGCGATCAGGCCATAGACCGACCCGAGGGTCAGGCCGTTGACCAGTTGCTGCAGGAAAATACCATCCATAACGCAATCTCACGCACTTGAGAGACTGCACAGAAGCCGGGTGCGACGGACCGGGGTTCAGCCGCCGGCGCAACTCGGTTGTGTGCAGCTCTACGAGAAAAGACAGGTACTGCACGGACATGTTTCAGGACTGCCCGGCGCGCAAGGCGCCGGGCAGATCAACCGCTCATATCACTTCTGTTTTTCCAGCTGGTGGTATTTGCCGTCCTTGTCCCACTTGTAAACCACGTAGTCGGAGACTTTCAGGTCGCCCTTGCTGTCCCAGGTCTTCTCGCCCATGACGGTCTTGACCGGGTTGGCTTTCAGCCATTTGGCAGCGTCTTCGCCCTTGTTGGATTTGGCGCCATTGAACGCTGCGGCCAGGGTCTGGACCGAAGCGTAAGCGTACAGGGTGTAGCCTTCAGGTTCGGTGCCGGCCTTGCGGAAGGCGTCTACCACGGTCTTGCTGTCTGGCAGCAGACGTGGGTCGGCGCCGAAGGTCATCAGTACGCCATCAACGTTCTGTGGGCCACCGGCGGTGGTCACCAGTTCGTCAGTCACGATGCCGTCATCGGACATGAACTTGACGTCTTTGAGGCCCTGTTCACGCAGTTGCCGAACCAGTGGACCGGCTTCCGGGTGCAAGCCGCCGAAGTAGACGACGTCGGCACCGGCCGCACGGATCTTGGTGACGACGGCGCTGAAGTCTTTCTCGCCGCGAGTCAGGCCTTCATACAGCACTGGCGTTACGCCACGCTTGATCAGTTGAGCCTTGGTGGCATCTGCCAAGCCTTGGCCATAGGTGTCCTTGTCGTGCAGCACGGCGACTTTCTTGCCCTTGAGCACGTCGACGATATAGTCGCCAGCCACGATACCTTGCTGGTCGTCACGCCCGCACATGCGGAACATGGCACTCAGGCCGCGCTCGGTCACCTTGGGGTTGGTGGAACCTGGGGTGATCGTGATGATGCCGGCTTCATCGTAGATCTCGGAGGCAGGGATGGTCGACGAGGAGCAGAAGTGACCTACCACACCAACGACTTTCTTTTCAGTCAGGTCTTTGGCGACCGTCACAGCCTGCTTCGGCTCGCAGGCGTCATCGCCTTTGACCAGTACGATTTTTTCCCCGTTGACACCGCCGGCGGCGTTGACCGCATCGGCGGCTGCCTGCGCACCCTTCATGTACTGCTCGCCAAATGCCGCGTTGGCGCCTGTCATAGGGCCGGCCACACCGATTTTCACATCAGCCTGTGCAAACGCAGAAACACCCAACGCAGCTGCCACTGCGAGGGCCAGAAAGCCTTTCTTGTAAAACGTCTGGGACATGAGGTGGTGCTCCAAGGTTTTTTTTAGTTGGCACTGCGACTTCACTGAATGCTCAGAGCAAGGGCCGTGCCATCGGTTTTTTATTCTGAAAAAAGTCGCTGCTTTCTTGTTATTTCGACTGTTTCGATCCCATTTTCATTGGGCGTGCAACCATCTAAACCGCGGGAGGTGAAACCATTTATTTCAAAAGGCGCAACCCGCATGCGCCATCATTGCAACCGCAGCGCCAAACGATGTGCAACCTGCCTGTAACAGCCCGCGTCACCGAACTGCACACTGCCGGTGCACAACTGCTACAACCCGCACCATTACAGGCTAGCCGCTTCGCTGAAAAGCGCTGCTTCCAGCAACATATTTCAACAATCAGATCACGATCCGCAGGCACTGGCCCGCGTGATACAGCGAAAAACCGGCCTCATACAGGCAGCTTCGCAGCCCCACGCCCGCCAATGGCTGCATGGGTGCGAAGGGAATCGGCAGGGCTTGAGGATTTCCGTTACACAAGTAGTCGGCGAAGGCTTTGCCGACCACTGTGCCGGTGGTCACGCCTCGACCGTTGTAACCAGTAACGGCCACCAGACCCGGTGCCGGCTCGAACAGGCGCATCAAATGATCGGGGGTGAACGCGATGCAACCGGTCCAGGTGCATTCCCATTCCACCGGTTTCAGGTAGGGGAAGTAATGCTGTTGAACCCGATCGGCCCAGGCTTTGAGGAACCAGGTCGGTTTCTGGTTGCCATTGCCGAGGCTGCCGAGCAACAACCGCCCTTCGGCATCGCGACGGATGCTGCTGAGCACTTGACGGGTGTCCCAGGAACCCTGACCACCGGGCAGAATTTGCTGCGCGGCGTCTTCGGTCAGCGGCACCGAAGCCACTTGATAGTAATAACCGGGGAAGAAGTTGCGACGCAGCTCCGTCCAGTCGCCTTCGGTATAGGCATTGGAGGCGATCACCACCTGTTCGGCCAGCACCGAACCCTGGGCGGTCTGCACCGACCAGCGCTGGCCCTGACGTTCGAGTCGGGTCACCGGGGAATGATCGAACAACTGACCGCCAAGGCCGATAGCCGCGTTGGCCAGCCCCGTGGTGTAGGCCATCGGGTTGATCGTGCCGGCACGCCGGTCGAGCAGCGCGGCGGCGATCTTCCGGGTGCCCGTGGCTTGTTCGCAGGCAGCTCCGGTCAACAATTCCACCGGTGCCCCACGACGTTTCCATTGTTCTTCGCGACTGCGCAGGTCCGCCTCGCCACGCGCGTTGTGCGCCATGTGCAGCGTGCCTTCGCGGCGCAACTGGCAATCGATGTTGTATTTGTCGACGAGGCTGAACACCAGCGACGGCGCCGCTCCGAGCATACGGTTGAGCTGACTGCCGACCGCCTTGCCAAAACCGGCTTCGATTTCGTCCGGAGGAATCCACATTCCGGCGTTGACCAGCCCGACGTTACGCCCCGAACCGCCATGGCCGGCACGATGCGCTTCCAGCACACAGACACTTTTGCCTTGCTCCAGCAGATGCACCGCCGCCGACAGCCCGGTGAAACCGGCACCGATGACGCAGACATCCACCGTCACTTCCCCCTTGAGCGCCGCATTGTCGGGCCTTTGCGGCGTCAGTTTTTCCCACAGACACTCTTCGCGTAACGGCATTGCCAGACTCCGAAAATGAAACCTAACCAACACACCATCGATCGTTCCCGCGCAGAGCGTGGGAACGATCGATCAACAGCTTGTCGCTTGCTGCTTAATCGAACGTAATCCCCTGAGCCAACGGCAATTCCAGCGAATAGTTCACGGTGTTGGTCTGGCGGCGCATGTACCCGCGCCATGCATCGGAGCCCGACTCACGACCGCCGCCCGTTTCCTTCTCGCCGCCGAACGCGCCGCCGATTTCCGCGCCGCTCGGGCCGATGTTGACGTTGGCAATGCCGCAATCGCTGCCCACCGCCGACATGAACCGCTCGGCTTCACGCACGTCGGTGGTGAAGATGCACGACGACAGGCCTTGTGGCACGGCGTTGTTCAGGCGCAATGCCTCTTCGAAATCGGTGTAACCGATCACGTACAGAATTGGCGCGAAGGTTTCGTCGCGCACCACATCGCTTTGTTCCGGCATTTCGACGATGGCTGGTGAAACGTAGTAAGCGTTGGGGAATTTGTCTTCCAGCTGACGCTGGCCGCCAAACACCCGGCCGCCTTCGCTCAAGGCTTGCTCCAGCGCGTCCTGCATGTTGTCGAAGCTGTGTTTGTCGATCAGCGGCCCGATCAGGTTGCCTTCCAGTGGATGGCCGATGCGCACCTTGGAGTAAGCGGCTTTCAGACGGGTGACGATTTCTTCTTTCACCGATTCGTGGGCAATCAGGCGACGCAAGGTGGTGCAACGCTGACCGGCAGTGCCGACGGCGCTGAACAGAATCGCCCGTACGGCCATGTCCAGATCGGCGCTTGGGCCGAGGATCATCGCGTTATTACCGCCCAGTTCCAGAATGCTACGGGCGAAACGTGCGGCGATTTTCGGCGCCACTTCGCGGCCCATGCGGGTGCTGCCGGTAGCGCTGATCAGCGCGACACGCGGGTCATCGACCAGGGCTTCGCCTGCATCGCGGCCGCCGATGATCACTTGGCTCAGGTGCGGCGGGGCGTCGCTGAAGTTCTTCAGGACACGGTCGAACAGCGCCTGACAGGCCAGCGCGGTCAGCGGGGTTTTCTCCGACGGCTTCCAGATCACCGGGTTGCCGCAGACCAGCGCCAGCGTCGCGTTCCAGGCCCAGACGGCGACCGGGAAGTTGAACGCGCTGATCACGCCGACGATGCCCAGCGGGTGCCAGGTTTCGCGCATGTGGTGGCCAGGGCGCTCGGAGGCGATGGTCAAACCGTACAACTGACGGGACAGACCGACCGCGAAGTCGCAGATGTCGATCATTTCCTGAACTTCACCCAGGCCTTCCTGAGTGATCTTGCCGGCTTCCCAGGAAACCAGCTCACCGAGATCGGCCTTGTACTCGCGCAGGATGTCGCCCAATTGACGAACCAGTTCGCCACGGCGCGGCGCCGGCACCTTGCGCCACAATTCGAACGCATGATCTGCGCGACTGATGTGCTGCTCGACTTCAGCGGCGCCTTCCCAGTTCACGGCGGCAATCCGACTACCGTCGATGGGCGAATGCACCGGCACTTTGCCGTTCTGGTACAGGGCCGGGTTCACACCAAGACGATCAAGCAATGCGGCAACCATGGGTCACTCCTCGAGCAGAAACAGAAAACGTGCAGCCGGATTAATTCGACTGATCTGACCTGTAGTTTTAGCGCTCCCGAGGTTCTCCAACAAACGACGATTAAGCGAGATATCATTCCGTTTATTCATGCTGCGAATCTGCCGGTAACACGCGTGCCACGTAGAGAGACAAGAACAAGGAGAACCGATGCAGAATAAACGCTACTTGCCGTCGATCACTGCGCTGCAGTGTTTCGAGGCCGTGACCCGGCATTTGAGCTTCACCCGCGCCGCCGAAGAGCTGAACCTGACCCAGAGCGCCGTGAGCAAACAGGTCGCGCAACTCGAAGAGTTGTTGCAGCATCTGTTGTTCCGCCGGGTGCGCCGACGCCTGCAAATGACCCCCGCTGGCGATTTGTATTTGGTGGAGGTGCGAAAAATCCTCACCCAAGTCGAAATGTCGACCCATTACCTGCGTTCCTACGGCGGAGACACCGAAGTCTTGCGCGTCTCCACGCCTCCGACCTTCGGCGCGCGCTGGCTGGTGCCACGCTTGAAAGGCTGGCGCCTGCGTCATCCGTCAATCCATCTGGACCTGTGCAGCGAACAGGAAGCCGACGACCTGCTGCAAGGTCGTAGCGACCTGGCGTTCTACTTCGGCCAGGGCTCACGGCCCGGCACCGAATGCCTGAAGCTGTTCGGCGAAGAGCTTGTTCCTGTGTGCGCCCCGGGCAGTCTGCCGGACACGCCGTTCACCGATCCGACCCAACTCACCGACCTGGTCCTGCTGCAAAACGCTTCCCGCCCCCAGGCCTGGCACGATTGGTTCGACAGCCAGGGCTACCACACCGAACACAGCTACCACGGCCCGCGTTTCGAAACGTTCTATATGTGCATCCGCGCCGCCCAGGTCGGCTGCGGCGTGGCGCTGTTGCCGAAGTTTCTGGTGGAAGAGGAATTGGCCGACGGCAAGTTGGTCATTCCCTGGCAGCATGCAATGCCCAGCACCGACGCCTATTACCTGGCGTATCCGGAGCACTCGGCGGAAGTGCCCAAGGTGCGGGATTTTGTGAAGTGGATGCTGGAGCGGATTGATAGTCCGGATGCACCGCAGCATTGAGCCCTTGCACAATCCCTGTGGCAAACGACATATGTGGCAAGGAGGCTTGTCGGAACGCCGCATTGCTCCGCTGGGTCGCATAGGAGCCCCAAAACCGGCAACACGGCTGTCAGGCTCATCATGGCGTCACGCAATAACAAAGAGGCCATCAACGACTTTGGTTTGAGCGAGACGTCCGCGCAAATCATCGTCGATGGCGGGATCATCCTTACTGTACAGCCGCACCCTGCGATACGCATTGACTGGATTGATCTCCTGCCCGAGATACTCCCAAACAACCCTTGAACAGGCGGGAGTACGATGATCAGCTGCGGAAACGCCCATCTTCAAGCCATTGAGTCGAGTAATACAGCTTTTGAAGCTCGGGATAAGAATGGTTTGGCTAATCTCATTGGACGTCAGCGACTCATAATCAATGAGGAACAAGCGATCCTGTAGGTAGTAGGCAATTCCCACGTATCGATACCGCTCAAACTCCCCATCCGCACCAGTTATCTGTAAGCGTTCATTTCGTTCGTATACGAAATGCTGCCCCTCCTCATACATATGCACCAGAGAACACAGAATGGAACCGGGCTCTGTCATTGCATGGTAGTACTCGTAGTAGTAACCCGTGTGGGCTTTTAGCTGCGACGACGACTGTTGCCGAAGGTGGTCAAGCATCCGCTGCGGTGCCGTCACCTCGCTGGACGGACTGATTCGCCTTGCTTTAGCGCCGATAAGAATGATGAATTGCTCTGTCGGCAAACCTATTTCGTACTCTTCGACTCCGAAAAAATCGCAGATCCGCTTAAGGTTAAAAGGTGTGGGAAGGTTGTTTCCGCATAGATATTTATTAAATTGCCCACGATTAATTCGAAGTTTCCTACAGACTTCCGCGACGGATCGATAGTGACTACACAGCAGTCTTAAGTTAGCCGGAAGAAAATCAGACATACAAACCCATCACAATAGCGCCAGAAGACTCGAACATAGCATCAACTCGCATCATTTTTAACCAACTTGCGAAATTGCGCGCAACGATAGATGACCGGATATTACGAATCCTGAAAGCTTCAGGACGCGCTACACCATAAATCCGCCAGCACTCTCATAAGCAAGGAGCTTTGAATGCTTGACATCATCAACGACTTTCTCTCTGGTAAGGTTTTGATACCTTTAGTTCTTGGGCTGGGAAGCTATTTCACAATCCGGTCAAGATTTGTCCAGCTCCGATACTTCATCCATATGATCTCGGTATTACACGGCAGCTGGCATACCGGCAATCATCACTTGAGTTCATTGCAAGCATTGACGCTCAGCCTTGCCGGTCGCGTCGGAACCGGCAACATTGTTGGTGTCGGCATTGCCGTGAGTATGGGCGGCCCTGGTGCGGTGTTCTGGATGTGGATGACCGCTCTATTGGGGATGTCGAGTAGCTTTTTCGAATGCTCACTAGGCCAGCTCTACAAGCGCTGCGATGGAAATGGTCTATATCGTGGAGGTCCGTCCTGGTACATCCAGCATGGTCTGGGCAAACGCTGGCTCGGAACGATTGCTGCGCTCCTGCTTTTGGTGACCTTCGGATTTGCCATCAATGGCCTTGAGTCTCATGCCGTATCGCATTCTCTCAACAATGCTTTTGGTTTATCGACTACATGGTCCGGACTCACGCTGTCTTTGTTGCTGGGCATTGTGTTCGTGGGCGGTATAAAGCGCATCGCGGCGGTCGCCGACTTATTGGTTCCCCTTAAAGTTATTGCCTATATCGGTGTAACGCTTTACGTGATCGTGTTGCAAATTGACCAAGTCCCCGGAGTGCTGCTCAGCATTGTCAAAAGCGCGTTCGGACTGGATCAGGCTTTTGGCGGGCTGGTGGGCAGTGCGATCATGATGGGGGTAAGGCGCGGAGTGTTCTCCAATGAAGCAGGACTGGGCAGTGCACCTAACGTCGCCTCTGCGGCAAAAATCGCCCATCCGATAGCACAAGGTGTGGTGCAGGCGTTCAGTGTCTTCATCGATACCATCATTATTTGCACGTGTACCGCGTTGATCATTTTGCTTTCCGGTTTTTATGCTCCCGGTTTCGAAGGCGACGGAATTGCATTGGCGCAAAACTCTCTGGCAAAGGTAGTAGGCGATTGGGGTCGGGCGTTCATCAGCGTGGTACTTTCCTTGTTTGTGTTCACGGCAATGCTCTACAACTACTATCTGGGAGAAAACAGTTTACGGTTCATATTCGCGGCGCCTCATAAATCATTAATTGCGTACCGCATATCCGTATTGATGCTGGTCTTTTGGGGTTCGGTTGAGGACCTTTCCACGGTGCTCGCGTTTGCAGACATCACCATGACATTTTTGGCCTTGGTTAACCTTATTGCGATGACACTGCTATTCAACGTCTGTATGCGAATCCTGGGCGACTATGATGAACAACGTCGCACAGGAATAAAAACCCCCGTTTTTGACTCAAGCAAATTCAGCGATCTGGATCTCGATTTGATAGCTTGGCCCGCGATAAAAAATCCTCTCCCGCCGAAGAACCCTGCGGATCGGCCTCCAGCTAAAGCTCAGATCGCATAAACTTCAATTGACGCTGAACCATTGCACTTATGCAATGGTTCAGCAGATAAGCAATGCCCAGGCAACATCATCCCCCAAAAACAATTAATCGCGCCCTCATAACCCAAGCGCGCTCAAGGAGTTCGTCTGTGAATCGCTACCAGCCTCTTAAATCCAACGCATCCAACATTCCAACTTTTTATATTGATTCGTACGCCGCACCCCACCTATTATTTGAAGATGCCTGTTTCAGAATACGCGCTGCAACGAGCCTTTTAGAGGCACTGACCTCTGTAACCGTTAAAAACACTAATGACACTGACTTTTTTCGCCTGATACTTCCAGCCTATTTATTGCTACAGGACGGTGTCGACGCGCTGGACCAAATAACATTTAAAGGATTGTAAGTCATGGCCAAATCAGCGACTCATGAAATGATAAAAGCAGCAATGATCAAGGCAATTGAAATAGGGCTTATTCCTCGTCACTCCCACCTTGATGGCTATGTAAGAAGTTGGGAAAGCCTGACGCTCGTTATCCAGGCAGCGCTTGAGGCAACAGCAGATAACTGAGAAACCACAGGTGTTTGCATTTGAAGGTGCCAGCCATGTGATTATTCCACCATGAACACAAAAAAAGCTGGCAATCCTCACCGCTGATATGCGCCACTAGCCCCATTCATTGAAACAGCTGCAACGTCGCTGCCACGGGCCGCGACCCGCCTGGAGACCCGTTATGAGCGAGAGTGTGTTTGCCGATCGCATCGTGCAGAACCTGCTCGACACCGACTTCTACAAACTGACGATGATGCAGGCGGTGCTGCACAACTACCCTAACGTGGAAGTCGAATGGGAGTTTCGTTGCCGTAACAGCGAGGATCTGCGCCCGTACCTGGCGGAGATCCGTTTCCAGATCGAGCGCCTGGCCGAGTTGAGCCTGAGCGCCGATCAGCTGAGCTTCCTGGAGCGCATCAGCTTCCTGAAACCGGACTTCCTGCGCTTTCTCGGGCTGTTCCGTTTCAATCTGCGCTATATCCACACCGGCATTGAAAACGGCGAGTTGTTCATCCGCCTGCGCGGGCCGTGGCTGCACGTGATTCTGTTCGAAGTGCCGTTGCTGGCCATGGTCAGCGAAGTGCGCAACCGCTATCGCTACCGGGAAATCGTCCTGGAACAGGCCCGTGAGCAGCTCTATCGCAAGTTCGACTGGTTGACCGCCAACGCCAGCACCGATGAATTGTCCGAGTTGCAGGTAGCCGATTTCGGCACTCGCCGGCGCTTCTCGTATCGCGTGCAGGAAGAAGTGGTAAACGTGCTCAAGCACGACTTCCCTGGTCGTTTCGTCGGCACCAGCAACGTGCACCTGTCCCGCGAGCTGGATATGAAGCCGCTGGGCACCATGGCCCACGAATGGATCATGGCCCACCAGCAACTCGGTCCGCGGTTGATCGACAGCCAGATAGCCGCCCTCGACTGCTGGGTCCGCGAGTACCGTGGCCTGCTGGGGATCGCCCTGACCGACTGCATCACTTCCGATGCGTTTCTCGGCGATTTCGACCTGTTCTTTGCCAAGCTCTTCGACGGCTTGCGTCACGACTCCGGTGACCCGGTGCTCTGGGCGGAAAAGGCCATCGCCCACTACCACAAGCTGGGCATCGACCCGATGAGCAAGACCCTGGTGTTTTCCGACAGCCTGACGTTGCCCAAGTCTCTGGAGATTTTTCGGGCGTTACGTGGTCGGATCAATGTCAGTTTCGGCATCGGCACTAACCTGACCTGCGATATTCCGGGTGTCGAACCGATGAGCATCGTGCTTAAAATGACTGCATGCAACGGCCAACCGGTGGCCAAGATTTCTGATGAGCCTGGCAAGACTCACTGCAAAGACCCGAATTTCGTCGCCTATTTGCGACACGTTTTCCAAGTACCTGCCACCCTTTCCAGTACATCAAGCAAGGAGTGAATTCATGCAAGCCGTACAGCGTGAGATTGCTGAACAGCTCAAGGTCCAACCGCCGTTCGTGGATCAACTCGCCCTTGAGGCTGAAGTCGCCCGGCGAATCACCTTCATTCAGGATTGCCTGGTCAATTCCGGGCTCAAGACCCTGGTGCTCGGTATCAGCGGCGGCGTCGATTCCCTGACCGCCGGCCTACTGGCCCAACGCGCCATCCGTGAACTGCGTGAGCGTACCGGTGATAACAGCTACAAGTTCATCGCCGTGCGCCTGCCGTACCAGACGCAGTTCGATGAACACGATGCCCAGGCCTCGGTGGACTTCATCGCCCCGGACGAACGCCACACGGTGAACATCGGCCCCGCAGTCAAATCCCTGGCCGGCGAAGTGGCAGCCTTCGAAGGCAAAGAGGCCGTCTGGGTGGATTTCGTATTGGGCAATACCAAGGCGCGGATGCGCATGGTCGCGCAATACACCATCGCCGGTGCGGCTCATGGCCTGGTGATCGGCACCGACCACGCGGCAGAAGCCGTGATGGGTTTCTTCACCAAGTTCGGTGACGGCGCCTGCGACCTCGCACCGCTGAGCGGCCTGGTGAAAAACCAGGTCCGGGCGATTGCCCGCAGCTTCGGCGCGCCAGAGTCGCTGGTGGAAAAGATCCCGACCGCCGACCTCGAAGACCTGTCGCCGGGCAAACCGGACGAAGCGTCCCACGGCGTGACCTACGCCGAGATCGACGCCTTCCTGCACGGCGAACCGGTGCGCGAGGAAGCGTTCAAGATCATTTGTGATACGTACAAGAAAACACATCACAAGCGTGTGATGCCGTTCGCGCCTTGATTCTGTCCCCTGTAGAAATGAGCACAAAAAAAGCGTCCCGGGTGGACGCTTTTTTTATGCGTTTGAATCGATTACTTCAGTGTAACCGTGCCTTTCATCATCGAGATGTGGCCCGGGAACGAGCAGAAGAAGCCGTATTTTTCGGCTGCATTGAGCTTCGACACATCGATGGTCAGAGAGTCCTTTTCGCCAGCGCCGATGACTTTGGTGTGAGCGATGACACGGGTATCACCTTCTTTCAGGTAATTCTTGTCGATGCCAGCCGCCAGGCCGTCGGTGGCGATCGGCTGCATGTCAGCTTCTTTGCTGATCACCAGGTTATGGCCCATGACGTTTTTCGGCAGGCTGCCGGAGTGGGTCAGTTCAACGGTGAAGGTCTTGCAGCTTTTGTCGATTTCAATGGCCTTGGTGTTGAAGGACATCTGATCGGTGGAGTCGATGGTCGTTTTGCACTCGGCAGCCATCAATTGGCTGCTGGCCAGTGTCAGCAGGGATACCGCAACAAGTTTGGCAAACATGGTGAATCTCCAAGGCAGGGTTAACGAAAGTGCTAATGGACAGAAGACTGCCTGAAATCTTCGCAAGTTCCTATGACCTGAATCAAAAATTGTATACAACTTTCGGGCTATGACACTCATCGAAACAATCTACCAGCCAGACGTCTGGGACGGCCCTATCATCAGGGCCATCATTACTCACCTGGAGCGCCTGTCATGTCTTTCAGCAGCTTGTTGAGCAGTTTGTTGGCCGCCTACGCCTGTGGCGCCAGTGGCACTTACGAAACACCTGAACGCGCGGTTTAACCCTTGGAACGATGCGAGCCTGCCTTTACTCTGTGGTCCTGATTGACCATGGAGCAAGGCATGTCTTTAACGTCCGTTTGTGTATTTTGCGGTGCCAGCACCGGCACCAATCCGGCTTATCGTGAGGCGGCTGTCGCCCTGGGGCGAGCATTGGCCGAGCGCAAGCTGACCCTGGTCTATGGCGGGGGCGCCGTCGGGCTGATGGGAATTGTGGCAGATGCCGCACTGGCGGCCGGCGGCGAAGTGATCGGGATCATTCCGCAGAGCCTCAAGGACAAGGAAATCGGCCACAGCGGCCTGACCCGCCTGGAAGTGGTCGACGGCATGCATGCGCGCAAGGCGCGAATGGCCGAGCTCAGCGAT
>Ga0207655_1003232_pt1 | contig 12238 bp, 4 predicted proteins | sample KBSM44metaG_FD_184398 | JGI IMG/M metagenome (GOLD analysis project Ga0207655, IMG submission 184398) | Miscanthus rhizosphere microbial communities from Kellogg Biological Station, Michigan, USA - KBS M4-4 metaG (SPAdes) (version 2) | ecosystem: Host-associated > Plants > Roots > Rhizosphere >...
AACGGCGCCGGAGTCGAGGGAAGTCCGACGAAGGAGGACCCCAGCCAGGAGCAAATGGTTTGCCTACTTTCCCGAAAGAAAGTAGGTCGCCCGTAAGGGGCGAAACCCTAGAGTCCAGCCACCGCGACAACGGATATACACACAGTTACAGCGTCACCCGCCGACGCGGAGCGTCGTTCAGAGCGTTACCACGCAGAGCGTGGGAACCATCACCAACCATCATTACCACACCAATCACAAAAAACTGGTGCGGTGTTCCAGGCACACCGCAAGCCTCCCAATCAAACCGTATCGACCTTCAACGAATGATCCCCCAACATCCCGTTGATGATCGACGCCGTGTCGTGCCCACTCGCCACCACTCCGCCGGCCCCAGGGGACACACCGTAGTGCTGGGCAAGGTTGACTCCGGCCAGATCGATGGTTTGAGTGGCTGCTCCGCCCGCCACACTGCTCACGTCAATACTCGAAACCAGCGACGCGCCGCTCCCGCTCACACTGAAGTGAAGGAAATTCTCCAGCGAATTCGCGTCCCCATGCTCACCTTGCAACAGCTGCGACAGGTCGAGCTTGTCGATGCCGAAGTTGAAGTCGGTGATGGTGTCATGCCCGGTATTGCCTGCCTGATAGAGGAAGGTGTCATGCCCCGGCCCGCCCGTGAGGGTGTTGTTGCCCGGCCCGCCGATCAGGATATCGTCACCGGCGCCGCCGTTGAGCACATCGTTGCCCAGCCCGCCGTTGAGGACGTTGTTCCCCGAATCCCCGGTCAGGTGATCGTTGTAGTTCGAACCGATCAGGTTCTGGATATTCACCAGCGTGTCGATCCCTGCCCCGCCCGTGTGCTGCGGCCCCAGTTCCGCGGTGCTCACGGTCACCCCTGCAGTGGCCAGCGAGTAGTTGGCGGTGTTGTTGCCAGCGCCGCCATCGAGCAGGTCATTGCCCGGCCCGCTGAAGAGCATGTCATTGCCGTTGTCGCCGTACAGCTCGTTGTTGCCCGGGCCTGCCACCAGCACATCGTTGCCGTCGCCGCCATGCAGATGGCTGTCTGCCGCACCGACCAGCACATCGTCGCCTGTCGTGCCGAGCACCACATGGCCGTCCTGATGGGCGATGTTCACCGCCGCCGTGCTGCTGCCGCCGTGCGGGTCCGTCACGGTGTAGGTGCTGTGCACGTCAGGCGTGGTGTTGACCGCCGAGTAGTCGATCGACAGGCTCAGGTTGTAATGCTCCTTGACCCCGTGATCGGCCTCGTTGACCACGATCAGCCGGTACACGCCATCCTGCGTTGCGGTAAAGGTGCCGCCGTCGTTGATGCCGTGATAGGCGCCGTCTTCGAATTTCCAGGCCATGCCCAACACATCGTTGGTCAGGTTGTGATCGACGGTGACGGTTTCGCCCGCTTTCAGATGAACGCTGTACAGGTCCTGCGCATTGGACGGCGCACCGTTGACCGCTCCCAGGTAACCGCTGATGACCAGCAACGCCGTGGTCGCGGTGGTGTTGAAGAAGTCGCTGCGTTCCAGGTTCTTCAACTGGTTGCTGTCTTTGTTCTGGGTGCCGGTGAACTGGATGGTCTTCAGCGAACCTGCGCTGAAGTCGGCACCCTTGGCGGTCCAGCCGGTGTTGAAGGTGGTCGGGGACGCTGTCAGCGCGCCGCCGTTACCCGGCACATCGTTGGCCGCCAGAGCAGCGCCCGGAATGACAATGCTCGACCCGCCCAGATTGGTGATGACGTTGTCGGCCACCGCCATCGGCGCCTCGTACCCAGGTGGCGGCACCACATGCACATTCAGGTTGGCCGAGGCGAGGTCGCCGTCGTTATCGCTGAGCACATAATGAATGTTCTCGGTGACCGGCTGGGTCACTCCGATGGCCGGCGTGAAGCTGTATTCACCGGTGCTCATGTTGACCACCAGCGTGCCGTGCTCGCCGGTGACCGTCAGGGTGTGGGTCTGGGCGTTGAACGCACCGTGGTTGTCGCCGCCGCTGGCAGTGACCGAACCCTGCTGGTTGGCAGCCTTCGGATCGAAGGTGTAGGTGGTGCCGTCCAGGCTGACCGACTTGATGAAGCCCTGATCGGCGCCGAACGTGCCGCCTTCCAGCAGGCTGCCATGCACCCCGCCCTGCACCGTGCCGCTGAGCACCACGTTGAGTTGCCCAAGGTCGGTGACGATCACCGCGTTGCTGTTGCTGCCGGTGGCGCCGTTCCACGCGACAGGGTTCAGATAGGTGCTGCTGACATCGGTGCCCACGCCGATGGCAAAGGCATTGATGTGATGGCTGTCGAGGAAGGTGGTCCAGGCATGCTCCTCGTTCGCGTCGATGCCATCGCCGCGCGCCGGATTGGGCACGCGGTCAGGATCGGAGTGCTGCGGCGAAGTGGTCGGGTTGCCGTCTGAGAAGAAGTACGCAAGGTTCTGCCCGCCGGCAATCGCGCCCTTCTCGACGAACGCCTGCTGTGCTGCGGCGAGGGCTGCGTCATAGTTGGTGCCGTTTCCTGCGGTCAGTGCGTTGACCATGGCCTTGGCCGTGGCGACGTCCACCCACTCGTTGCTGCCGATGTTCGCCTGGCTGTTGAAGGTCACCAGTTGCACGCGCACGTCGCCCAGCGCTTCGTACTTGCTCAGCAGCTCGATGATGGCCTGTTTCTCAAGGCCCAGGCGACTGAGGCCGTTCACCCCTGACGCCTCGTTCATGCTCGCCGAGTTGTCGACGATCAGCATCAGGTTGGTGTTGACCCCTTCACTGGTCACCGTCTTGTCGATGCACGCCGCCTTGGGCTGGTCATCGACAATGTTGACGACGATCTGCGCGCTCGAACTGTGCCCCTGGGAGTCGGTCACCGTGTAGGTGAAGGTGTCATGGGTGATGTTCGGCCCATCGTTGGCCGGCGGCGTGGTTTTCGGCGCAGAGGTCAGGGTATAGGTGTAGCTGCCGTCGGCGTTCAGGTGCAGCACGCCGTACTGGCCTTGGGCGGTGCCGTTCTGCGCGCCGCCAAGGCTGTAGGTCAGCGCGCCATTGCCACCGTGCACCGAGTCGGCCACGGTGCCGGTCCCGGTTTCGGCGGTGGACCCTGGGTGGCTGCCGGTGACATTGCCCGGAGCCAGATCCTTGCCGTCCTTGTGGGTGTCCAGCGCGCTTTCCTTGACGGTGACATCGTGGTCGTCGCACGCCACCGGAGGGCAGCTCGTGACGTTGTGGAACACGTTGACCGTGACTGTGGTGGTGCTGGTGTCGCCGTCCGCGTCGCGGATGGTGTAGGTGAACACGTCCTGATGATCGCCGGTGACACTGCCGTTGTTGTCGTTGGCCACGTAAGACGCCTGGCCATTGGCATCGACGATCAAGGTGCCATACGCGCCCTGGATGATCGTGCCCACGCCACCGGTCACTGGGGTGGAAGTATCGTTGCCTGCGCGCACTCCAACGATCAGCCCGCCTGCGCCAGGACCATCGGCACCGGCGGTGTCGTTGGCCAGGATGTTGCCACTGGTCTCGCCGCCTTCCAGCACGTAGCCGATGTCCGGGTTGGCGTGGGGAACGTCATCGTTGACGTGCACGTTGATATTGCCGTCCGCCACGTCGCCGTTGCTGTCCACGGCGTGCACGGGGATCTGCTCGTTGTTGACGGTGCCGTTGCCCTGATCGTGGTTTTCTGCGCCGTTCAGGGTGTAGATGTAGGTCACTTCGCCGGTAGTCGGGTTGTAGCTCACTACCGTGAAGGTGCTGCCCGATGGCAGGGTGGTCGATTGCGGCGAGGTGATCGGTACGCCGTTCTCGATCACGTTGACGCCGCCGATGGTCAGGGTCTGCAGGCCATCGGGCGCACCGATGTGGACGGTGCCCGTCTGGGTCAGGGCGTCGTGATTCGGGTTCGAGCCGCCGGGCAGGTTGGCTTCGTCGACGGTGCAATCGCTGCCGCCGATGGTCACCCCGGCATTGTGGAACACATTGACCGTGACCGTGGTGGTGCTGGTGTCGCCGTCCGCGTCGCGGATGGTGTAGGTGAATACATCCTGGTGATCGCCGCTGGCGCCATTGTTGGGGTTGGCGACGTAGGACGCCTGGCCGTTGGCATCCACGATCAGGCTGCCGTAGAGGCCCGCGATGACAGTCCCCACACCGGTGGTCACTGGCGTGGTGGTATCGGCGCCTGCGCGCACACCGATGATCAGACCGCCCGCACCCGGACCATCGGCACCGGCGGTGTCGTTGGCGAGGATATTGCCGCTGGTCTCGCCGCCTTCCAGCACGTAGCCGATATCAGGGTTGGCATGGGGCACATCGTCGGTGACGTGCACATTGATGTTGCCGTCCGCCACGTCACCGATCCGGTCCACGGCGTGCACGGCAATCTGTTCGTCGTTGACGGTGCCGTTGCCCTGGTTGTGGTTTTCCGCGCCGTTCAGGGTGTAGCTGTAGGTCACTTCACCGGTGGTCGGGTTGTAGCTCAGCACGGTAAAGGTGCTGCCCGATGGCAAGGTGGTCGATTGCGGCTGGGTGATCGCCACGCCGTTCTCGATCACGTTTATGCCGCCGATGGTCAGGGTTTGCAGACTGTCGGTCGAGGTGATTTTCACCGTACCGGTCTGGGTCAGCGCTGCCGCGTTCGGGTCGCTGCCGTCTGGCAGGTTGGCTTCATTGAGGGTGCAATCGCTGCCGCCGATGATCACGCCGTCATTGTGGAAGACATTGACCGTGACCGTGGTGGTGCTGGTGTCGCCGTCGGCATCGCGGATGGTGTAGGTGAACACGTCCTGATGGTCGCCGGTCGCGCCATTGTTTGGGTTGGCGACGTAGGACGCCTGGCCGTTGGCATCGACGATCAACGAACCGTACAGGCCTTGAATCACCGTGCCGACGCCGGTGGTGACTGGAGTGGAGGTATCAGCGCCCGCACGTATCCCGATAATCAGCCCGCCCGCACCGGGACCATCGGCACCGGCCGTGTCGTTGGCCAGGATGTTGCCGCTGGTCTCCCCGCCTTCCAGCACGTAGCCGATATCCGGATTGGCATGGGGCACGTCATCGGTGACGTGCACATTGATGTTGCCGTCGCCCACGTCGCCGTTGCTGTCCACGGCGTGCACGGCAATCTGTTCGTTGTTGACGGTGCCGTTGCCCTGATTGTGGTTTTCCGCGCCGTTCAGGGTGTAGCTGTAGGTCACTTCACCGGTGGTCGGGTTGTAGCTCAGCACGGTAAAGGTGCTGCCCGACGGCAAGGTGGTCGATTGCGGCTGGGTGATCGCCACGCCGTTCTCGATCACGTTGATGCCGCCGATGGTCAGGGTTTGCAGCCCGTCCGGCGCAGTGATCTTCACCGTGCCGGTCTGGGTCAGCGCTGCGGCGTTCGGGTCGCTGCCGTCTGGCAGGTTGGCTTCATTGAGGGTGCAATCGCTGCCACCGATGCTCACGCCATCGTTGTGGAACACATTGACCGTAACCGTGGTGGTGCTGGTGTCGCCGTCGGCGTCGCGGATGGTGTAGGTGAACACATCCTGGTGATCGCCGGTCGCGCCGCTGTTGGGGTTGGCGACATATGAAGCGTTACCGTTGGCATCAACGATCAACGAACCGTACAGGCCTTGAATGATGGTGCCTACGCCGGTGGTCACTGGCGTCGAGGTATCGCCTCCGGCACGCACACCGATGATCAGCCCGCCCGCACCTGGACCATCGGCACCGGCCGTGTCGTTGGCCAGGATGTTGCCGCTGGTCTCCCCGCCTTCCAGCACGTAGCCGATATCCGGGTTGGCGTGGGGCACGTCATCGAGCACATGCACGTTGATGCTGCCGTCGGCCACATCGCCATCGCTGTCCACCGCATGCACGGGGATCTGTTCGTTGTTGATGGTGCCGTCGCCCTGGTTGTGGGTTTCCGGGCCGTTGAGGGTATAGCTGTAGGTGACTTCGCCGGTGGCCGGGTTGTATCCCAGAATCGTCAGCGTGTTGCCCGATGGCAGGGTGATCGACTGCGGCCCGGTGATCGCCACGCCATTGGTCACCACGTTGATGCCGCCAACGGTCAGGGTCTGCAGGCCGTCGGCGGCAGTGACCTTGAGGGTGCCGGTCTGGGTCAGCGCGGCACTGTTGGGCGCGCTGCCGTTTTCGAAATTGGCTTCATTGAGGGTCACATCGCTGCTGCCCAGCGTCACGCCGTTGTCGATGACGGGAGGTGGCGGCTCGACCGGCGGAGGCTCGACTGGCGGTGGTTCAACGGGAGGCGGCGTGATGACGGGCGGCGGATTGCCGTTGTCGGAGCCGTTGACCAGCAGGCCCACTTCAGGCTCGGGGATGATGAAGGCGGAATTCAGACCGGCCGTCGGAAAGCCGATCACCGGATCCACATGCCCTGCGGTTTCGGTCAGCAGCACGAAGGTATGCCCGCCGCCCAGCGCAGTGGGCGAGCCGCCGGGGTTGGCATTGCCGGCAGCCGGGGCGTCGGTGACTTTGCTCGGGTCGGCGCCCGCCGCGATTGCCTTCTGCACCTGCTGCACGTCGGCCAGTTGCTGCTGGCTCGGCGCCACGGCATCGGGGGTGACGATAGGCGTGGCGTGATTGGCGAGGATCTCCGGCGTCAGCGCCATGCTGCTGTCCCGGCCCAAGGTCAGCTCACCGCCCTTGGCCAGCCTCACATCCACCGCGCCCGTTGGTCCGGTTTCCAGCGATTCGCCGGCGTAGACCCTGTCGCCTTCGATCACCAGACGCTTGGTGCCGTTGCTGGCCACCGCAAAAACGTCCCCGACTACCTGTTTCACCGTACCGATCAACCTGGCCATATCCACTCCCTAGCTACGCATACCGGATCAGAAAATGTTACGAATCCAACAAGAACTGTTCGAACGGCGTACATAAATGGCTTGGAGCCAGCATCAAACGACAAATTTATGTCGCTGAATTTTTTCAAGTTTTTTGCTCGAAAAACCACTTGATCGAACGCCGTCAAATTTCCGCTGAAACTCCCATAACAATCGTAAGATGCTTGTAAAACCTTGTTTACAGGCATTTCCCTGCAAGCAACCATCGCTTGAAACAGGCAAATGGCATAAGTTTTTTTTGGAATAAGGGTTATGAAAAAAACGTCTGAGCTTTTTGCAAACTTGTGTTTAGCTCTGATGTTACAAACCTGATACGGTCTTTACCGAAGGAATCGTCGGTTTTTTGGCGAACTCGGCACGACAACAAAATCACGGAGAAGCTCATGCGCGACTTGACCCCGCTTTACAGTGCAGTTGTGTTGGCGGTCGCCTGCGCCCAGGCGCACGGCATGTCACTGAATCAGGCGATTCAGACCACCATCGACAATCACCCGGAAATTCACTCGAACGTGAACAACCGATTGTCTGCCGATGAGGACGTCAAGATCGCCAAGGGCGGTTACCTGCCCAGCGTCGACCTGGTGGCCGCCTATGGCCGTGAGCACACCGACAGCCCCACCACCCGGGCGTTCGGCAATCACAACGAAGAAACCCTGAACTACACCCAGTCCGAGCTTCGCCTGCGCCAGATGCTGTTCGACGGTTTCAACACCAAGAACGAAGTCGGCCGCACCCAGGCGGTGGTCAACTCCCGCGCGTACTACCTGCGCGGCACATCGGAAGACCTCGCGCTGCGCGCCATCGAGGTGTACCTGGAAGTGCTCAAGCGCCGCGAGCTGCTGGACCTGGCCAAGAACAACCTGCAGGCGCACCTGCGCATCAACGACCAGATCGGCCTGCGCACCAACCGCGGCATCGGCAGCAACGCCGACAGCGATCAGTCCAAGGCCCGTCGCGCCCTGGCCGAGAACAACTTCTACACCGCCCAGGTCGACCTGGCAGACGCCGAGGCCAACTTCTTCAGCGCCGTGGGCAGGATGCCCGACGAACTGGAAGCGCCGCCCTCGATCAAGGGCGAAGTACCCACCAGCCTCAACGACGCCAAGCAGAGCATGCTGGTGAACAACTCCTTCCTGAAGTCGGCCCAGGCCGACATCAATGCCGCCGAGAAGCAATACGAGATCGCCAAGTCGCCGTTCTATCCGCGCTTCGACGGTGAGCTGGCCGTCGGCGCGAACAACAACATCGCCGGCGAAGAAGGCCACGACAACGAATGGCGAGCGGCAGTGGTGATGAACTACAACCTGTTCAACGGCAATCGTGACAAGGCGCGCCTGAACTCCAACGCTTACAAGACCGGCCAGGCCATGGACATCCGCAACAACGCGCTGCGCATGCTCAACGAGAACCTGTCGCTGGCCTGGAATGCCATGAACAACGCCCGCACCCAGACCCCGATCGCCCGGGAATACGCCGAAACCACGACCAAGGTTCGCGCCGCGTATCAGGACCAGTTCGGCCTGGGCCAGCGCACCCTGCTCGACCTTCTGGACAGCGAAAACGAGCTCTACAACGCCGCCCGCCGCTACACCGAGCTGCGCTACACCGAGGAGTATTCGATGTACCGCGTGCTGGCCACCGAGGGCGAGCTGCTGAACAAGGCGCGTGTCGTCTTGCCGACTGCCGCAGTCGCCCTGACCGAGGTCAAGAGCGATGCGAGGCTGCCGGACCTGAAATAGATCAACCTGAAGTAGACCGACTTGAAGCCGCCCGACTTGAAGTAACGTAGTAGCGCGTGAGCGCGGGAGAAGTCTGTGACCAGCATGGAACTGCCCCACATAGAACCATCGCAACCGTTCGACCCACGTTCGAATTTCGACGACCCGCTGCTCGATGGCCTGCTCATCCTGTGCCGGCTTCACGACTGCAACGTCAGCCGCACCAGCCTCAGCGCTGGCCTGCCGCTGGCACAGCAGGCACTGACCGTCGATCTTCTGCCCCGCGCCGCTGCCCGCGCAGGGCTCCAGGGCCGCGTCCTGCGCCGCAAGCTCGACGCCATCGACCGCCTCAACCTGCCCGTCCTGCTGTTGCTCAAGGGCAACCGTTGCGCGGTGTTGCTGCGCTGGGAAGAAGACGGCCGCGCGCTGATCCTCCCAAGCGAAGCCGACGGCGGCGAACAGCGCGTCACCCGAGAAGAACTGGACGCGCTCTACACCGGCCAGGCGCTGTTCGCCCGCCCCCGCCACGAACTGGAAAACCTGCGCACACCGCTGGTGCCGCGGGTCAATGCGTGGTTCCGAGACACCCTCAATCTGTCGCGCTGGCTGTACAGCGACGCGATCCTGGCAAGCCTGATGATCAACCTGCTGGGGCTGATGGTGCCGCTGTTCGTGATGCAGACCTACGACCGCGTGGTGCCCAACCAGGCCACCTCGACGCTGTGGGTACTGGCCATCGGGCTGCTGATCGGTACCGGTTTCGAGCTGACCCTGCGCCTGGTGCGCGCGCACCTGCTGGATCAGGCCGGCAAGAAGACCGACGTGATCCTCTCCGCGACCCTGTTCGAACGCATCACCGGCATGTCGATGAAGGCCCGTCCGGCCTCCATTGGCGGCTTCGCCCAGAGCATTCATGACTTCCAGGGGCTGCGGGAGTTTCTCACCGCCGTGACCCTGACCAGCATCATCGACCTGCCCTTCGCCGTGTTGATGCTGGCGGTGATCGGCCTGCTCGGTGGCTGGCTGGTGGTGATTCCTCTGGTGGCCTTCCCGGTGACCATCCTCTTCGCCTGGATCATCCAGATGCGCCTGCGCGACACCGTCGAGCGCAGCCTGGCGCTGGGCGCAGAACGCCAGGCGTTGCTGGTGGAAACCCTGGGCGGGCTGGAAACCCTCAAGGCCTGCGGCGCCGAAAGCGAGCGCCAGCACAAATGGGAATCGACCCACGGCGCCCTGACCCGCCTGGACAGCCACGCCCGCGATCTCTCGGCCCTGGCCAGCAACGGCACGCTGTTCATCCAGCAGTTTTCAGGCATGGCGACCATCGTCGCCGGGGTCTACATCATCATCGCCGGCAACCTGAGCGTCGGCGCACTGGTGGCCAGCTACATGCTCGGCAGCCGCGTGCTCGCCCCGCTGGGGCAGATCGCCGGGCTGATCACGCGCTATCAGCAGGCGCAGGTCACCATGAAAAGCACCGACGCGCTCATGGCCCTGCCCCAGGAACGCGAGCCCGGCAAGCACCCGCTGCAGCACACCCAGCTCAAGGGCGCCATCGACGTGGTCAAGGCCACCTTCGCCTATGGCGGCAGCGGCACTGCGGCGGCGCTGAACGAGGTCAGTATCAGCGTCAAACCCGGCGAGCGGATCGGCATCATCGGTCGCAGCGGCTCGGGCAAAAGCACACTGGCGCGTTTGATGATGGGCTTCTATACACCCGACGATGGGCAACTGTTGCTCGACGGTCTGGACCTGCGTCAGGTGGATGTCGCCGACCTGCGCCAGCAAGTGGGCTACGTCGCCCATGACCTGCCGTTGCTGGCGGGCAGTCTGCGCGACAACCTGACCCTGGGCGCACGCTACGTCACCGACGCAAGGATGCTGGAAGTGGCCGAGTTGACCGGCGTCACCGAGCTTGCGCGCAATCACCCGCTGGGCTTCGACCGGCCGGTGGGCGAGCGCGGGCAACTGCTCTCCGGTGGCCAGCGCCAAGCGGTGCTGCTGGCCCGGGCGCTGCTGCTCGATCCACCGATCATGCTGCTGGACGAACCCACCAGCCACATGGACAACAGCAGCGAAGACCTGCTGCGCCAGAAACTGCTGGGCCTGATGCAAGGCAAGACCCTGCTGCTGGTCACCCATCGCATGTCGATGCTCAGCCTGGTCGAGCGGCTGGTGGTGCTGGACAACGGCAAGGTGGTCGCCGATGGTCCCAAGGAGCTTGTCGTCGAGGCACTGCGCAAGGGCCGTGTCGGCCCGGCCACGGTTTAAGGAGCGTTCATCATGTCATCCGCTCAAAGCTATTTTCATCCGGGCCGCCAGGTCGATACCGAGTTCATGCCGGAAGTCGCCGGCGTCGCCGCGCAGGACTCGTCACGGGGTTCGCGGATCACGGTGTGGATCGCCGCTGCGCTGATCGTCAGCGCCCTGGTGTGGGCCAAATTCGCCGTGCTGCAGGAAGTCACCATGGGCGAAGGCAAGGCGATTCCGTCGAGCAAGGTTCAGGTGATCCAGAACCTGGAAGGCGGCATCGTCACTGAAATCTTCGTGCGTGAAGGGCAGATCGTGAACAAGGGCGACACCCTGCTGCGGCTGGACGACACGCGATTCCTGTCGAACAAGGGCGAAAGCGAGGTCGACAAATACACGCTGATGGCCCAGGTCGACAGGCTGTCTGCCGAGTCCGAAGGCCGACCGTTCAAGCCGTCCGCCGAGGTGCTGGCCAAGGCGCCGCAGGTGGCCGCCGATGAGCAGTCGCTGTACGACTCGCGCCAGCGTCGCCTGGCCAGTGAGCAGCGCACCTTGCAGGAACAACTGCGGCAGAAAACCCAGGAAGTCGCCGAGTTTCGCTCCAAGCAGGATCAGTACCGCAACCAACTGGGTTTCATTCAGCAGGAGCTGAGCATGTCGGCGCCGCTGGTCAACAGCGGTGCGGTGTCGCCGGTGGAAATCATCCGGCTCAAGGGCAAGGCGTCCGAGGCGCGCGGGCAGATGGACGCGACGTCATTGGCGATTCCGAGGGCGGAAGCGGCGATCAACGAGATCAAGAGCAAGATCCAGGAATCCCTTGACAGCTTCCGCTCCGATGCCACCAAGGATTTGAACGACAAGCGTGCAGACCTGGCAAAAGCCAGCGCCACCAGCATCGCCATCGACGACCGCGTGACGCGTACTACGGTGACCTCGCCGGTCAAGGGGATCGTCAAGACGCTGAAGGTCAATACCATCGGCGGCGTGGTTCAGCCGGGCAGCGACATGGTGGAAATCGTCCCGCTGGAAGACAACCTGCTGATTGAAGCCAAGGTCCGGCCGCAAGATGTGGCCTTCCTGCATCCGGGCCAGAAAGCCATGGTCAAGTTCAGCGCCTATGACTACACCATCTATGGCGGTCTGCCGGCGAAGCTGGAACTGATCGGCGCCGACACCACCACCGACGACAAGGGCAACACCTTCTACCTGATCCAGGTCCGCACCGACCGCAACCATCTGGGCAGTGATGAAAAGCCGCTGCTGATCATCCCCGGCATGGTCGCCACCGTGGACATCATCACCGGCGAGAAAAGCGTGATGGATTATCTGCTCAAACCCGTGCTCAAGGCCCGGACCGAAGCGTTGCGCGAACGCTAGGATCATCGGACCCGCAGGAGTGAGCTTGCCCGCGAATGGCCGGTACATTCGATGGAGATGTGCCGGATGCACCAC
>Ga0207655_1003235_pt1 | contig 12233 bp, 10 predicted proteins | sample KBSM44metaG_FD_184398 | JGI IMG/M metagenome (GOLD analysis project Ga0207655, IMG submission 184398) | Miscanthus rhizosphere microbial communities from Kellogg Biological Station, Michigan, USA - KBS M4-4 metaG (SPAdes) (version 2) | ecosystem: Host-associated > Plants > Roots > Rhizosphere >...
GACCGGGGCGGCAAGGCCCAGGCGCGGCGGGGTGGCGAGGTTATACCAGAGCCAGTCGGCCTCGGCCACGTGATGGCCGGCCTCCTGGACCTGCACCAGCCAGGGTTCGATGGATAATTGAAAGTGACTGAAGGTGTGCACCAGGCTCGGCAGTGCCTGCTGGCTGCCCAGTTCCAGCGAGTGCTGCGAAGCCAGATGTTGCAGGTCGTCGAGGTCATCGAGTTCCGGCAGGCTCCAGAGACCGCCCCACAGGCCCGTGGAAGGGCGTCGGTAAAGCAGAATCGCGCCGTCGCCGTTGGCGAGCATCGGCATCAGCGTGCGCTTCTGTGGCACCGCTTTGCGTGGCTTGGGGATCGGGTAGCGGGTTTCCAGGCCGAGCATGTGTGCTTCGCAGCCCTTTTTCAGTGGGCAGAGCAGGCAGCTCGGCTTGCTGCGGGTGCAGAGCGTGGCGCCCAGATCCATCATCGCCTGGGTGTAGGCGTTGACCCGATCATGCGGCGTGAAGCGCTCAGCGTTCGCCCACAGCTGTTTGGCGACCTTCGGCTCGCCCGGATAACCCTCTTGCGCAGTAAAGCGCGCCAGGACCCGTTTGACGTTGCCGTCGAGGATCGGCGCGCGGATACCCATGCTCAGGCTGGCAATCGCCCCGGCGGTGGACAGGCCGATACCCGGCAGCTCGGTGAGTTTTTCCACATCACGTGGAAACTCGCCGCCATATTCGGCGACCACAATCTTCGCGGTCTTTTGCAGGTTGCGCGCGCGAGTGTAGTAACCGAGGCCGGTCCACAGGTGCAGTACTTCGTCTTCCGGTGCTGCGGCCAAGGCTTCGACGGTTGGCAGCGAGGCCATGAACCGGTCGAAGTAGTTCAGCACCGTGCTGACCTGGGTCTGCTGCAACATGATTTCCGAGACCCACACCCGATAAGGGGTGATGCCCTGTTGCCAAGGCAAATCGTGGCGGCCATGGCGGTCGTACCAATCCAGCACGGCCGTTGAAAACTGCTCGGCTCTCATCGCTTGAACAGCCCCTTGAGCGCGTTTTTCAGTTCCGGGCTGACTTTATCGCCAAGCTTCTCGTCGATTTTTTCGCTGATGCGCTCGCCGGCCAGTTTGCTGGCGACCTGGCTCATGCGTTCGCTGTCGAGGCGGCAAGCCTTGGCGCCCAGCTCCAGCGGGCCACGGCAGCGCAGCGGCCATTCGATGCCGACGAATTTCTCGCCGACCTGACAAGCCGGGTCCGGCATGTCGCTCTTGTCGCCTTCGACGATGATGCCCAGGCGGTAATCCATGCCCAGCACCCGCAGGTCGATGTCGCCGTTACCGTTCACGGTCATGCCTGGGACGCGCACTTTCAGGTCCGGGTTATTGGCCACGCCGTTGCGCAAAGTCAGGTTGCCCTTGAGCTCCTCGAAGGGCGTGTCCTTGCCCCGTGGTTCGCCACTGAGGGTTTTGCGATTCAGGGTGGCGATGCCTTTGCACAGTTGTTGCTCAAGGTTGGCATTGAGCAGCATGCCGTTGTTGATGACGAAGCTGGCGTTGCCGTTGAGACTGTCGATCAGCGCGCTCTCGCTATTGCCACTGCCGGTCAGGGTGCTGTTGAGCGTGACCTGGCCTTTGACCGGTGGATTTTTCCCCTGGCCCTCGAGGATTTTCTCCACCGGCACGTTGTTGATGCGCGTCTGTATGTTCAGCGCTGGCACTTGCTGGCGCACATCCAGGGTGCCCTTGGCTTCGAAGTTACCGTCGTACAGATCGCCGCGCAGGTTCTCCAGGGTCAGCAGGCCGCCCTGGCCGTTGGCCTTGAGCACCGCGTTCTGGAACGGCAGTTTGTCGAGGGTCAGTTGGCCGAAGGTCAGGTCGGCGTCCACGTCGAGTTTGCTCAGGCGCTCCACCGGGAACAAGCGGTCGCTGCTCCACGGGCCTTTGGTCGGTGATGGCGGCAGCGGTGTGCTGCCAGGGCCGGCCAGGGCATCGGCCTCGGTGCTGGCCACTTCTGCCTTGCGTACCTGAGTTGCGCTGTTGGCTTCGGCGGATTTCGGCGGCAGGTAACGGTCGACGTTGAAGGTGTCAGCCTTGAGGGTTGCCCGCAGCGATTGCTTGGCGAAGTCTTCGATGGCGATGCGGCCGCTGAAGTTGCTGTCGTCAAGTTTCAGGTTGATGTTATCGAGCGACAGGCTGGTCGGCGTGCCGGCAACCTGGCTGACCAGTTCAACTTTGCTCAGGCTACCTTCGGCCATCGCCGGGAGTTTCTGGCCGATGCTGTCGACGAATTTCGCCAGGTCGAATTGGGCAATCGACAGGCCGCCGCTGATTTGCGGGGTCTTGTCGAGGTCGTTGGCTTTCAGTTCACCCAAGGCACGCAACTGGTTGGCGGAGATCTTGATGCCAGTCCATTCGGCGACGTTGGCGGCTTTGTCCAGCAGCAACTGACCTTGAGCGGCGAAGGTCATGGTCTTGCCTTGCAGCGGATCGCCAGCGACTTCGCCGGAGAGTTTCATGTCTTCGAACTTGTAGCGTTGCAGCGCTCGCTCGAAGCGCAGCTCGCCAGCCAGCTCGGTCCGCACCCGCAGAACTGGTTGGTTGGTGCCCAGGAACGCCGTGAGTTTGACCGGGATGTTGGTCGAGTCATGGACCGGGCCAGTACTCAGCTGGATGCTTTCGGCGCTGAACTGCTTGCCGGTTTTTTCGTCGCTGTACTCAACGCGGGCGTTGTTGACGGTCAGGCTGTCGATGTCCAGGCGGACCGGCTGAGCCGGTTTTTCGGCCTGGGCGGTGGTCGTTGGTGCGGGTTCGCCGGTGGTGGCGGGCGTTGTGGTCGAGGTCGTCGCAGCCGCAGGTGCCGGCACCTTGCCGATGTCTTCCCAGTTGCCATGGCCGTCCTTGTCACGGTTCAGGCGCAGGTTCAGGCCTTCGACGCGCACATCGCTCATCTGCACTTCGCGGCGCAGCAGCGGAATCACGCGGACCGACAGACCGAGCATCTGCAGGTCGGCAAACGGCTCGGTGGGCTTGGCCAGGGTCGCCACACTGGCTTCGTGTAATTCCAGGCCCAGCCAGGGGAACAGGCTCCAGCCGATATCGCCATTGAGCGTCAGCTCGATGTGGGCCTTGTCGCGGGCAATCTGGCGAATCTCGTCTTTATAGTCGTTGGGATCGAAGAGGTGGGTCAGGGCAAAGCCCAGCGCCACAATGATCAGCAACAGCCCGAGAAGTACCAGACCCAGGATTTTGCCGAACGCTTTCATGGGCGAGTCCTTGTATTAGTCGAATTCGAAATTTAGCCGGGGAGTATAGCGCCCCGAAGTGGCCACCCGGTCAGCGATCATGTCGGGAGCACATCCAGCGGTACTTTCAGCTTAGCCGCCAGCGCCTGGGCTTCTAGGTGCCCGGCGGGCGCCAGCAGGTGCAATGTCGCGCCCGATTGCACCGCCATTTTCTGCGCTTCGCTTACCAGGCGCTCGGCAACACCACGGCGGCGGGTGATTTTTCGTACGCATAAATGGGACAAATGCCAGGTGTCATGGTGCCGTTGCAGACGTGCTGCGCCCAGCAACCGATCGTTGAAGCGTCCGGCGACCAGCGAGCCGTCCCGCAAGCAGCTTTCGATCAGCTCAGCATCCCCTGTAAACGGCGCAAACAGCCAGCTCGGGGCATCGCGGTAGATCTTCTGCAGATCTTGCTGATCCTGATAAGTGGCCTGGTTCAGCAGCTCGACAATGATCGGCATGGAAATTCCTGTGAAGTTGAACGGAGCCATTCCCCGTGAAAACAATGTTCATCCAGTGGTACGAGATCGGATGACATACAAAACGTGATATCAGTTTGGTTTTTCTGTCACGTGCAAATGGTAACCTCTGCCCGTTCGTCCGTCCTTCTGCGACGTGATGTCGCACCAAAATGAAGCTTCACCTAAAAACAGTCATGTCTGCGTGCATAAAGGCTGGGGGTGAGGAGCGGCTGGCGAACCCTACTAATAATTGGGGGAAACACCATGACTACGAGCATTACGGCGGACGGCTTTGCCGACCGGCCCGCGTTCCTGTCCAAGGAACGCATCATCGCCAAGCCCGGTTTTAACCGTTGGCTTGTACCACCGGCCGCTCTGGCCATCCACCTCTGCATCGGCATGGCCTACGGCTTTTCGGTGTTCTGGCTGCCACTGTCCAAGGCCCTGGGCGTCACCAAAGCCGTGGCTTGCGCGCCGGACATGAGCTTCATCGCTCAGGTCTTTTCGTCGCAATGCGACTGGCCGATCTCGATGCTCGGCTGGATCTACACCCTGTTCTTCATCTTCCTGGGTTGCTCGGCAGCGATCTGGGGCGGTTGGCTTGAACACGCAGGCCCACGCAAGGCGGGCGTTGTATCGGCACTGTGCTGGTGTGGCGGTCTGCTGATTTCGGCGCTGGGGGTCTATACCCACCAGATCTGGCTGATGTGGATCGGCTCCGGGGTCATTGGCGGTATCGGCCTGGGGCTGGGCTACATTTCGCCGGTCTCGACCCTGATCAAGTGGTTCCCGGACAAGCGTGGCATGGCGACCGGCATGGCAATCATGGGGTTCGGTGGCGGCGCGATGGTCGGCGCTCCACTGGCTGCGGCCCTGATGGGCCACTTTGCTTCGCCAACCAGCGTCGGTGTATGGCAGAGCTTCCTGGTGATGGCCGCGATCTACTTCGTGTTCATGATCGGTGGCGCACTGTCCTACCGCGTTCCGCCAACCGGCTGGAAGCCTGAAGGCTGGACGGCTCCGGCGAAAAAAGCTTCGAACGCGATGATCACGCACCGTCATGTGCATGTGAATGTGGCGTGGAAAACCCCGCAATTCCGTCTGGTATGGCTGGTGCTGTGCCTGAACGTGTCGGCGGGTATCGGCATCCTCGGCATGGCTTCGCCGCTGTTGCAGGAAGTGTTCGCCGGTAAATTGCTTGGCAACGACCTGACGTTCGGTCAACTGGACGCTTCGCAACTGGCCTCGATCGCCGCCATTGCTGCCGGTTTCACCGGTCTGTTGAGCCTGTTCAACATCGGTGGCCGGTTTTTCTGGGCTTCGTTCTCGGACTACCTGGGTCGCAAAAACACCTATTTTGTGTTCTTCGCCCTGGGTTTCGCCCTGTACGCGCTGATCCCGAACCTCGGTCACTTGGGCAGTGTTGCGCTATTCGTGGCGGCGTTCTGCATCATCCTGTCGATGTATGGCGGTGGTTTTGCGACTGTTCCTGCCTATCTGGCGGACTTGTTCGGTACGCAAATGGTCGGCGCGATCCACGGTCGTCTGCTGACAGCCTGGGCGGCGGCGGGTGTGTTGGGGCCGGTGTTGGTGAACTACCTGCGTGAATATCAGCTGAGCATCGGTGTTGAACGTGCCGCGGCGTACGACATCACCTTGTACATCCTCGCGGGCCTGCTGGTGCTGGGTTTCATCTGCAACCTGCTGGTGCGTCCGGTGGCGGACAAGTACTTCATGACCGACGCCGAACTGGCCGCCGAACAGGCGCTGGGCCACGACAAGGGTGCTGACGCCAGCACCGTGCTGGAGTGGAAAGCGGATGCGGGCACCAAACCATTGGCGGTGGCTGCGTGGCTGGTGGTAGGGATTCCGTTGGCGTGGGGTGTTTGGGTGACGCTGCAGAAAACGGCTGTCCTCTTCCACTAAGTAGACGCATCACCCCTGTAGCTGATCGCTCACACGCTTGCGTGTGAGCGATCAGTGGTCCTGAGATGCTTGTACGGACATGTCTATCCCCGACAGCACGGGGTTCACTCCGTCAGTGATATCACCTCCCGTGTTTCTGTTTAGCGCCCGCGACCCTATAATGGCTGCCTTTTTCGCCCCAATGATTTTTTGCGGAGCTGGTGATGGCCGAACGTATGGCGTCTGTCGAGCGCGACACTCTGGAAACCCAGATCAAAGCCTCGATCAACCTGGATGGCACCGGAAAGGCCCGATTTGATATCGGTGTGCCTTTTCTTGAGCACATGCTGGACCAGATCGCCCGTCATGGGCTGATCGACCTGGATATTGTCAGCAAGGGCGACCTGCATATCGACGACCACCACACAGTGGAAGACGTCGGTATCACCCTGGGTCAGGCCTTCACCAAAGCCATCGGCGACAAGAAAGGCATCCGTCGCTACGGCCACGCCTACGTGCCGCTCGATGAAGCGTTGTCGCGTGTGGTGATCGACTTCTCCGGCCGTCCTGGCCTGCAGATGCATGTTCCGTATACCCGCGCTACTGTCGGCGGCTTCGACGTTGACCTGTTCCAGGAGTTTTTCCAGGGCTTTGTCAACCACGCCAACGTCACCCTGCACATCGACAATCTGCGTGGGCACAACACCCACCACCAGATCGAGACCGTGTTCAAGGCTTTCGGCCGCGCGCTGCGCATGGCCGTGGAGCTGGATGACCGCATGGCCGGGCAAATGCCTTCGACCAAAGGCGTTCTGTAATGCAGACGGTCGCGGTTATCGATTACGGCATGGGCAACCTGCACTCGGTGGCCAAGGCCCTCGAGCATGTCGGCGCCGGCAAGGTCTTGATCACCAGCGATGCCGACGTGATTCGCGAAGCCGACCGGGTGGTATTCCCCGGCGTCGGCGCGATTCGCGATTGCATGGCGGAGATCCGTCGCCTGGGCTTCGATTCGCTGGTGCGTGAAGTCAGCCAGGACCGTCCGTTCCTTGGCATTTGCGTGGGCATGCAAGCCTTGCTCGACAGCAGCGAAGAGAACGATGGCGTCGACTGCATCGGTCTGTTTCCAGGCCAGGTGAAGTTCTTCGGCAAGGATCTGCACGAAGACGGCGAACATTTGAAAGTGCCGCACATGGGCTGGAACGAAGTGAAGCAGACGGTGATTCACCCGCTCTGGCACAACATTCCGGACCTGGCGCGCTTCTACTTCGTGCACAGCTACTACATCGCTGCCGGCAATGCGCGGCAGGTGGTCGGTAGCGGTCATTACGGGGTCGATTTCGCCGCCGCGCTGGCCGATGGCTCGCGTTTCGCCGTGCAGTTCCACCCGGAGAAGAGCCACACCCATGGCCTGCAATTGCTGCAGAACTTCGCCGCGTGGGATGGCCGCTGGTAAATGGCTGCCAAGAAGAAGCCGCCGATCCTGACCCTCACTCCCGAGCAGGAGAGCGAGGCCAATCACAAGATCAAGCGCTTCATGGAGGACCGCTTCGAACTGGACCTGGGTTCGTTCGAAGCGGCTGAAATCCTTGAGCTGTTTACCCGCGAAATTGCTCCGCACTATTACAACAGGGCGATTTTCGATGTGCAGACGCACCTCAAAGAGAGGTTCGAAAGCATCGAAAGCGACCTGTGGGCGCTCGAGAAAAACTGATTTCCGAGCGAAGCTGAACACTCGAATTTGAAGGTTTGCCAGATGCTGATTATTCCCGCTATCGATCTCAAAGACGGTGCCTGTGTTCGTCTGCGCCAGGGCCGCATGGAAGATTCCACAGTGTTCTCCGATGACCCGGTGAGCATGGCTGCCAAGTGGGTGGAGGGCGGTTGCCGTCGTCTGCATCTGGTCGACCTGAACGGTGCGTTCGAAGGCCAGCCGGTCAACGGCGAAGTGGTCACCGCCATCGCCAAGCGCTACCCGAACCTGCCGATTCAGATCGGCGGCGGTATCCGTTCCCTGGAAACCATCGAACACTACGTGAAAGCGGGTGTGAGCTACGTGATCATCGGCACCAAGGCCGTGAAAGATCCGGCCTTCGTCGCCGAAGCCTGCCGCGCGTTCCCGGGCAAGGTGATTGTCGGCCTGGATGCCAAAGACGGTTTTGTCGCCACCGACGGCTGGGCTGAAATCAGCACCGTGCAGGTCATCGACCTGGCCAGGCAATTCGAAGCCGACGGCGTGTCCGCGATCGTTTATACCGACATCGCCAAAGACGGCATGATGCAGGGCTGCAACGTCTCTTACACCGCTGCTCTGGCTGCGGCGACGAAGATCCCGGTCATTGCATCCGGCGGTATCCACAATCTGGGTGACATCAAGTCGCTGCTCGACGCCAAGGCACCAGGCATCATCGGCGCCATCACCGGCCGGGCGATCTACGAAGGCACCCTCGATGTCGCTGAAGCGCAAGCTTTCTGCGATTCGTACAAAGGCTGAGGACTCACCATGGCGCTGGCCAAACGCATCATCCCTTGCCTGGACGTGGATAACGGCCGGGTGGTCAAGGGCGTCAAGTTCGAGAACATTCGCGACGCCGGCGACCCGGTGGAAATCGCCCGTCGCTACGACGAGCAGGGTGCCGACGAGATTACCTTTCTCGACATCACTGCCAGCGTCGACGGCCGCGACACCACGCTGCACACCGTCGAGCGCATGGCCAGCCAGGTGTTCATCCCGCTGACCGTGGGCGGCGGCGTGCGTACCGTGCAGGACATTCGCAATCTGCTGAACGCCGGTGCGGACAAGGTCTCGATCAACACCGCTGCAGTGTTCAACCCGGAATTCGTCGGCGAAGCGGCGCAGCATTTCGGCTCGCAGTGCATTGTCGTCGCGATCGACGCCAAGAAAGTTTCCGGCCCGGGCGAACCCCCGCGCTGGGAAATCTTCACCCACGGTGGTCGCAAGCCAACCGGCCTCGACGCCGTTGAGTGGGCGAAGAAAATGGAAGGCCTCGGTGCCGGCGAAATCCTGCTGACCAGCATGGACCAGGACGGCATGAAAAACGGTTTCGACCTGGGCGTCACCCGCGCTATCAGCGATGCGCTGGGGATTCCGGTGATCGCCTCAGGTGGCGTCGGCAACCTGCAGCATTTGGCCGACGGTATTCTCGAAGGCCACGCCAGTGCGGTATTGGCGGCGAGTATTTTCCACTTCGGCGAATACACCGTTCAGGAAGCCAAGGCCTACATGGCCCATCGCGGAATCGTGATGCGATGAAGGCCCGCGGCCCGGAGAAAACGCTCCGGGCCGATGTTATGGGGCAACTTGAGCGTTGGATGACGCAGCCTTATGAGTCCCAGTTACCGGGCTCAGTAAGTCGATCCTCGGTTCGGACGCCTGTCCCGATTTGTCGTAGGCAATGACGCAAAGCTTTCCCGGAAGTTTCTCGCTCGGAATAAAGAAGTCCATTGTCATGTCTTCAATGTATTTTTCGGGTTGATGACAGTCCGTTGTTTCTACAGGACCAAACTTGATGGAGTAGGTCCGATACGGCTCTTCTGCTTTCGCCAGTGTTACAAACACGTTGCTTTCAAAGGACAAGTTGGCCTGCGCGGTTGGTGTGTTATCCAATATCTCTACGGGTAAAGACAACGCGTTTTTCAAGAGGCCTCTTGAGGCGTGCTGTTCAGCTGATTCCAGACCTAAAATGCATAGAAAATAGAATCCAGGTTTCGTACCTATCTCAGAATTGATTTGTGCATCTGTTGAGCTTATTGGATCGCTGTAATTTTCGGTTTCCTCGCATTTCATTGCGGAGGAAACGGTTTTATGACGGTAGAAGGGAGTATTGATCGAAAATCGATAGTTCCAGGTCGGGATGATTATGGAACCATTATTGAGCTGTTTAACTCTCTTGTATCTGTCCAGCTCGGCTGCGCCATCGTCAACGGTAAACGCCGGGTAGAGTTGGCAGGACGATGGCGGATTTGGAGCGATACGGCCTTGTGAGAAACACCCGTTGAGAAGCGCCGTGGGGTTGCCATACACATTTTCGTGTACCGCCACATAGTCATTTCCAACGCGCGTGCAGGGCGCATGATCGCGGCATGGGACAACATCAACCTCGAAATTTCCTGTTCCCACTACCCCTACGATCTCGTTTGAATAGCGATCCAGCACGGGGCTTCCGGAGCTGCCGCCTCGAATGTCCTTGCAGCGAGTCATAAATGTGTTCCGCCACACCCATGGACCTTCAACAAGGTCCTGGGTGGGCTGCAAAGTACAAGCCGCCATGCGCAATGTGATTTGGTCGAAACCTGTTGGCGCCCCCACGATCAAGACATCGGTGCCATTCGTTGGTGTCTCACTCGCCAGTTTCAACGGTTGTATGCCATCCGCAATGAGCTTTTGAAGGCTGACATCCAATTCAACTATGGCCATATCAACGCCTTGCATGCTCCGCCATATTGTCGTCTTCAGCGGATAGGCCTTGAACTTGGAGGTGTCGGTGAAATAATTGAATGTGATGGTGCCGCTGACCGGGCTGTCGGTCACGATGTTGCCATTGGTCAATTCAATGCAGTGTCCCGCAGTAAGTACGTAAGCGGGCGTTTCCGGCAACTCTATTTCATCGCGTGTATCCAGAAGGGCCGCGGTACAGCTCCCGTCATTGATCTCCAGGCGCCCGATACCTTGCCAGTGGTCGCGGGAGCCGTCGGTATTTTCAAGGGTTTTGGAAGGGGTCAGGTTCTGCAGGCCTTCGCCATAATCGCTGTTGTTCGCAAAACTGGGTGTACACAGTGAGCACAATGCACTGGCAAGAAGTATGGGGATCGAATTCATTGAAGGGTGCCTCTGATTAATTGAAGAAACGGCCTGTGGCCGGGTATTTGCAATTAATCAGGTGAGGCTGGATGGAGGGTGGTAACTATCTACCACAGTGACTGTGATACCCATTATTTTAATGATGCATATAAGGCCGTTATCAAAAGGCCAGTAGACAGCATGGCGGGCTCAAGGCACTCTTGGGCACGCCATGGATTTCGGTAGCCCGACATGCTTAAACGTCTTCTTCTTGTCCTCGCCAGCGCTTCTCTGTTGCTCATCAACGGGGCTCGCGCCGAAGAAGGTCCCGACACCGGCCTGGTATTGCTGACGGAAAACTTCCCCCCGTACAACATGGCGAAGAACGGCAAGAACTTCGCCCAGGACGAGAACATCAATGGCATCGCCGTGGACATCGTCCGCGAGATGTTCAAGCGCGCTGACATCCCCTACAGCCTGACGCTGCGTTTCCCTTGGGAGCGAATCTACAAACTCGCTCTGGAAAAGCCCGGTTATGGCGTGTTCGTAATGGCGCGGCTGCCGGACCGCGAGAATCTCTTCAAGTGGGTCGGCCCTATAGGCCCGGACGACTGGATCATGCTGGCCAAGGCTGATAGCAAGATCACCCTGGAATCGCTGGATGAGGCGCGTAAGTACACAATTGGTGCCTACAAAGGCGATGCGATTGCCGAGACTTTGGCCAAGCAAGGGCTGAAGCCGATTGTGGTGCTGCGCGACCAGGACAATGCGAAGAAGCTGGCTAACGGTCAGATCGATCTGTGGGCTACGGGTGATCCGGCGGGACGTTACCTGGCGCGGCTGGACGGGGTAACCGGGCTCAAGACCGTACTGCGCTTCAACAGCGCCGAGCTGTACCTGGCGCTGAACAAGGACGTGCCGGATGAGACTGTCGCCAAGCTGCAAGCCGCGCTGGATCAGTTGCGCAAGGAAGGCGTGGTGGACGACATCATGGCGCGGTATCTCTAAATCCCAACACCGAACCTCGTAACTTACGCAAAACACTGTGGGAGGTGCGGCAAGTCAGCGGTAGACACCATCCTTGCCATGAGCAGCCGTCGCACGATTGCCGCGCACGCTGATCATCAATTTGATGTCGATCCAGTCAATTCCCTGTGCCTTGAGCTTGGGCAACTCACGTTCCAGCACCGCCAGAGTCTGCGGATACGGATGCCCGATCATCACCGCCGAACCCTGCTTGCGCGCCAGGCTGATCGCCGTCTGTAGCTGCGTGAAGATCGCCGTTTCGGTGGGCTCGTCATCCAGAAACACGTCCCGCGAAACACTTGCCAAGCCAATCTTCTGCGCCTCGGCGGCGGCCACGGTTTGCGCACTGGTGCGGCTGTCGACGAAGAATTTGTGCCGACGCTGCAAGTCCGCCATCAGCCAGGCCATGGCCGGTTGCTGAGCGGTCATGCGGCTACCCATGTGGTTATTGATGCCGGCGGTATAGGGCACCATGTTGAACGCGGCGTTCAGGCGCTTTTCAAGTTCTTCGATGGGCAACTCGGGATGCCAGGCGAATGGTCCGGTGGCCGGGTCCATGGGCATATGCAGAATGACAGTCTTGCCGGCGCGATGGGCTTCGCGGGCGAATTCGGTGGCGTGGGGTGTATCGGGCATGATTGCCGTGGTGACCGGGCCTGGCAGGGCCAGCACGCGGCGATCCCGGGGCAGGTTCTGCCCCAGGTCATCGATGATCAGGCTCAGATAAGCCTTGTGAGGTGTGGTTGCTGTCGTGGCAGGTGCTGCGTGAGCAAC
>Ga0207655_1003237_pt1 | contig 12229 bp, 13 predicted proteins | sample KBSM44metaG_FD_184398 | JGI IMG/M metagenome (GOLD analysis project Ga0207655, IMG submission 184398) | Miscanthus rhizosphere microbial communities from Kellogg Biological Station, Michigan, USA - KBS M4-4 metaG (SPAdes) (version 2) | ecosystem: Host-associated > Plants > Roots > Rhizosphere >...
GGTAAAGGCGGCGGCGTGAAAGTTGCGAAATCGCTGGAACAAGTCAAAGAATTCTCCGAGCAGATCCTGGGCATGCAGCTGGTCACGCACCAGACCGGCCCTGAAGGCCAGAAAGTACGCCGCCTGCTGATCGAAGAAGGCGCGGACATCAAGAAAGAACTGTACGTGTCGCTGGTCACCGACCGCGTCTCGCAGCGCGTCGTGCTGATGGCCTCGTCGGAAGGCGGCATGGACATCGAAGAAGTCGCCGAGTCCCACCCTGAACTGCTGCACTCGATCGCCATCGACCCATCCGTCGGCCTGACCGACGCCGATGCCGACGCGATCGCCGCCAAGATCGGCGTGCCTGCCGAATCGATCGCCGACGCGCGCGCCAACCTGCAAGGCCTGTACAAAGCCTACTGGGAAACCGATTCGTCGCTGGCCGAAATCAACCCGCTGATACTGACCGGTTCGGGCAAGGTCATCGCCCTGGACGCCAAGTTCAACTTCGACGCCAACTCGCTGTTCCGTCAACCGGAAATCGTCGCCTACCGCGATCTGGACGAAGAAGATCCAGCCGAAGTCGAAGCATCGAAATTCGACCTGGCCTACATCTCCCTCGACGGCAACATCGGCTGCCTGGTCAACGGCGCCGGTCTGGCCATGGCCACCATGGACACCATCAAGCTGTTCGGCGGCGAGCCGGCCAACTTCCTGGACGTGGGCGGCGGTGCGACGGCTGAGAAAGTCACCGAAGCATTCAAGATCATGCTGAAAAACCCAGGCCTGAAAGCTATCCTGGTCAACATCTTCGGCGGCATCATGCGCTGCGACGTGATCGCCGAAGGCGTGATCACCGCGGTGAAAGCTGTCTCGCTGAACGTGCCGCTGGTGGTCCGCATGAAGGGCACCAACGAAGACCTGGGCAAGAAGATGCTGGCCGATTCCGGTCTGCCTATCATCGCTGCCGACACCATGGAAGATGCAGCGAAGAGCGTCGTAGCAGCCGCTGCCGGTCAAGCTTAATTAAGGAATCAACATGTCCATTCTGATCAATAAAGATACCAAAGTAGTTACCCAAGGGATCACCGGCAAGACCGGCCAGTTCCACACCCGCGGCTGCCGCGACTACGCGAACGGCAAAAATGCTTTCGTCGCAGGCGTGAACCCGAAGAAAGCCGGCGAAGACTTCGAAGGCATTCCAATTTTCGCCAACGTCGCTGAAGCGAAAAAAGAAACCGGCGCCAACGTGTCGGTCATCTACGTCCCGCCAGCAGGCGCCGCCGCCGCTATTTGGGAAGCCGTCGAAGCCGAGCTGGACCTGGCAATTTGCATCACCGAAGGCATTCCTGTCCGCGACATGATGGCCCTGAAGGACCGCATGGCCAAAGCCGGCTCGAAGACCCTGCTGCTGGGTCCTAACTGCCCAGGCCTGATCACCCCTGACGAAATCAAGATCGGCATCATGCCAGGTCACATCCACAAGAAGGGCCGCATCGGCGTCGTTTCGCGTTCGGGCACCCTGACCTATGAAGCAGTCGGCCAACTGACCGCGCTGGGCCTGGGCCAATCGTCGGCAGTCGGCATCGGTGGCGACCCGATCAATGGTCTGAAGCACATCGACGTCATGAAGATGTTCAACGACGATCCTGACACCGACGCGGTCATCATGATCGGCGAAATCGGCGGTCCGGACGAAGCCAACGCGGCTTATTGGATCAAAGACAACATGAAAAAACCGGTCGTCGGCTTCATCGCCGGTGTGACCGCTCCTCCGGGCAAGCGCATGGGCCACGCCGGCGCGCTGATCTCCGGCGGCGCCGACACCGCACAAGCCAAACTGGAAATCATGGAAGCTTGCGGCATCACCGTCACCAAAAACCCGTCCGAAATGGCGCGTCTGCTGAAAGCCATGCTGTAATAACAGCCGGTTGAATGTGGAATAATGAAGGGGAGCCTAGCGCTCCCCTTTATTTTTGGAGAATCGGATTGGCGAAGATTATCGTCACGCGCGACGGGCAGACGGAACAGCAGGTTCAGCTGAGCAAGGAACGGATGACCATCGGCCGCCATCCGCGCAACGACATCGTGCTGTCGCATCCGGCCGTCAGCGGCGAGCACGCCGTCATCGTCACCATTCTCGACGACTCCTTCCTGGAAGACCTGCACAGCACCAACGGCACCTTCGTCAACGGCCACCGCATCGGCAAGCATTTCCTGCAACATCAGGACGTCATCAAGATGGCCAAGTTCCAGGTCGAGTTTCTGGCCGACGGCGTTCGGCCGAGCATGGCCGCAGAACCGCTCTTGGCCCACATCGAAGTCCTAAATGGCAACAATACCGGAAAACAAATGGCGCTGACCAAGCCGCAGACCACGCTGGGCCGCGCCGGCGTGCAGGTGGTGGTCATCGAGCGCCAACCGGATGTGTACACGCTCACACACATCGAAGGCGCGCAGCCGCCGCTGGTCAATGGCGTCGCGCTCGGCAAGCAGGCCCGGCGGCTCGGTCATGGCGACGTGATCGACCTCGGCGGCACGCAAATGGCCTTCCGCATCGGCTGACAATAATTGTCACGCATTGTCACGGCTGACAAATCGCGGCGGTAAGAACTGACAAAAAACGGCAGTGGAGGGGGCGAAAATGGCGCTTATGAAAATATTCCGGCCCGTTTTGCCTGAAAAAGAGGCTGGCACACCGCTTGCGATAAGAGAGGTGTACCACCCAATTGTTCACCCCACAGGAGTCGCAAAATGAAATCCATGAAAATGATGAAGAAACAAGCACAGGCCGGCTTCACCCTGATCGAACTGATGATCGTGGTTGCCATTATCGGCATTCTGGCTGCCGTCGCGATCCCTGCGTACAGCGATTACACGGTCAAAGCCAAAGTCGCCAACATCCAAAGCGCGGCCGATTCGATGAAAACCGCTGTCGCACTGTGCGCCCAGGAAGCCGGCGGCGTGCTCGACGGCTGCGACGCGGGTTCAAACGGCGTCCCTGCTGCGCTGACCGCCACCAAGGAAGTCGCTTCGGCGGCCGTGGCGAATGGCGAAATCATCCTGACGCTGGGCACGGGCCTTGGCGGTGGCCTCGATAGCAAAACGGTCACCTTTACGCCGAATATCGCCGAGGGAGCCACCAACCTGAATTGGACCGTCACTACCAATGTAACGAACACTGCGGCAGTTGATGCCTTGAAGAAGAACAACAAAGCTCCGTAATTGAATATGCTGAAAAAAACCGGCCTTGGCCGGTTTTTTTTCGTCCGCGCCCGAGGCGCGCGCCTGCAACATCAATGGCCACCGACGATGACCTATCGAGGAGACACGCAGGGCGGATTAGCGCAGCGTAATCCGCCATCTACGAGCGCCGCCCTCACCTGCCACCACCTCATCAAACGATCTTCTGCCGATCCGCAATCAAAGCCTCATACGTCAGGTTCTGCAACATCGTGTAATGCACCGGATCCAAATCCACAAACTGCACGCCGTAAGTGAACACCTCCGGCTTATCCCCGGCAGCCGGCTTCACCACATTAATATTCCGGATCGTCGCCTTCGGATTAACGCGTACCTGCCGATTGCCCGGCTGCGCGATCAAATAAAACGACAAGGCCACCTGGGCATCATCCTCCGGCAACCGTTTCGCCGACTCGATCAGCGCCCCCGACACGCTCAAGTTCACCAGAAACACCGACGACGTCCCCACCGGCGTCGTCACCTGCGCCGGAATATCCACCTTCACCCGCATCGCCGCGCGCAAGCTCGTCCCCTGAATCGACACCGGGAACGACAGATGGGCATAAAAGAACGGCCGGGGAAACACGCGCTGAACGACGCACGAGAACGAGCACACGTTCACGCCGGAAAAAACGCGGATGGTCAGCTTGTCGCCATCGTTGATCGAGATCGGCGCGTTGTTCTCGAACGGCACCTTCACGATCATGTACTCGTCCTTGACCCAACCGATGATGGTCGAGAAGTGCTGGATCGGCTTGATGGTACGGTGAGTGATGAATTGGATCCTGCCGCCCACCTGCAGGTTCATCTGCTCGAATTCGTATTCCTGAGTCTTGGCTTCGCTCGGGAGAGGGTTGCTGCTCATTCAATTTCTTTCTCGCAGACGCATCAGGCGACCACGGCAAGGTAACTGTCAAAAGATTACTTCCGTGCTATTTATTATATACAGGTTAATGAAAAGTAACAAAGCGGCAATTTACGATGATGTCATGGACAGCCGAGGATGTGCCAAAGCGTTGCATTTTGGTCGCCGAATAGGGCGCGGCGCCGAGTGGGAGATGCGATTTATTGGACCAGGAACCTACCTTTGGAGAGCCACACCGTGGCGAGCGAAGCAGTTCAAACAAGTCATTGGAGTCAAGTGCAAGCAATGAGGCCGGGCTAGCGTTGTGTCAGGTCAGCTCCGGGCCGGTACAGCTTAGCTCGTCGCACTCCAATCCCCCGACTTCCCACCATGCTTTTCCATCACCCGGATATCGCTCATCACCATGCCGCGGTCCACTGCCTTGCACATGTCATACACGGTCAGCAAGCCGACCTGCACTGCAGTCAGCGCTTCCATTTCCACGCCGGTCTTGCCGAAGGTCTCGACCTGCGCCTTGCAGTGAACGCTCGAATTGGCCACATCCGTCTCGAAATCCACCGTCACCCGCGTCAACGCCAGCGGGTGGCATAGTGGAATCAAATCGCTGGTGCGCTTCGACGCCATGATCGCGGCGATGCGCGCGATGCCCAGCACATCCCCCTTTTTTGCCGTGCCGCCGGTGATGATCGCCAACGTCTCAGGCTTCATGCGGATGGTCCCGCTGGCGACCGCGATGCGGTGCGTCTCCTGCTTGGCGCCGACATCGACCATGTGGGCTTGCCCGGAGGCGTCGAAGTGCGTCAGGTGGTCGGATGGCGGGGCGGATTTGGTGTCGGTCATGAGTAAGAGCTAACAAAATATTTCAGTGGCGGGCACTGTGCGTAAGGACCCGAGATGCGGGTATCATATCACCGTGAAATCGAACCGTTGCCCCCCTACCTACGATGGCCGCCGTCCGCTGCGAATGCGCATGATCGCGGCTGCCTTGCTGGTCGCCATGCCGATGGCCATGGCGCAGAACGCGCTTGCGCCCGCCAGAATTCCCAACCTGCCGGCGCTGGGCGATACCGAGCGCCAGGACTTGTCGCCGCTAATGGAGCGCAAGCTGGGCGAGGAGATCATGCGCGATATCCGCCGCGACCGCGATTTCCTCGACGACGGCCCGATCCTCGAATACCTGAACACCTTCGGCAACGCGCTGGTGGCGGCCCGTCCCGATGCGCGTGGCGAGGCCAATTTCGACTATTACTTCTTCGCCGTGCGCGATCCGAACCTGAACGCGTTCGCGCTGCCGGGCGGCTTCATCGCCGTGCACTCGGCGCTGCTGCTGGCGGCCCAGTCCGAATCGGAACTGGCGTCCGTGCTCGGCCACGAGATCGGCCACGTGGCGCAGCGCCACATCGCCCGCTCGATCGGCCAGCAAAAGCAGGACGCGCTGATCCCGCTGGCGGCGATGATCCTGGCCGCGCTGGCGTCTCGTGCCGGCGGCGACGCGGCCATGGGCGTGTTCATGGGCGGGCAGGGGCTGGCGATCCAGCGTCAATTGAATTTCGGCCGCGACGCCGAGCGCGAGGCAGACCGCATCGGCTTCCAGATCATGGGCGAGGCCGGTTTCGATACGTCCGGCATGGTGGGTTTCTTCCAGCGCATGCAGGCCGCTTCGCGCAACTACAGCGACCTGGTGCCGGCCTATCTGCAGAGCCACCCGCTGACGACCGAACGTATCGCCGACATCCAGGCGCGCATCCGCGACCAGCCGTACAAGCAGCGGGTCGACAGCCTCGATTTCTATCTGGTGCGTTCGCGCGCGCGCGTGTTGCAGGATCAGACCTCGCAGGGCTACGCCGAGTCGAAGACGTTTTTTGAGAATCAGATGTTGCAGGAGAACCGTCATCAGTTGACGGCGGGGCAGTATGGCATGGCGTTCCTGGCGCTGAAAAAAGGCGATACCGCCAACGCGCAGGTGTGGCTGGACAAGGCGCGCGCGACGTTCGGCAAGGCGCCGGCCGCCGGCACCTTCAGCGCGGCGCCGAAGCCGTCGTCGGATGCGATTTTTGTCAGCACGGCCATCGAGATCAAGCTGGCGCAGCCCAACGACAAGGCCGTCCTCGCGCAGGCGGTGGTCGACGCCGAGGCGGCGCATCAGCGTTATCCGCTGTCGCGCGGCATCGCGCACCTGTATGGCGAGGCGTTGATCGCTGCCGGGAAATACGAGGAGGCGGCCAGCTATCTGCGCGACCAGGTGCAGTCCTATCGCGAAGATCCGAACGCCTACGATTTGCTGGCGCAGGCCTATTCGAAGCAGGGCAAGGTGGCGTTACAGCACATCGCGCTGGCCGAGTCGTACGTCTTGCAGGGAGGTGTGTTGTCGGCGCTCGACCAGCTTAACTATGCGCGCAAGGCGCCCGATGCGTCGTTCTACGACCAGGCCGTGATCGATGCGCGAGAACGCGAGTTGCAGGCGCGCCGGCGCGAGGAGATGGGCGACAAGGGCAAGAAGGATTTGCGCGAGGCCGACAGCCGCCCGGCGTTCAAGGCGGAGCTGCGCTCGGGTTCCCGCGCCGAGGACGACGACCCTATCAGCAATCCGAACAGCCCGTTCTCCAACCAGTCGACCAATCCGTTCGACCGGCTGCGCCAGGGTTCCCCGGACCTTACGCCGGGGCGGACGGTTCGCTGACGAAGCCGAAGTGGGCCGCCAGCTGCGCGGCGGCCACGCGGTGCACCGGCACCTGGCGCTCGTGATCGGACAAGGTCAACGTGGAGGCGACCGCGTGGGCGTCGCTCTCCATCCATTCCAGCAAGGTTTCGTCGGCCACCGGCTCGTCGTTCATCCTGAGCAACGGCAGGACCTGGGCGAAATCGCGGTCGTCCAGCTGGGCGACGATTTCGCCGCTGCGCAGGACCAGCGCGCCAGTCTCCGTCAGCACCGCCTTGTCGATGCCGCCCATCGCGGCGCCCGTGTGCAGCAGCCATCCGCAGGACGGATCGGTGCGCACGATATACGGCGTCGCTTCCAGGTTCACGTACACGCGCTGCGGGCCGTTCTGGAAATACCAGCAGCCGCGGTCATCGGCCGCGTAGTTGCGCACGATGAAGGCGATCAGCGCCTCGTGTGCGAGCTTGTCGCCGGGTAGGTTTTGCTGCTGGGCGCGCTCGTCGCGCATGCGCCAGTTGCCGCGCGCGTCCAGACCCAGCCAGCCGTAGCAGTGGGGCACGTTCGGCCATTTGGCCAGGGCCTGCTTGACGATGTCATCCATGTTGCTTCGCGATCCGCTTCTTATCCATACCGTTGTCCATACCGTCGTTGGCGCCTTCCATGAAGTGAATCAGACGCTGCGGCAGCCAATGCAGCTTGCCCGGCAGCCCGCCGACCGCGAAGCCGACATGGCCTCCGTGGTCAGGATAGTCCAATACCACGTTTGATGCCGCACGCTGCGGCAGGTGGCGCCCGGGCAGGAAGGGATCGTTTTTAGCGTTGAGCACCAGGGTCGGTACGGTGATGTCGTTGAGCACGTGCTTGGCGCTGGCGCGGTCCCAGTAGTCATCGGTGTCGCGGTAGCCGTGCAGCGGCGCCGTGACGACGTTGTCGAAGGCGTACAGGTCGCGCGCCGCGTGCAGCGCGTCGAGGTCGAACAGGCCGGGAAACTGGCGCAGCTTGGCGATGCACTTGGGCTTGAGCGTTTGCAGGAACATGCGCGTGTAGATCATGTTGAAGCCGCTCGACAGCGAGACGCCGCCCTGCGCCAGGTCGAGCGGCGCCGACACCGAGCAGGCGGCGTCGACGAAGTCGGCCTGGTGCTGCGATTCGCCGAGCCAGCGCAGCAGCGCGTTGCCGCCCAGCGAGACGCCGGCGGCGTAGAACTTGCCGCCGCCTTGCTCGACATGGCGGGCATGCAGGCGGCGGATAATCCAGTCGACTTCGGTCGCGTCGCCGGAATGGTAGAAGCGCGGCGCGCGGTTGGCCTCGCCGGAGCAGCCACGGAAATGCGGCACCGCGCCGGACCAGCCGCGCGCGGCGACGTCGGCCATCAGGGCGCGCGCGTAGTGGCTGTCGGACGAGCCTTCCAGGCCGTGGAACAGCACCACGAACGGTTGCCCGGGCCGGCCGTCGACGAAATCGACGTCGACGAAGTCGCCGTCCGGCGCGTCCCAGCGTTCCCGGCGGAACGTCACCGCCGGCTTGGCGATGGCGACGGCCGGGTAGATGGTTTGCAGGTGACCGCTAGGCAGCCAGAACGGAGCGGTGTACTTCACGGCGGACGGTGGATGGTGGCGTTAGTGCAGGATTTGCGCAGCCGTGTCGGCCGGCACCGGACCGGGGGCGACCGACACGTGGTGCAGCACGATGCGCCAGCCGCGCGGCGTTTTGACGTAGACGTTGGTGGCGACCAGGTGCGCCGGTTCGCCGCTGGCGGCCGTCGTGCCTTCGACCACCGTGTGCACGGAACTCATCAGGTTGTGGGTTTCGTGCAGCTGCGACGGCATGATGTGCAGGCCGCCGTGTTCGAGGATCTTGCTCCACGACGAGCGGATCGCCGCGTGGCCGATCAGGCGGGTGCCGCCCGGATGGACGCAGACAATCTCCTCGTCATCGGCCCACAGGGCCATCAGCGCGTCCAGGTCGGCACGGTTGAGCGCGGCGTAGAACGCCGTTTCCACCTCGACGGCGCTGCCGTTCAACTGTTTTTCTCGTTTAATGGGCATGCGGGCTCCGGGGGACGCGGCTGGCGGTGGGCATAGTGATTAGTGGTGGCCGACGACGGTGCCCGGCTTGAGGCGGTAGGCGGTGCCGCAGTACGGGCACTTGGCGATGCCGTCGTGGTTGAATTCCAGGAACACGCGTGGGTGCGACGACCACAGCGGCATGGCCGGGTTCGGGCAGTGGGCCGGCAAATCCTTGCCATCCAGCTCAACGGCGTTGGTGGCGGCTGCGGCGGACGTGTTGGCGTTGGTCATGTTGTAATGCTCCGAAAGGCGTGAAAACCACGATTTTAACGGAATTGCGCATTGAGCAAAAATCATCGGTAAAATAGCGCCTCCACAATACTGGTGTGGCCTGCTGTGTGGCGTGAATGCCACAACCACCCGAGCACCCGAAGCCACATGACCGAACCGAGCAGCACCCCTCCCGCGCCCGCGCCCCGGCCCGAACATTACGTGGCGGAACATCATGAGCCTTCCTGGAGGGAAGGCCTGAAGGTCGGCACTCCCACGTTGTTCGGCATCGGCGCCTGGGGTTTGGTGGTGGGCATCGCCATGGTCAAGTCCGGGCTGAGCGTGCCGCAGGCGCTGGGCATGACCTTGCTGGTGTTCGCCGGATCGGCGCAGTTGGCGGCGTTGCCGCTGATCGCGGCGAGCGCGCCGATTTGGGTCATCTTTCTGACGGCCTTCGTCGTCAATCTCCGCTTCGTCATCTTCGCGGCCCTGTTGGCGCCGCACTTCGCACATCTTCCCTGGCCGCGGCGGTTCTTGCTCGGCTATGTCTCCGGGGATCTGACGGTGGCGATGTTTTTGCAAAAATATCCGTCCGAAGCGCCGCAGGTCGGGAAGTTGTCCTATTTGAAGGGCTTGATGTATCCGAACTGGGGGGCGTGGCAGGTTGGCTCGATCGCCGGCATTTTCCTCGGCAGCACGGTGCCGCCCGAGTGGGGGCTGGGTTTTGCCGGCACGTTGGCCATTATTTGCGTGATGATCCCGTTGATGGTGGGCCGGCCGGCATTGTGCGGCGTGCTCGTCGCGGGTGGCGTGTCCGTGCTCGCAGCAGGGTTGCCGTACAAATTGGGATTGTTGTTGGCGGTATTGGTCGGCATGTTGACGTCGATGGCGGTGGAAGAGGGCACGGAAAAGTGGCGCAACCGCCGGGAGGGCAAAAATGGCTGATTGGGAAATTTGGGTCGTCATCGGCGTGTTGGCGCTGGCCACCGCCGCCACGCGCAGCTCGTTTTGGCTGATCGGCCAGCACATCACCATCCCCAAACGGGTGCAGGAAATGCTGCGCTATGCGCCCGCCTGCGCGCTGGCGGCGATTATCTTCCCGGATCTGCTGCTGGCCCCGGACGGTCACGCCGTCCTCGATTTCAGCAACCTGAAATTAATCGCCGGGGTGGTCGCCACTGGCTATTATTTGCTGCGTCGCAACATGCTGGAAACGATCATTGTCGGCATGGCTTTCTTTACGGCACTACGCTTGCTTCCCAGCTTGCTGCCCACCCTCGTTCCTGTATTTTAATAACAAGAAAACACGGCTCGGCTTGCGGTAAAATAGCGCTCTTCTTTCAACTCACCCTTGGGTCGCCATGTCCGCTGTTTTGAACTTCATCCGTCTGCAAGATCTCATCGCCCAGAATGCGCTGCAAGGCAAGCGCGTCTTCATCCGCGCCGACTTGAACGTGCCGCAGGATGATGCGGGCAATATCACCGAAGATACGCGCATTCGCGCGTCCGTTCCGGCGATTAAAGCGGCCGTGGCCGCCGGCGCCAAAGTGATGGTGACGTCCCACCTGGGCCGTCCGACCGAAGGCGAGTTCAAACCGGAAGACAGCCTGGCGCCGGTCGCCGCGCGCCTGTCCGAGCTGCTGGGCCAGCCGGTCGAGCTGAAACAGAACTGGGTCGACGGCGCCGGTCTGGAAAACCTGCAAGCCGGCCAGGTCGTGCTGCTGGAAAACGTCCGCGTCAACAAGGGCGAGAAGAAGAACAACGACGAGCTGGCGCAAAAAATGGCCAAGTTGTGCGATATCTACGTCAACGATGCTTTCGGCACCGCCCACCGCGCCGAGGCTTCTACCCACGGCATCGCCAAATTCGCGCCGGTCGCGTCGGCCGGTCCGCTGCTGGCCGCTGAATTGGACGCGTTGGGCAAGGCGCTGGGCGCCCCGGCCCGTCCGCTGCTGGCCATCGTTGCCGGTTCCAAGGTGTCGTCCAAGCTGTCGATCCTGAAAGCGCTGGCCGACAAGGTCGACAACCTGATCGTCGGCGGCGGCATCGCCAACACCTTCATGAAGGCCGTCGGCCTGAACATCGGTAAATCGCTGGTCGAGAACGAACTGGTCGAAGAAGCCAAGGCCATCATCGACATCATGGCCAAGCGCGGCGCGCAAGTGCCGATCCCGGTCGATGTCGTGTGCGCCAAGGAATTCTCGCCAACCGCCGTCGCCACCGTCAAGGACGTGGCCGACGTCGCCGACGACGACATGATCCTGGATATCGGTCCTAAAACCGCCGCCACCTTGGCCGCGCAAATCGCCGCCGCCGGCACCATCGTGTGGAACGGCCCGGTCGGCGTGTTCGAGTTCGACCAGTTCGGCGAAGGCACCAAGACGCTGGCGCTGGCCATCGCCAACTCCAAGGCGTTCTCGATCGCCGGCGGTGGCGATACCCTGGCGGCGATCGCCAAATACGGCATCACCGAGCAGATCGGTTACATCTCGACCGGCGGCGGCGCTTTCCTGGAGTTCCTGGAAGGTAAAACCTTGCCAGCGGTCGAGATCCTGACGCAGCGTGCTGCGGCGCAATAACTTTAGTATCAATGTGACGTAAAAAGCACGGTCGTGCGGTGTAGCAAATTGCCAGTAAAATCCTAGTAATAGCTGAAAAAAGCCCGGTTTGTGAAAGTTTGCTACAAAGATTTGTAGTTTGGCTACATTGTTAGCTACTTTGGCACCTTCGAACCGGGCGACACCAAGCTCAGCACGAGCTTACAGTGCAGCTTTCCTGGTTTTTTCCTGGTCTCCGCCGCTACCGCGGAGGCTTTCCGCATGACCCAACGCTAAGGAATCCTATGTCCCGTAGTACCAAAATTGTCGCAACGATCGGCCCGGCCTCTACAGATTTCAACGTTCTGGTAAAAATGATACGCGCCGGGGTGGATGTCGTGCGTTTGAATTTCTCGCACGGCAAGGCGCAGGACCATATCGACCGCGCCAAGCTGGTGCGCGAGGCGGCCGCCGAATGCGGTCGCGAAGTGGCGATCATGGCGGACATGCAGGGTCCTAAAATCCGCGTGGGCAAATTTGAAAATGGTAAGATCGATCTGGCCAATGGCGACAAGTTCATCCTGGACGCCAAATGGGGCGAGAACGGCGAACTGGGCAACCAGGAGCGCGTCGGTCTGGATTACAAGGCGCTGCCGCAGGATTT
>Ga0207655_1003240_pt1 | contig 12217 bp, 13 predicted proteins | sample KBSM44metaG_FD_184398 | JGI IMG/M metagenome (GOLD analysis project Ga0207655, IMG submission 184398) | Miscanthus rhizosphere microbial communities from Kellogg Biological Station, Michigan, USA - KBS M4-4 metaG (SPAdes) (version 2) | ecosystem: Host-associated > Plants > Roots > Rhizosphere >...
TATCTTGCAGATCGTTGGGCAAGATCACGCAGGTGACAGTGCGGCGTTCGATGGCGATACGCATGGCGCGGTCAATCAAGTGACGCACCTGCGCCGGCGTGGTGGCCATGTGAACGAAATCATGCGCCACGTCCTTGAACAGCGACAGTAGATCCACCTCCTGCTGGTAATCGCCGCCCAGTGCCATGCGGTTTTGCTGTCCGACGATGGCAACCACCGGCTGGTGATCCATCTTGGCGTCGTACAAACCGTTGAGCAGGTGAATGGCACCGGGACCGGAAGTGGCAAGACAGACTCCGACTTCGCCGCTGAATTTGGCATGGGCGCAGGCCATGAAAGCAGCCAGCTCTTCATGCCGTGCCTGGATAAATTCGATGCCGGTATCGCGATGACCAAACGCACCGATCACGCCATTGATGCCGTCACCCGGATAACCATAGATACGCCTGACACCCCAGGCAGCCAGCCGTTTGAGTACAAAGTCGCCCACAGTCGCCATGCTGCACCTCGCTTTCACCGAATCGAGGTCCGATTCTAGCGAGGAAGCCGACAATTGCGCAGCGATAACGTGCGCGGCAGGGCAGCAATAAGCTTTTGTCGGGCCTGCTTACGCCCCGTTGCAGACGTTCGTTAGCCGCTTACAGAGGCAGTCTTTCTATCTATGTTGTCTGCATCTGCGATGCCCACAATTTTCTGTCCTTCGCACACCCCAACCCAGTTGATGGGTCGACGCTGTTGATTTGCACCGAAAATTGCCCTACTTTCCCCAGTAATTTGCAACTGAAACTGACCCACGTGAAGAGCACAATTCGACCTGTCTCATCGGCAGGAGAACGGAGTGATCGAACTTCCAGGCGTGCACCGATCGCCTCCGCTTGTGAATGCCGTACCAACCCAAAGTCCATTGGACTGGCCGACGGACGCAATAACTCTTTCAGCCGACGGGCACCAAGCAAATCTTTCGAGTGTTCGCAAGCATATTTCGATTCGCAATAGCACCGAGAAAGCCCGAGTGCGACGACAAAACCAACAGCCACCGTCATCAGGTGGAGGCCCCCGCTGGCGTCACGAGTATTTCAGCAGCCTGCTAGTGTTGAAGTCCCCACCACTTGTATTTCACCAAGACCCGGAGCTACGATATCGCTAGTTTCAGGAACATATTCCCAGTACCCACCAGGTACGAGAACGCTTCCTCCACCGACACCTGTCCCCCCGCCGCCGCCACCGCCACCACCACCGCTTCCCGGATCAGACGGGGGGTAGAATCCTGGTGGCATGCCCCCGCCATTTATCCAAGCTTTGCAAGACTCAATGTAATGCTGATCAGCAGCGTATAGTGCTTTAGCTGTACTTATTAACTTAGCCTCGTACTGGAAAGATGAAGGGTTGATTCCAACGACCGATGCCAGCATAGTCGAGTAAAGGTCAACAGAAGTTCCAACACCCGCAACCTGTAATGTGTTACCGGAATCGAAGTAATCTTTTGCTACCTCAAAGCCAAATGCAGTGCAGTATTTAAGTTCGGCAAAACAGCTGGTACAGTAACAGTCATAAAATCTCCTGAAAAATCATTTCTCAAATACCAACTCAACGCTATTTATACATTTCTCAACCGACCGCGTCCTAATGGATACACGATTTTTTCCTGATGTACTATATTCGATTGATTCAGTGTTTTCGATGGGCGGCGAGCCCGGAAAGGCATCCTCGATATAAGGGCGTCTGGGTTTTTCCGCAGATAATGAAAGTAGTTCGGCCACCGCATGATCAGGAACACAAACATTTTTGCTATCGATCTGCCAACTAACTTCACCGGCTACGACTTGATCATTTTTTGATCGTGTCACAAAATTTGTGATTCTGAAAAAATATTTATTTTCAGAGTTTAAATCCTCATAAATACAAACCCTAATTTCTCCCTCGGTATTTCTGCAGTCTGATTCGTGAATATTTCCATATTTATTGTCATATAAATTTTTTAAATTAATATGATCAGGGAATTTCACCAAGTCGGCCAACTTATCCAATTGCGCGGAAATCTCTTTCCGCACAGCAGGGGCCGATGCCCCTCTGAGGTTATTTCCAAACTTCAATTCATCCGCAACCGCTCTTCCTTGCACGACAGGATCGGCGCAAAGCAGGCTGACAAAAACCAACAATCCTGAAAATTTGCTTTTCATAACTTCCTCTTGGGCAATCAATCACATCTGTTTCACGTCCAGTTTAACAAATATTTGACAATTGAATCTCTCCGACAGTAACTATTGCTCAATATTTTTAACAATCGTGCGGAGCCCTAGAAAAATGCGGCGTAGTGCAGCCCATTCGTGACCAGATTACCTTACGGGAGATCGCCAGACGACGCGGCATCTCACGCAATACCGCCCGACGTTACCTATGATCGGAAATGACTGAGCCCAGCTATGCCGAGCGGCGTATAGCTAGTGGGCTAGACAAATATTCTTTGCAATTATCAGGATGGCTTAAGGCCGAAGCGAGCAAGCCGCGCAAGCACCGGCGCAGTTTGAAACAGATCCACGCGGACTTGAAAGAACTGGGTTACGAGGGGGCGTGTGACCGGATCAAGGGTGTAATTTCGATTAGCGAACGCCCCGCGTTAGCGGCGGATCGCGCGGTTCCAGGGCATTGGGAAGGCGATCTGCTGTTCGGCAGTCATAACAGTCAAATCGCCACGCTCGTCGAGCGCCAGACGCGCTACGTTATGCTGGTCAAGGTGGCGGGCAAAGACACGCAAACCGTAGTGGACGCGTTGATTCAGCACGCCATCAAACTGCCGCAGGAACTCTACAAATCCCTGACGTGGGACAGAGGTAAAGAGCTCGCCGATCACAAGCGATATAAGTTGGCGACCGATATCCAAGTCTACTTCTGCGATCCGCAAAACCCTTGGCAGCGCGGTTCCAATGAAAACACTAACGGATTGTTTCGACAGTATTTCCCTAAGCGACTTGATCTGTCGGGCTACTCACAGGGCCAACTTGATGAGGTGGCGAATCGACTGAACGGTCGGCCAGAAAAACGTTAGACTATGAAACTCCAGCGCAACGATTTGAACGATGTGTTGCATTGACCGATTGAGTCCGCAGGCGAAATCGGCCAGCCGCCGCAGGTCATCAACACTGTGTCACGTGGGCTCTACCTTCGGTAAGTGTGTCGTCGCACATCGAAATGCTCATTGGCGGTCCATCATCAAAACTCCTCACTTGTTAGGAGTCTGATCATGAGCAAGCAGAAATCGGCAGAGAACAGCAAGCAGTCATCCCCGGGCAGCGAATCCAAGCAATCAGCAGCGCCGGCGTCCAAATCCGGCAAGGATGCGGCAAGCCACACCAAAGCGGACAGCGGAAAGGGCGCGGGTGGTGGCGCCAAGCAGGGGCGCAAGCATTAAGTAATGTTCGTGGCACGCTGCCGCCTTGCTGGCGGCGGTGTGCTTCGGCTCATCTGCGCTGGCGCAAACCGTTGTCCGGATCGGCAGCGCCGGCCGCAGTCGTGGCCTGATGCGGATCAGGCACTGTGACGCTAGTCTATTCGCAACGTCCGGTTCTGGACGTCCACTGCCGCCCGGCATGCGCCGCTGTCCGTATTGAGTCCCTTATGAGGCCGAGGGTGTATAACAGTATAAAGATTGGCCCGGCCAAAATGATGTAGGCGGTAACCCAAGTCACGTCCTGCAAAATCTGCGATAACCCGAGCATGTCGACAAGCGCAGACTGAAGCACGATCGGGATCTGAAAAAACACAAACCGGCTTTTTTCGTCCACGCTTCCTAGAACGGGGTAGGCTACGCAGCCAACAATCAGTGCGGCATAAAGTGCGCACAACCTGACACCTGTTTTGCTCATTCTTTTCTCGTTTTTCTAACTGCAACTCTCGACCGAACCGGCGCAAGGCTCATCTGGCGCTGCGGCGTTTCATCATTTCGATGAAGCTTTGGTGGTTATCGTCGAACTGATTGTCGCTCGCGTACTCGCTGAGATAGGCGTCTAGCGTGCTGGCTTGGGCGGCTTCATCAATTGGGCGGGGGAGGCCAAGCGCGTCGGCCATCCAATTGTAGACGTCTGCCATGTCGCCACCATAACGGTGGGCGCCGTAGATAAACTTCCCGATTCGCTCGTATTTGACTTCTGGAGACATTGCATTTTTCTTCGTGGCTTGCTGCTCCGCAGCAACGTTGATAAATGCTTAAAATGATACCGGCCGCACGAGGCGGCCGGTGTTGTTATTTTGCTGCTAGCGCTTACTTAGTTGTCGCGAATGCTCCACGCGCGGTTGATGCTCAGGGCTGCCAGCGAGCTGACGGCGCCCGACAGCAGGTACAGCCCTGCATACGCCAGGCCGAAGTGCGAGGAAACCCCCAGGGCCACCAGCGGCGCAAAGCCCGCGCCCACCAGCCACGCCAGGTCCGAAGTGAGGGCGGCGCCGGTGTAGCGGAACTGCTGCGGGAAGTTGGAGGTCACCGCGCCGGCAGCCTGGCCGTACGACAGGCCCAGCAGCGAGAAGCCGATCAGGATGAAGGCATCCTGCCCAGTCTCGCCGCCATTGATCAGGAACGGCACGAACAGGCTGAAGATGCCGATCATGGTGGCCAGCGTACCGAGCGTGCGGCGGCGGCCGAAGCGGTCCGCCACGTAGCCGGAGATGATGCAGCCGACCGCCATCAAGGCCACGCCCACCATCTGCACTTGCAGGAAGCCCGCCAGCGAGCGCTGCGAGGTGAGGGTGATCCACGACAGCGGGAACACGGTCACCAGGTGGAACAGCGCATAGCTGGCCAGCGCGGCCAGGGCACCGATGATGACGTTGCGCGACTGCGATTGCATCAGCTCGCCCACCGGCACCGGATCGAGCTGGTGCTCGTCCAGCAGGTGCGAGTATTCATGGGTGGTCACCAGGCGCAGGCGGGCAAACAGGGCCACCACGTTGATGGCAAACGCCACGTAGAACGGGTAGCGCCAGCCCCAGTCGAGGAAGTCCAGCGAGCTCAGGTTGGTGAGCATGTAGGCGAACAGGCCGGCCGCGATGACGAAGCCGATCGGCGCACCCAACTGGCCCAGCATGGCGTACCAGCCGCGCTTGTGCTCGGGCGCATTCAGCGCCAGCAGCGACGGCAGGCCGTCCCACGAGCCGCCCTGGGCAATGCCCTGGCCGATGCGGAAAATAGACAAAAGGATAATGGACCAGGTGCCGAGCGAGGCGTAATCCGGCAGGAAGGCGATGCCGGCGGTGGACACGCCCATCACCATCAGCGACAGGGTCAGCTTGGCTTCCCGCGTGAAACGATGCTGGACTGCCATAAATGCCACAGTTCCGATCGGTCGTGCAATAAAGGCAAGCGCGAAAATGGCAAAAGCGTATAGTGTTCCGTCAAGCCGGCTTTCGTACGGGAAGAACACGGACGGGAACACCAAGGCTGAAGCGATGGCGTACACGAAGAAGTCGAAATATTCGGAAGCGCGCCCGATGACCACGCCAATCGCTATTTCCCCGGGAGAGATATGCCCATCCCTGGCATTGATGCTGCGTGCACCAGGGCTCGTTTGATGATGCTCGTGGACGCCAGCTGCATGGACGTCACTGATAGAAGTCGTGTTAGCCATAGTCTCTTGTCTCGTGTTAGTTGTTATTACAAGGGCTGTCCAGGCAGGTAGGACAAAGTGTCCAATGGCAAGAACGGTCCTTAGTAAGTACAGTAGCATGATCTCAATATTCTGTAACGTACATTACCGCATGATTCCTCCTATCGTTCGTCGTGGATTGCTCCTCGCACCGTTAATGTGGCTCGCTGGCTGCGATACGGTCGTGCTGAATCCGTCTGGGGATATCGCAGCGCAGCAGGCACATCTTGTTATTGTGTCAACCCTGCTGATGCTGTTGATTATCGTACCTGTCATGTTCCTGATCTGTCTGTTCGCTTGGCGCTATAGAAAGTCAAATACCGCCGCTGAATACAAGCCGGACTGGGACCACTCGACCAAGCTCGAACTGCTGATCTGGGGCGCTCCGCTGCTGATCATCATCGTGCTGGGCCTGATCACCTGGATCTACACCCACCTGCTGGACCCATACCGTCCGCTGAGCCGCATCGACGAAAACCGGCCGATCGCCGCCGGCGTCAAGCCGCTGGAAGTGCAAGTGGTGTCGATGGACTGGAAGTGGATGTTCATCTACCCGGAGCAGGGCATCGCGACCGTGAACGAACTGGTGACGCCAGTGGACGTGCCAGTGCGCTTCCACATGACCTCGACGTCGGTGATGAATGCGTTCTACATCCCTGCGCTGGCTGGTATGGTCTACACCATGCCTTCCATGGAAACGCAGCTGAACGCGGTCATGAACAAGGTAGGCGTGTACGACGGCTTCTCGGCCAACTACAGCGGCGCCGGTTTCTCGGACATGAAGTTCAAGTACCACGGTGTCACGCAGGCCGACTTCGACGCCTGGGTTGCCAAGACCAAAGCCAGCACCAGCGCGCTGACCCGCGCCGAGTTCCTGGCCCTGGACAAGCCAACCATCAAGCATCCGATCATGCACTTCGGTAGCGTGGACGCAGGCATGTACGACCTGATCCTGAACCGTTGCGTGGCTGAAGGCAGCACCTGCATCAACACCCAGATGCACCAGGATGCATCGCGCATCAAGGCAGCGGCAGCCATCAAGAAACTGCCTGAAGAAGTGTGCGAGCCGACCAATGTCGCCGCCACCACTGCTCAACCTACCCGTAAAGAATGACCATGTCTGATCTGAACCTGACCAATCTGATCATTGGCCGGCTCTCGCTGGAAGCAATTCCATACCATGAGCCCATCCTGATCGGCACCTTCGCCATGGTGGCGATCGGCGGCCTCGCGCTGCTGGCCGCCATGTTCAAATTCCGCCTGTGGGGCCCGCTGTGGCGCGACTGGATCACCTCCATCGACCACAAGAAAATCGGCATCATGTACATGGTGCTCGGTATCATCATGCTGCTGCGCGGCTTTGCCGACGCGCTGATGATGCGTGCGCAACAGGCTATCGCGTTTGGCGATAACCCTGGCTTCCTGCCGCCGCACCACTACGACCAGGTGTTCACCGCCCACGGCACGATCATGATTTTCTTCGTGGCCATGCCGCTGGTGACCGGTCTGATGAACTACGTGGTGCCGCTGCAGATCGGTGCACGCGACGTGTCGTTCCCGTTCCTGAATAACTTCTCGTTCTGGATGACCACCTTCGGCGCCATGCTGACCATGGTGTCGCTGTTCGTCGGTGAATTCGGCAAGACCGGCTGGCTGGCGTTCCCGCCGCTGTCGGGCATCGCTGCCTCGCCTGACGTCGGGGTTGATTACTACATCTGGTCCTTGCAGGTCGCCGGTGTGGGTACAACGCTATCCGGTGTCAACCTGATCGCAACCATCGTCAAGATGCGCGCGCCAGGCATGTCGATGATGAAGATGCCTGTCTTCACCTGGACCGCCCTGTGCACCAACGCCCTGATCGTCGCGACCTTCCCGATCCTGACCATCACCCTGGCACTGCTGTCGCTGGACCGTATCGCCGGCTTCAACTTCTTCACCACCGAACTCGGTGGTAACCCGATGCTGTACGTGAACCTGATCTGGATCTGGGGCCACCCAGAGGTGTACATCCTGATCCTGCCGGTGTTCGGCGTGTTCTCGGAAATCGTGTCGACCTTCTCGGGCAAGCGTCTGTTCGGCTACACCTCGATGGTGTACGCGACCGTCGTGATTACCGTGCTGTCCTACCTGGTATGGCTGCACCACTTCTTCACCATGGGCTCCGGTGCGAGTGTGAACTCGTTCTTCGGCATCACCACCATGATTATCTCGATCCCGACGGGCGCGAAGATCTTCAACTGGCTGTTCACCATGTACAAAGGCCGCATTCGCTTCACCGTGCCGATGATGTGGACCGTGGGCTTCATGCTGACCTTCGTGATCGGTGGTATGACCGGCGTGATGCTGGCCGTTCCTCCAGCCGACTTCGTGCTGCACAACTCGCTGTTCCTGATCGCTCACTTCCACAATGTGATTATCGGTGGTGTGGTGTTCGGCCTGTTCGCTGGTATCAACTACTGGTTCCCGAAAGCTTTCGGCTACAAGCTGAACGAGTTCTGGGGCAAGGTATCGTTCTGGTGCTGGCTGGTGGGCTTCTGGGTTGCCTTCACCCCGCTGTACATCATGGGCTTCATGGGCGTTACCCGCCGTATGAATCACTTCGATGATCCATCGCTGCAGATCTACTTTGTGATCGCCGCACTGGGTGCTGTGATTATCGCTGGCGGTATCGGCGCCTTCATCCTGCAGCTGTTCCTGAGCTGGAAAGACCGCGAGAAACTGCGCGACGTCACCGGCGACCCATGGGATGGCCGTACTCTGGAGTGGGCAACCTCGTCGCCACCGCCTGACTACAACTTCGCGTTCACCCCAGTGGTGCACGACAGCGACAGCTGGGCAGACATGAAGAAGAACCACTATCAGCGTCCGCTGAAAGGCTTCGTGGACATCCACATGCCGAAGAACACCGGCGCCGGCTTCATCATCTCGGCCCTGTCGTTCGCCTTTGGCTTCGCCATGGTCTGGCAGATGTGGATCCCTGCGGCACTGTCCTTCCTGGTCATGCTGGGTGCGATCATCGTCCACACCTTTAACTACAAGCGCGACTACTACATCAAAGCCGATGAAGTAACTCGTACCGAAGACGCCCATACTCGTTTGCTGGAAAGCCATGTCTGAAATTAACGCTAACGGCGCCGTGAGCGCCGACCCAAGCGCGCGTTACTACGTGCGTGAACACCATCCAGAAAACGGCACCTTGCTGGGCTTCTGGATCTACCTGATGAGCGACTGCCTGCTGTTCGCCGGCCTGTTCGCCGCTTACGCAGTCCTGGGCCGCAGCTATGCGGGCGGCCCGTCGGGCGCGGAACTGTTCGACCTGCCGCTGGTGGCCCTGAACACGGGCTTCCTGCTGCTGTCGTCGATCACCTACGGCTTCGCGATGATCGCGTCGCAGCGCAAGAACCTGAAAGCCACCATCGCGTGGCTGGTGGTGACCGGTATCTTCGGTCTGTGCTTCCTGTACCTCGAGGTGTATGAATTCCTGCACCTGATCCACGAAGGCGCGGGTCCGCAGCGTAGCGCGTTCCTGAGCTCGTTCTTCGCGCTGGTCGGCACTCACGGCCTGCACGTGACCTTCGGTACCGTGTGGCTGGTGACTCTGTGCTTCCAGCTGGCCAAGCACGGCCTGACCCACGAAAACAACCGCCGCCTGATGTGCCTGTCGATGTTCTGGCACTTCCTGGACGTGATCTGGATCGGCGTCTTTACCTTTGTCTACCTGATGGGAGTCCTGCCATGAGCGCACCACATAACCACGACCACCACGGCCACGGCCACGACGATCACGGTCATGGCGATGACGGCCACCACGGCAGCCTGAAGGACTACGCGATCGGTTTCATCCTGTCCGTCATCCTGACCGCGATCCCGTTCTGGCTGGTGATGACCCATCAGTTCGAGAAATCGAGCACCACCGCCATCGTCGTACTGGCGTTTGCGGCTGTGCAGGTACTGGTCCACATGGTCTACTTCCTGCACATGAACGGTAAAGCCGAAGGCGGCTGGTCGATGTTGGCCACCGTGTTCACCGTGGTGCTGCTGTTCATCGTGCTGTCCGGTTCGATCTGGGTCATGTACCACATGAACAAGAACATGATGCCTTCGATGGGCAATGATGTTCACAACATGCAAGACATGCAATGATGACGGGCGCGATTAAGCGCCAACGTTCCCGCGCCCTGCGCGTCATCCTGGCCCTCGTGGCCGGGGTGATGTTTGCAGGGTTTTTTGCTTTAGGGACGTGGCAAGTCTTCAGGTTGCAGTGGAAACTGGCGCTGATCGAGCGCGTGGACCAGCGCGTGCATGGCGCGCCGGTACCTGCGCCGTCGCGCACGCAATGGCCGCAGCTGAATGCGGAGGCGGATGATTACCGCCGCGTGCAGCTGAGCGGCGTGCTGCTCGACGGCTCGACCACGCAGGTGCAGGCGTCGCTGGAACGCGGCATCGGCTATTGGGTAGTGACGCCGCTGTGCACGGCCGATGGCATTGTGATGATCAATCGCGGCTTCATCGAAGCTGGACTGGGCGGCTGGAAGCCGCAGCCGGCGCCGCCGTTGGCATCGGCCGACGCCTGCGCTGCGGCTACCGGTCCAACCGTCACTTTTACTGGTTTGCTGCGCCTGAGCGAGAAGGCAGGGCGCTTGCGCGCCAATGAGCCGGCCCGCAATTTCTGGTACACGCGCGATGTGCAGGCGATTGCTGCTGCCCGCGGCTTGGGCGGCGCGCCGGTTGCGCCGTACTTTGTGGACGCCGATGCGCCGTCGGCACTGGCTGCAGGTCCGGTGGCGGGCGTGCAGCCGGTCGGCGGGCTGACGATTATTTCCTTCGTCAACAACCACTTGGTTTATGCTATCACCTGGTACGCACTGGCCCTGATGGTGGCCGCTGCGGTAGTCTGGGTAATCCGAGATGCGCGCAAACAAACAACCTAATCCTTACGATCGTGGCCGGCCGGGCATGCCGGTGATAGAGCCGCTGGCGGCGGTGAACGCCTCCGCCGACACCATCACCTCGGCGGCGGGCCACAAGAACATGCAGCAGCTGATCCAGCTGCGCTGGATCGCGGTGATCGGCCAGATCACCACCATCGCCACTGCCTCCATTTTGCTGGGCGTGCAGCTGCCGATGCCGGCCATGTTGAACGTGCTGGCTTGCCTGATCGCGTTCAACGTGGCCAGCATCCTGCGCTGGCAGGAGAACCAGGTCGTCTCCAACAGCGAACTGCTGCTGGCGCTGACCGTGGACGTGGCCAGCCTGACGGCGCAACTCTACCTGAGCGGCGGCGCCACCAATCCGTTCGTGTTCCTGTACCTGCTGCACGTCATCCTGGGCGCGGTGCTGCTGGAGACGTGGTCGACGTGGACCATCGTGATCGTCACCGGCATGTGCATTGCCGGGCTGGCGCTGTTCTCGGAACCGCTGCCGCTGCCGCAAGATCACGCGCTTGGCATCTTCAGCCTGTACGTGCAGGGCATGCTGATCTGCTTCATCCTCGACGCGGCGCTGCTGGTGGTGTTCATCACCCGCATTACGCAGAACATGCGCAGCAGCGCGGCCAAGCTGGCGGACCTGCGCCAGCGTGCGGCCGAGGAAGAGCACATCGTGCGTATGGGCCTGTTGGCGTCCGGCGCGGCGCATGAACTGGGGACGCCGCTGGCGACGCTGGCAGTCATCCTCGGCGACTGGAAGCGCATGCCTGAGTTCAAAGGCAACCCGGAACTGCTGGAAGAAATCGGCGAAATGCAAACGCAGCTCAAGCGCTGCAAAGCCATCGTCAGCGGCATTCTGCTGTCGGCCGGCGAAACGCGTGGCGAATCGTCGGCGGCCACCACCATCAACACCTTCCTCGACGAAGTGGTGGCGGAGTGGCGCATCGGCCGTCCGGTGGTGGCGTTTGAATTTGAAAACCGCATCGTGCCGGACCATCCCGTGGTGTCCGATTCCACGCTCAAGCAAATGATCTGCAATGTGCTGGATAATGCGCTGGAAGCGTCGCCCGATTGGCTGCGCATGGAAACCAGCGTGGAAGGCGATACACTGGTGCTGCAAGTGACCGACAAAGGTGCGGGCTTTGATCCGTCCATCCTGGCGCAGTTCGGCAAACCATACAATTCCAGCAAAGGCCGTCCCGGCGGCGGGCTGGGACTGTTTTTGGTGGTGAACGTGGCGCGCACGCTGGGCGGGGAAGTCACGGCGACCAACTTGTCGCAGGGCGGGGCGATGGTGCGTCTGACGCTGCCCTTGTCCGCCATCGAAATCGAATCGGAACAACAATGACTACTGAAGAAGAACGAGTACTGCTGCTGGTGGAAGACGACGCGGCCTTTGCCCGTACTTTAGGGCGTTCTTTCGAGCGTCGCGGCTACAAGGTGCTGCTGGCGGAGAACGTGGACGAGGCCAGCGCGCTGCTGGTCGATAACTCGCCTGGCTACGCGGTGGTCGATCTGAAACTGAAAGGTAACTCGTCCGGCCTGGCCTGCGTGCAGATGCTGCACGAGCATGACGAGGAAATGCTGATCGTGGTACTGACCGGCTTCGCCAGCATCAACACGGCGGTGGAAGCCATCAAGCTGGGCGCCTGC
>Ga0207655_1003249_pt1 | contig 12201 bp, 13 predicted proteins | sample KBSM44metaG_FD_184398 | JGI IMG/M metagenome (GOLD analysis project Ga0207655, IMG submission 184398) | Miscanthus rhizosphere microbial communities from Kellogg Biological Station, Michigan, USA - KBS M4-4 metaG (SPAdes) (version 2) | ecosystem: Host-associated > Plants > Roots > Rhizosphere >...
GAAAACCATCTGTCGCGCCGTCAGTCGCCGCCGCTGAACACTCCAGAACCGCAGCCCTCTACCGACTTACAAGTCACCCGGGGGTAATGACCATGAGCGACGTTCGGAAAGAGCAGGCGTTGGCCGCCTGGCGAAAATTACTGGAAGAGCCAGAGATCCGTATGGACGCCGAGGATCAATACGACGAGTTGCTGAAAATGGCCGACACCATGGAGCAGGAAGGGCTGATTACAGCAACAGAATGGCGCCAGTTGGTGCGCAAGGCCGGTGCGAGGTTCGCCCAGGCCACCGAGGGGCTTTCGGGCGGAACCTGAGAATTTGGCGGGGCAGGGCGCAGAGCGACGGTGCCGCATTGACAGCGGCAACTGTTGTTAATGGGAATCTGTATTAATTGCGAATAATTTTGTATAGCATGCGCGGGAGTTTTTTGGCGGATTCACCCCCTGCATTGGCCTATTCGTAAAGGTTTCCCTCTCCATGCGTCGAACCCTGCTTTCCATTTGTGTGCTGCAAGCATTGTCGCCTGCCTCATGGGCTGATCAAACGGGGGCATCACCCTCAACGCTAGAGCTGGACGCTACCGATGTCATCGGTACGGCGAATTACGAAAGGGCGGACGGCCCGGTGCAGGGTTATCGCGCGACGCGCTCGGCCAGTGCCACGCGTACCGACACCTCGATCCATGAAACTGCGCAATCGATCAGTGTGGTCTCGAAGGATGCGGTCGAAGATCTGGGCGCCACCCGATTGCAGGACGCGCTGGACTACGCCGGCGGCGTGGGGCGGGCGAACAACTTTGGTGGTCAGGGCCTGACCACGTTTACCGTGCGTGGCTTCACCACTGGCGAGTTCTATCGCAACGGTTTCCCGATCAACCGCGGCTATCCGAACATGCCGGATGCCAACACAATCGAACGCCTCGAAGTGCTGCGCGGCCCGGCCACCATGCTCTACGGTCGAGGTGATCCTGGCGGCACCTTCAACGTGGTGTCCAAGCAGCCGTTGCCTGAAAGCAGCGTCACCCTGGGCAGCCAACTCAACGATCAGGGCATGAAACGCGGCACGCTGGACGCTTCCGGCCCGCTCGACGAAGAAGGGCGTCTGGCCTATCGCTTGAACGTTGTGGGCGAGGGCGGCGATACTTTCCGCGATCATGTCGAAACCGAGCGCTACGGCATCGCACCGGTGCTCACCTGGCAGGCAAGCGACGCGACCAAGCTGATTTTCGAAGGCGATTTCATGCGCAACAACGCGCCTCTGGATCGCGGCCTTACCCGTTACGCAAAACAGACGGGAACCGCTTCGCGCGACAGTTTTTTCGGCGAAAAAGACGCTGGCAAACTGCATAACGACAACAACATGGCGCAAATGCGTTTCGAGCACATGCTCAATGACGACTGGACCCTGGGCGGCGGTTTCCAGTGGCTCGACGGTTCGCTCAAGGGCAACGCAATCGAGGCTAATGGCATTGCCGATGACGGCCGTACTTTGGGGCGCAATTTCAACTATCGCAAGCTGGAGTGGACCGACAAGGATACCCAGCTCAACCTGACCGGGCATTTCGATACCGCGGGTTTGCAGCACACATTGCTCACCGGCATCGAGTACGAGGATTACGACTACAAGTCGATCATTCAACGCTCCAGCGGCGCCGTCGGTGCGTACCCGATCGACATCTTCGACCCGGTCTACGGCCAGCCGCGCCCGGCACTCACCCGCACGCCGACGCACGACAAGGAAAACCTCAAGACGTATGCCGCGTTCGTGCAGGATCAGGTGGCGTTGACCGATAAACTCAAGGTGTTGGCCGGGGCGCGTTTCGAGCGCTTCGAACATGACTACGAAACTTACGTGCCCGGTGGCAAGAGCTGGCAGGCCAGTGACAACGCGGTGACTCCGCGCATCGGCGTGACCTATGACCTGACCGAGACATTGGCGATCTATGCCGACACGGCGCGCTCTTTCAAGCCGAACACCGGCGCCAGTCGCCAGGGCGGAGGGTTCGAGCCAGAGAAGGGCAAGTCCTATGAAATGGGGATCAAGTGGGAAGCGCTGGATCAGCAGTTGAGCGTCGACGCGGCGATCTATCAGATCGAAAAACGTAACGTGCTGACCACCGACCCGGTTGACTCGACCTTCAGCGTTGCGGCCGGCGAGGTGCGCAGCCGTGGATTCGACGTCAACGTTGCCGGCAACCTGACTCCCGAATGGCGGGTGATTGGCGGCTACGCCTATGTCGATGCCGAGGTAACCAAGGACAACGTGCTGCGCTCTGGCACGCGGCTGATGAACATCCCGAAGAACAGCTTCAGCCTGCTGAATATGTATGAGTTCCAGGACGGCACCTTCAAGGGACTGGGCCTGGGCACTGGCCTCAAGTACGTCGACGAGCGCGCTGGTCAAACTGCCAACACCGCGTTTTCGATGGGCAGCTATACCGTTGTCGACTTGCTCAGCTTCTACAAGATCAATGACAAGGTGCGGCTTAATCTCGACGTGAAAAACCTGTTCGACCGTGATTATGAAGAGGGCGCATTCGGCAACGTCTATGCCTACCCGGGGGCGCCGCGAACCGTGCAGATCGGCGTTTCCTACACCTTGTAGCAGGGTGGAGCAAAATTCTCACAGGCCACAAATGAAACAGCCCTGAATATTCAGGGCTGTTTCTTGTTTATCCGATAACGCTTGAAACGTTCTTGCTGTAGCCGCTGCCGGCCTCCGTCAGATTCGCGTAAAAGATACAGCCGATCAGTCTCGCGAACAGGCCTAACGTATCCGCCAGATCCGGGTCGTCGAAAATCACCGCCCTGGAGTCCAACGCACACAGCGCGCCCCAAAGTTGTCCGTCAGGAAGGAAAATGGGCGCGCCTGCGTAGCTTTCAATCAAATATTGCTTCACCACGGGGCGTGTGGAAAATCTGCCGTCGCGACTTATCTGCGGCACGAAAAGCACCTGAGGGTCTCTGCGAAACTCACTGCACAGCGTGGTTTCCAATTCCAGCGTGTCGCCGGTGTTGATCCCAAGCTCGATCGGATCGTAGGCGGAACAGACGATCCAGTCAGTCTCGGTGAATTTCGCGATCGCCGCGAACCGCGTCCCGGTCATGCGTGTAACAAGCTGCAGAATATTGGTTGTAGCTTCAATTTCAGCGATAGAGGAACGTTCCTCTGCGCTTAGCAACGCTCTGTCAATGGTGTCACTGAGGGGCATGCATTGTTCTCCGGTCATGATTTTTTAAGTGGGCGACTGCTAAACGCTTTTGAAACTGCCCATTTTGATACTAAACAAAATGGATTCGTTCACATCAAAGGTTCCTGATGGCTGCAATAGCGAAGCGTCATTGGCGTGTGGCTTGAGGCGCCGTTATCGGCGGCGTAGCCTTGATCTCATAAATGTTGGATGTCGCATTGAATGAAAGGTGAGGAAAGTGGAAGGCGTAGTGTTGAGCGAAAAGATGCAACGTGAAGCTGATCGGCTCCTGGCGCAGATTGTCCGGGCAGACTCGATGATCATCGCCGTGAAGGCGGGGGCTCGTGCTGATGGCTTCGTGCTTGGGCTGGAAACCAGCGAGGTTCTGCGTGCCGGCGATGCTGAAAAGCTGTACGTCATTTTTGAAGCGGCTTTGGTCGAGCGGCTGAAAACGCTTTCTCGCAGTTGAGCTGCAGAACATTTATCCGCTTGAACTAACGATTGACCGGTAAGTCAGGGTAGTTATCTGCCACTCTGATTTTGAGGTTATTAATGCGCAATTACACCATCGAGTACCTGTTCAACGGCGAGTCCCGTACGCATCAACTCGCGTTGCAGCAGTCGAAGCTCTCCATTCACGACGCTGCCATGCATCTGCTGGAACTGCATTTTGGGGATGCTGAGAACAGTCTGATCATGCCAACAGCTGACTCGACTGCTGAAGAGATACTGGAGCAGGCCAGTCTGGTGGGTATTACGCAAATCGACGTGAAGGATGCGGGCGCTGACTGAGTTCTTCTTCGCTCGCCCCCGGCCCCTGCGCGCTGCCCAACCCTGCATTGACGATACTCACGTATACACTCAGGCGAGTTGACACGCAGTCGTTCGGAAATCGGGACATCAGCATCCTTGAACCCCCAGTTGGTTCCAGTGGACAGGAGGGTATCACTGAGGCAGGCGGCGAAGGCGTCCCAGGCCATGGCCGCGCTGTTGAAGGAGATCGCTATTGGTTTGATTGCTACAAAAAAGCGAGTTTGCTTTTGAGTGGCGGCTAATGGCCGATCTGTGGGGTTCGTGGAGGGCAGAAAACGGCCAGAAGCGGACGATCGGTTTCGTCCGCTATCCCCCAGGAACAGTCAGTAATCTTGGCTTGTCAACAGGACGACTAAACGAGTTGGTGTTTGGTGACAAGCTGAGTATTGAGGCAATTGAAGGCGCGATAATTTTGAGGCCTGCACGACACCGTGTACTACGTTAGGTGCTCGACTAAGTTGTTTTTGGCGAGGCGGCACTTCATCAGTTCAACACATCGATGATAGTCGTGAATTTGAAGGTGATTCCCCAATCTTCAGGGCTGAAACCCTTGATTTAGAAACTTCCTAGTTTCCCTTGCGTCAACCAGCTCGCACGATAACGCATGCACGACCGTTTTATAGATCGTCGCAGATGGCATTCAGCCATGAAAGCGCTTGTGTCTATCTTAGCTGCCTGCTACGTTCAACCTAAGCAGGGAATCATCAGGCGGGAAGCCAATGTTACTCCCTTCTGAAAATGTGACCAGCCAAAACGCCAATGTCAGAGGGGACTGTTACATGGAAGGCTTTCATGATCCTATTAGACATTTAAAATATCTTCGACAATCTTTGTCACAAGACAATGAATCAATTGGCTTTTTTTTATCTGCGGGGTGTCCTCTCTCGGTGAATATGCCAGCAGATGAATGGCCATTAATTCCTGATGTAGCAAACCTTACAAGATTCATTAACAGTCAATTGATGGAAGATCCACACTATAAAATTCTTTTGGCTGAGCTGATTAAGGCAGAGCGAAATTCTGAAAATATAGAAGACACACTAAGTTTTTTAAGAAGTCTCTTGATTGTGTCCAAGGGTGGTGATGTTAGAGGGTTGAGTGAGACAAGTCTTCTAGATCTTGAGAAAAAAATCTGCAAAATTATTGTGAAAAAAATTGATGTGTTACTTCCAAGTCAAGACACTCCATATCACCAGTTATGCAAGTGGATACGCTCTATAGACAGGAAAACACCCGTCGAAATATTTACCACGAATTACGATTTGCTTATGGAGCAATCACTTGAGGATCTTGAGGTAGAATATTTTGATGGGTTCGTGGGTGCCCGTAGATCTTTTTTTGATTTGCGCGCTCTTGAAGATAATCTAATACCCGTTCACTGGTCTAGACTCTGGAAAATACACGGATCAATTAACTGGTACAAAGAAGAAGTGTCTGGCCAGAAAAAAGTCTATCGATCTTCGGAGATAAAGGAGGATGCATCCCACCTGATTTATCCTTCGCACTTGAAGTATGAAGAAAGCCGGAAGATGCCTTATCTTGCACTTATAGATCAACTAAATAGATTTATTCGTAAAAAATCGTCATTACTCATAATGTCAGGCTACTCATTTAATGATGGCCATTTGAATGACACAATAATAAATGCTCTAAAGGCAAATCCTACAGCTATGGTTCTGGCGCTGATGTATGGAAATTTCGAGGATCAGCTACCTGACGGGGTAGCGAAAGAAAAGTATCCAGAGGCATATCGATTAGCAAAAAATCAGCACAATCTAAATATTTGGACTTTTAATAAGGCTATTATTGGGACAAACCCAGGGCGGTGGTCTCTATTTCCCGAAAGCGACGATGCTGATTTGGATATCAGAGCATTTATTATCTCTCACAAGATTGATGACACATCAGGTAAGACAGAGAATATTATCAAGCTTGGTGACTTTGCTGTCTTTACGAGCTTTCTGAAAAGGATAATCGGCACAGCATCAGGGGTAAGTTGATGGCTAGCAAAGAAACCTACTTGGGCGATGTCCAAGATGTAAACGGGACGGCGGTTAGCATTTCATTATCCAAGCAGTCATTGACAGGCTTCATTTATATCGACGGCCAAGGATACAGGGTCGGACAGATTGGTAGCTTTGTGAGAATACCCATAGGCTTTTCTGACTTATTCGGAATTGTCAGTCAAGTAGGTGCAAGCGCTGTACCAGAAAGTAAAAATAGCATCGACGATCAAAGTAGTAGATGGATGAGAATCCAGCTTGTCGGTGAAGGTCAACGAAATGGTTCATTTCAACGCGGTCTGTCACAATACCCCACCATTGGGGATGAGGTTCATTTAGTATCCGAAAAGGAGTTAAAAACAATCTATGGCCGTCCAGATCGACCATACTTCGTAAAGTTAGGTCATATCTCAAACGCTGAATCTATACCGGCATTAATTGATATTAATAAACTTGTCACTCGTCACTCCGCGATCGTTGGTACAACAGGATCTGGCAAGTCCACAACGGTGGCAAGCATTATGAATGCGCTGTCTGACACTGAAAAGTACCCTTCCTCGCGAATTATTATGCTCGACTTACATGGGGAGTATGGTTCTGCCCTTAAAGACAAAGCAGATATTTTTAAAATCAACTCATTTAAATCGTCTAAACTCCCAGAAAGCGAGCTGCGAATTCCATTCTGGGCGTTAAACTTTGATGAGCTATGCGAAATTAGCTTTGGTGAATTTAGCAACGAGAAAGAAAAAAACGTTGTTATGGAGCGTGTTCACAAACTAAAAGCCGAATCGATCGCGAGATATCCAAGATCTGGCGCGTCCCTTGACTCGGTTAGCGTTGATTCCCCTATTCCTTTTAGTATTCACCATCTGTGGTACGACCTTTTCATCGAAACATTTGCAACTTACTACAAGGGCCGTTCAGGAAAACCGATAGATAATCTCGCCTTCGAGCTCGACCACGCTGGCAACGAGTTAAGAGGAAATCCTGCTGCTGGGATACCTCCAATATTCAAGAATATCGTTACCGAGGCCAATGAGGAGAAAATCAACTATCTACCTGGCTCATTGAACATTGGGAAAAATGTTTTGCTGCTCGGCACAAAACTTAGAATACCTAGGTATGACTTTATCTTTCGTCCCGGAGATTGGACGCCAGAAGCAGACGGATTCGTAGTGACTGATCTAGACAAATTACTTGAGAGCTGGATTGGCAAAAAATCGATATCTATCCTAGATTTATCTGGCGTCCCGCCAGATATATTGCAAACCACTATAGGGGCGGTACTAAGGATACTGTATGAGGCTCTTTTTTGGGCAAGGAACTTATCTCAAGGAGGCAGACATCGCCCTTTATTAATCGTTATGGAGGAAGCGCACATATATCTCAATGACAGTTTCAAGGGCATGGCGTCTAAAATTGTACAGCGGATAGTCAAAGAAGGACGGAAATACGGTATAGGTGCAATGATCGTCAGTCAACGTCCGTCTGAAATAGATCCCACAATTCTCTCTCAGTGTGGAACATTTTTTGCCCTTAGATTGACGAATTCGACAGATCGCGCGCACATCACCTCTGCACTCTCAGACAATCTGGACGGATTGACTAGCATGCTGCCCATCTTGAGGACAGGGGAGGCGATTATCTTAGGCGAAGCGGTCAAGCTTCCTATGAGAACCTCTATTCTAGCTCCACCGAAAAATCGACGACCAGATAGCCAAGATCCTATAGTTTATGATGAGTTTCCTATGGATGAATCTCTTTCGCCCGGTGGGTGGGGAATAAAAATGGAGGGTAGTCCTAACTATGAAGAACTGGTAGAAACATGGCGAGCTCAGAACCCCAGGATTGATAAGATAAAACCTTAGGAGCAATTATGGAACGAAGCCCGGTATCATCTTCCAACGTAGAGTCTGTAGGCTACGACGAAGACAGTGAAACTTTGGAGGTGGAGTTTAAAAATGGAACGCTTTACCAGTACTTTGATGTCCCACAAAGCATCTTCAATGGGTTGGTAAATGCTGATTCGGTTGGAGGTTATCTCGCCGAAAATATTAAAGGCGTGTATAGATACTCTCGCGTCTAATAAGCTTTGCAATTAGAGTGGAGTTCTCGTCTGGCTATGTGACTAATTGCGCGGACATCCACTCTAGCAATGAGTTTTTGCTATTCTCGAGAAGAAATATTCGTTATTCATCCTTGCTCTCTGTTTCAACGCATCACCGCGTGCATCGGGATTAGTTGACCACTACACATGAAGTAAACAATGAGCGGGGGCATTCATTTCGTGTACGGGGATTTACTGCTTTTGGCCGATTTCTGCCCGTCACCACAGGTGGGACGGCCAATGCCATGCTTACCTAGATCGCGTCAGGCCTTATGCATACATCTGTGTCAGTGAAGATTATGTTAACGCAAAAAAAGAATCACCATTTTGATTAATCTTCACATCACCTCAGGCTTAAATCGCGCTTCCCGCTTCAACTTTTTGGTCATGTGACGATGCGCAGCTACTGGAGTCTAAAAAGAAAGAAGTGTTCAATAAAAGTACAGAAATTAGTGCGTCGCTAAGAATTTTAACTAATTTCAGTCTGAGCTTCCTGGTCCTCTACTTGAGCTTGTCTTGTCAGTCTTTCATTAATCTCAAGGATTTGGCCGGCGATTGCTTCCTTTTGCTTTAGAAGATCTATCGCAGAAATGCTTTTGGTTGCCACTGCTTGATGATGCATTTCTGTAATCACTTCGAGCGCGGCTGCCAAGGACTGCAACCTTGCAGTTTCAAGTGACAGCCGTGTCTGATTAGAAAGCGCTTTTTGGCTATTTTCTGCATCTCTTTTAGAAAGCATCATCGCCTCTTGCTGAAGCAAGATGGTGAACACTAAACCGACCAAGGCAAGCAAACTTACCATTGGATTCAGTGTGCCTCCGACAAAGTCTCCAAATTGTCCCCAGGCTGCTTTAGCGTTTAAAATCTGGTCGGGTGTCTCTGTGCCAAATAGAAACGTATGTATTGGGCCAAGAGCTGATGTAAAGCGAGCTAGGTATGCCCCCCATACGAGAGCTAAGGACCAACCGGCAATCTTCATAATCGCTTTTGCTGCGCGTATAAGATCCTCACGCGACCATGCTACTGCCTTTGTTCGTACTGTTTGCATCTTGAAATCCTGAGATGATCGACGCGAGTCATTTGAAGAGCTGTCAAGTGTTTTCATTGGTTGTTGCGGTTTGTCCCCATTAGATTCCTAATACCTTAAATTTTTTGAGCATATCTGAACCAAGTTTTCACTCGTTCAAACTATAATTACAAAGTCCTTTAAGGCATGTCTATGGGATTGGGGTGGGAATTTAGAGGCTTAGGTTGGACGACCGGTGTCTGTAAGCTAGGCCAGCAAGCGCTGTCAGGCAAGATTCTATCGTGACCGCCGGCAGCTAATGGCCGAAAGCCGACGGTCGCGAACGGCAGCAATCGGCCACAAGCTGACATTCTCACAGTATCTTGATAGACATCCTTGAGGCCTGAGAGGCTCTCTGAAATTGGGGACGACTCAATGCAACTCCACTCTAGGGCCGCGCTGTACTCGTCCTCTTAACTACCTGCCCAGAAGTCTGCTTGAGGTAAGGACTAAATAGTATTGCTGCCCTCAACGAATGTGCCGCCGACATGCAACTGCTCAAGTATTTTGAGAGCCAAGAGGCCATAGACTACTTCAGGCTTGGTGTCATTTCGGGCGTACCAGATGTGGGTAACGACATGTGAGGTGCCAAAGCGTCGATTCGCCTCCGATGTTCCTTCGAGTACGCTTGCAACGATAACAGCCTCAACTAATGGTTCGTGATTACATGCCCCCTGCGGCGGGAGACACTCACAGATCGGCTCATGCTGCTCACCAACTCCTAGGCGCAGTTGCAGGAGATTATGCCGAGGCCCAGTAATACGTGAAGCGGCAAGGTACTCTCCGTGGCGGACGAAATGCATGTGATGTGGCTCTGCTGTTTGGTTAAAGGGTGCACTCTTCGCGTCAGGAACTGCGTCCGCCCCCATTCATTGTTTGAGCGTCCCGAAGGAAAAGCGAGCACGAGAGGGCGGTCGCGTAAGTTGCCCGGCTTCTGTGCGGTACGCCCGTCGCGGTGTTCGCCACTGCGACGTGGGCGAATCATGTTTCGTCGCGGACCTGCATCAGCGCGAACCCCAGCAGATTCAAGCCTTGCCACAGGTTGGGGTTATTCGCGTTTACGTGATCCTGGGCGAGTCCGATGCCCCAGATGCTGTCAACCGGGCTGGCCTCAACGATGATGCGAGAACCGGTATTCTTGAGGAATGCATTCAACTCCGGGTTTTGCGAGAACTTGGCCTGGTTGGCCCGGACGACAATTGCATATCGGTGTTGCAACCAATCGTGCTCGTTGAATCCGCGCACGTTGCGGCCAAGCGCCTTGGCCGCGTTGGGCGTAGGCGCCCGTAGCACTTGAGCGCGAATGTCCTGATCGCCGAACAAAGCTGCTTTCTCTGCCATCATGAAATGTTCGGCAGTCGCGTAGCGTTGCCCGTCGACAACAAATTCGGCTTCGAACCACTGGCTGAAGCACGAAGCGCTGACTCCGTGCCTGCTTCGCTGGTGTCCCCAGAAAAAGACATAGTTCAGCTCCTCTCCAGCGTTGAAGCGGGAGCGGAGGTCTTCCAGATATTTGGAGTCGTGCAATTGGACTTCCTTCATGCTTTGTCAAAACCAAACAATGAACGCAGCCAGCCTGCCGACTTCCGTTCATAGAAGGGCGTGGTTTGCTTGAGCAAGTAATCGCTAAGGCCTGAATCTGCGTCATGAACGCGGTACAGGTCAACGGGTTCGCCATCCGGAGCCAAGTCCGCGGCAACGCTGCCCGCTTCGCGCATGACCTGTTCAAAATCGCCGTCCGCTTCGATCCCGATGATCAGATGAGGCTTTTGGTCAGACGAAGCGTCATGCATCAATGCCAGAAACGCGCGCTTCACATTGCGATGTCTGGCGAGTAGTTGCTTGAGCGAATGGACCATCTTCGAGGGATATTGCGACGGCTGTCCCAGCAGTACCTGAGTGTCCTTTTCGACCGTGCGCTGCACCGGTCCCTGGCCGATCTCATCGGAGAGCAGGTAGCGCACTTCCTCGGGGAAAAACTCTTTCCCGTAGGGAGACTTTGGATTGAGGAAAAGAGGAGTGCCCAGCGTGATTTCAAACAACGATCTGGCCGGGATCTCTATATAGGACTCTTCGCTGTTTATGGATCTTCGTAATGTATGCAACGAAGTGAAAAACGGGATGACAGCGGAGCCGTCGGGCTTTTGCCAGTGCGCAATGCTGATGTTGCTGCCTGCCTCAAGATTGACTTGCCCTTCGCCAGTGCCGGCGGTGCCGAGGACGTAGATTTCCGAATTCAGCAGCGTCTTGAAAAAATCAGGTCGGTGGGCGGGTTCATCCGCCGCCAGTCTGAGTGACTTTTCGAGGGTGTTTTCTTGCTGGGTATCCATGATGTCCATCGGCCGTTCCATCAATGCAGGCAAAAAATGGGTGACAAAGAACGCGCAGTTTTTCACGCTGCTGTGAAAACAGGAAGAACTGAAGCCTGATAAATCTGCCGCATCAGGAAGGCAACACCGCGTGATGACGCCGAGCCGCGTGGAAAGAATGCTCTACCTCGCCTTCAGTTCATATGCGCACCGTAGAAGTGGTTGAGCAGTATCAACTCAATCACAGCTACAAAAACGCACAGCACGAGAAAGCCAGGACTGAAGACGCGCTTGCGGCCGGATGAGCTTGTATCCATCCAGTTAGCGCCGGAATCGCCGGAAGTCAGCAGCAGGAACATTACCCAGGCACAAGCCCAAACTTTGCCCCAGAAACCAGCATTTCTGAAAGAAGTCATCCGTGTTTTTCCGTATGCCGCTTGATTCGGCAGATCTTTATTTGCTGGTTAAGCTTGGCGGGAGGGCATTTACGCCTTCCAGAGAACGCTTCCGTGCCAAACGAGACGGCCGATTGATTTCCTCAACCCCCAGAAACGACAAAGCCCTGAATAATCAGGGCTTTGTCGTATCAAATATGGCGGAGGCGATGGGATTCGAACTCATGGACCTGTTACAGTCGACGGTTTTCAAGACCGTTGCCTTAAACCACTCGGCCACACCTCCGTTTGCGTTGCGGGCGCCATAATACCTGAATG
>Ga0207655_1003255_pt1 | contig 12187 bp, 9 predicted proteins | sample KBSM44metaG_FD_184398 | JGI IMG/M metagenome (GOLD analysis project Ga0207655, IMG submission 184398) | Miscanthus rhizosphere microbial communities from Kellogg Biological Station, Michigan, USA - KBS M4-4 metaG (SPAdes) (version 2) | ecosystem: Host-associated > Plants > Roots > Rhizosphere >...
CGCCTCCCCGTCCACCGTGATCCTGACCGGCGGCGAGCGCACACCCTCGGACGCCCTCGTCGGGCCGCTGGCCACTTCCTCGCTCAAACAGCTGCACCTGGACGTATTGTTCCTCGGCGTCCACGGTGTCGACGCCGATGCCGGCTTCACCACCCCCAACGTGCTCGAGGCCGAAACCGACCGGGCCTTCGTCACCGCGGCCCGGCGGGTGGTGGTGCTGGCGGACCACACCAAGTGGGGCACCCTCGGCATCAGCACGATCGCCGGCCTGGAGGACGCTGACGAACTCATCAGCGATGACCTTCTGGGCAGCGAGGCCCGGCGCATCCTCGGCGAGCGCGTCGGCCGGCTCCGCCTGGCCCATACCGGCGACGCCCGGAGCATCAGCGCAGCCAGCCCCGCAGCAGCCACAGGCTGACCGCCCGGCCCCCGCCCACCCAAACCACTACGCCTGGAGCTGCCGTGAACAACCCGGACCTCACCCTTGCCGCCGAGACCCGCTCCCCCGTGGGCGTCCCGGACCTGTTGCCGCAGAATCTGGAGCCGTTGTACCTGCGCCGCTCCGGAACGTCCCTGCTGATCGACTTCAGCACGGGCGAGGCCGCCATGCTGCACTTCGGCGCCGACCTCGGTCCGGTCCTGCCGGATCTTTCGCTGCTGGGCCAGGCCGTGCCGCACTCGGCCCTCGACGTCCCGGTGACGCTGGGCGTGATCCCGCAGGCGTCCTCCGGCTGGCGGGGGCGCCCCGGCCTCCGCGGCCACCGGAACGGCCAGGCGTTCTCGGCCCGTCTGCGTGTTGTCAGTGTTGAACGGTCCAGTGCTGAGCTGTCCAGCGGCGGCCGGTCCCGCGGGGCGGACTGCTCGGCCGTCATCACCCAGGCCGACCCCGAGGCCGGTGTCAGCGTCCGCACGGAGATCAGGATCAACGACGGCGGCCTGCTCCAGCTCCGGCACCGGCTCGACAACGACGGCGCCGGCCCCTACAGCGTCGACGAACTCGCCGCCGTGCTGCCCGTTGGCCGCGCCGCTACAGAAATCCTGGACCTGACCGGCCGCTGGTGCCGGGAGTCCCACCCCCAGCGCCTGCCGCTGCGCCAAGGCACATGGGTCCGCTCGGGCCGGCACGGCCGGACCGGCCACGACGCCTCGCTCCTGCTGGCGGCCGGCACCCCCGGATTCGGGAACCGCCACGGGCAGGTCTGGGCCGTGCATCTGGGCTGGAGCGGCAACCACGAGAGCTTCGTTGACGCCGCCGCGGACGGCCGGACCGTCCTGGGCGCCTCGGAACTGCTCGGCGCCGGCGAGATCAGCGTGGCAGCGAACGCCAGCTACGAGACCCCGTGGCTGTACGCTGCCTACTCCGCCGCAGGCCTGGACGGCATCAGCGATGCCTTCTACAGCTGGTTCCGCGGGCGCCCGCACCATCCCGGCGTGCGGTCCGGCAAGGCCCGTCCCGTGGTGCTCAACGTCTGGGAAGCGGTGTACTTCGACCACCGCCTCGAGCCCCTGCTCGAACTCGCCGAAGCGGCCGCCGGGCTCGGAGTGGAACGCTTCGTCCTCGACGACGGCTGGTTCCGCGGCCGCCGCGACGATCACGCCGGCCTTGGCGACTGGTACGTCGACGAGGACCTGTGGCCCGAGGGCCTCACGCCGCTGATCGACGCAGTTACCGGCCACGGCATGGAATTCGGGCTCTGGGTCGAACCCGAAATGGTCAACGAAGACTCGGACCTTGCCCGCGCCCATCCGGACTGGATCGCCGGCCCCGCACCCCGGAGCCCCGGGGGGAACCAGTCCGCCGGGGGCAACCCGGCCGGCCGGCTGACTGGCCGGCTGCCCATGCAATGGCGGCATCAGCAGGTCCTTGACCTGGTCAATCCGGCGGCCTGGCAATACATCTTCGACAGGCTCGATGCCCTGTTGAGCGAATACCGGATCAGTTACCTCAAATGGGACCAGAACCGGGACCTGGCCGAGATGGGCCACGCCGGCCGCCCGTCCGTGCACGCCCAGACTCAGGCCGTCTACCGGCTCCTGGACGAGCTCCGCAAGGCCCACCCCGGCGTCGAGATTGAAAGTTGCTCCTCCGGCGGCGCCCGCGTGGATCTCGGCATCCTGGAGCGCACCGACCGGATCTGGGCCTCGGACTGCAACGATGCCCTGGAACGGCAGACCATCCAGCGCTGGACCGGCGTGGTGGTGCCGCCGGAGCTCGTCGGATCGCACATTGGCCCCACCACGAGCCACACCACGGCGCGAACGCACGATCTCTCGTTCCGGGCGATCACCGCGATGTTCGGCCACTTCGGCCTCGAATGGGATGTCCGGCGCCTCGACGATGCCGAACGTACCGAACTTGCCCGAGCCATCGCACTGTTCAAGCAGTACCGGCCCCTCCTGCACAGCGGGCGCATGGTGCGGGCCGACGAGCCCGATCCGGCCCTCCGGCTGCACGGCGTCGTGTCCCACGACGGCGGCGAGGCCCTCTACGCCCTGGTCTCGGTGGCGACCTCGTTCGCCGAAGTCCCGGGGAAGGTCTGCCTGCCCGGGCTGCTCCCGGACACCGCGTACCGGGTGGAAGCGGTCTACCCGGCGGCCGAGGACCGGCGGGCGTTCCTGCAGGCGGCGCCACCGGCGTGGCTTGCGGGCGGCGTCGAGGCGTCGGGACTCTTCCTGGCCGAATCCGGGCTCCCAATGCCGGTCCTGAACCCGGAACACGGGCTGCTCCTGGCAGTCCGCCGTACCACCGCCGGCGCTCCGGCCGCCGATCCAGCCGCAAACAGCGCACACCCCGTGAGGAACCCCTAGCATGGGCCAGATTACGAAACGCTCCCACAAGCTCTCCGACGGCCGGGACATCATCTACTTCGATGATGCCGATACCGTCCTGCCCCCGCACCGGGGCGAGGATCTCCGCGCGCCGGCGGTCCGGCCGCCCACGGCCACCATGCGCCAGGACGTCCTGACCGGGGAGTGGATCTCGATCGCGGCCGCCCGGCAGAACCGGGTGGTCCTGCCGCCCTCGCACCTGGACCCACTGGCCCCGGCGTCGCCGGAGAATCCCTCGGAGATTCCGAGCCTCTACGACGTCGCCGTCTTCGAAAACAAGTCCCCGTCCTTCGGACCCGACCTGGCGGGGGCCGCCGCGCCGGAAGGCCTGGATGACCTCGCCCGGGTAGGGCTGGGGCGCAGCAGGCAGTCCGTGGGCCGGTGCGAAGTGGTGTGCTTCTCCCCGGAACACACCGGCTCCCTGGCAGGCCTGCCCCTGTCCCGGATGCGCACAGTGGTGGAAGCCTGGGCGGACCGGACGGCCGCGCTGTCCGCGCTGCCCGGCGTCGAACAGGTCTTTCCGTTCGAGAACCGCGGCGAAGCGATCGGCGTGACGCTGCACCACCCGCACGGACAGATCTACGCCTACCCGTACATCACGCCGCGCACGGCCCAGTTGGTCCGCACGATCGAAAGTTACGGCGGCTCGCTGTTCGAGGACATCCTCAGCTTCGAGCAGAAATCCGAGCGGGTGCTGCTCCAGGGCGAGCACTGGACGGCGTTTGTCCCGTTTGCCGCGCGCTGGCCGCTGGAAGTGCATATCCTCCCGCACCGGCACGTCCCGGACCTCGCCGCCACGACCGACGAGGAACGCGATGAGTTCTCCCTGCTGTACCGCCAGCTCCTGCGTGGCGTCGATGCCCTCTACGACAGCCCCACGCCGTACATTTCGGCGTGGCACCAGGCTCCCGTCCACGCCCACCGGGACGACATCCGGCTCATGCTGCAACTGACCTCGCCCCGCCGGGAGGAGGACAAGCTCAAGTACCTGGCAGGGTCGGAAGCCGCGATGGGGGCATTCATCGCGGACATCCCGCCGGAAACGGCCGCCGCCCGGCTCCGCGACGCCATGGAGGCAGCATCGCCGCCACCGCGTACAGCAGGACTCGAGACATTCCACACAGAACTCCCGGCAACAGAACAGGAAGCAGCCCAGCCATGAACGAGGTCCTTGAACGGGAAAGTGGGTACTTTTCCAGTGAGTTTGGGGGCGTGCCGGACGGCTTGTGGTCGGCGCCCGGGCGGGTCAACCTGATCGGTGAGCACACGGATTACAACGAGGGCTTCGCGTTTCCGATCGCGATCGACAAGCGCACCACGGTGGCGGCCCGCGTCCGCGCAGACCGTCTGCTCCGGGTCACCAGCAGCTCATTCCCCGGCGTCATAGAGGTAAGCCTCGACCGTCTGGAGCCGGATAGCCTCACCGGCTGGGCCGCGTACCCCCTCGGCGTGGCCTGGGCGATGTCCCGGGCGGCAGCCGGCGGCGCCGGTTCCGATGTCGCGTCCGGTTCGGCCGCCGGTTCCGGCGTCCCGTCCCGGATGTCCGGCCTGGACCTGGCGCTGACCTCGGATGTCCCGGCCGGGGCCGGGCTGTCCTCCTCCGCCGCCATCGAATGCGCGGTGGCCTTGGCCTTGAACGATCTCTGGGACGTGGGGTTGGGCAGGCCGGAACTGGCACGGATCGGCCAGCTGGCCGAGAACCGGGTGGTCGGCGCGCCCACGGGCATCATGGACCAGTCGGCCTCGCTCCTGGGCGAGCCCGATCATGGCATCCTGCTCGACTGCCAGAACCTGTCGACCGAGGCGGTTGCCCTCGGCTTCGCCGGTGCCGGGGTGGGGCTGCTCGTGATCGACACCCGCACCAGCCATTCCCATGCCGACGGCGGCTACGCCAGCCGCCGCCGTTCCTGCGAGGACGGCGCCCGCCGCCTGGGCGTCGGCAGCCTGCGGGAGCTGGGCCCGGCCGATCTTCCCCGCGCCGCGGCACAGCTCGACGGACAGACCTACCGCCGGGTCCGCCACATCGTCACGGAAAACCAGCGGGTGCTCGACACCGTGACGGCACTGCGGACCTCCGGCCCCGCCGCGATCGGGCCGTTCCTCAACGAATCGCACGAGTCCATGCGCGACGACTTCGAGATCTCCACCCCTGAGCTCGACCTCGCCGTGGCCAGCGCGCAGGGATTGGGCGCCATCGGCGCGCGCATGACCGGCGGCGGTTTCGGTGGCGCAGCCATTGCTCTGGTCCGCAACGACGGCGCCGCAACGGTGGCCGCGGGAGTTACCCGCGACTTCGCCCGGGCCGGGTACGCGGCCCCGCACATCTTCACCGTCACCGCCTCCGAGGGCGCCCGCCGGGAACTGTAGCCCGGAAGGCCCCAGGTCGTTATGCCCGCACGAGGCGGGCGGCGTCGGCCAGAAGTTCCACGGAACGGAGCCGGGGTTCGGTCCCGGTGCTCTGGTGCGCCACGATCAGTTCGTCGGCGTCGGCGTGCGCCGTGAACTCCTCGAGGTACGCAAGAACGGCCTCGGGGGTGCCCACCGCGGAGTACTTCATCATCTGCGCCATCTGCTGGCCCTGGGGCGAGTCCAGGATCATGTCCGCCTCGTCGTCGCTGAACACGCGGCCATTGCCGAAGAACAAGGAGACCCTGGCCCGCTTGGTGGCCTGGAACATCGCCTGCGCCTCAGCGGCGGAATCGGCGGCAATGACATTGACTCCGGCGATCACGTGCGGCGCCTCGAGCTGCGCGGAGGGCCGGAATTCGCGGCGGTAGACCGCCACCGCATCCTGCAGCGCGTTGGGCGCGAAGTGCGAGGCGAACGCATAGGGCAGGCCCAGCTGGGCGGCCAGCCTGGCGCCGAACAGCGAGGACCCCAGGATGTAGAGCGGCACGTTGGTGCCCTTGCCCGGGGTGGCCTCGACGCCCTGGATGCGGGTGGGGCCGCTCAGGTAGCCCTGAAGCTCCAGGACGTCCTGCGGGAAGCTGTCTGCCGACATCGGATCGCGGCGCAGGGCGCGCATGGTGTTCTGGTCGCTGCCCGGCGCCCGGCCCAGGCCGAGGTCTATCCGGCCCGGGTGCAGGGTCTCAAGCGTGCCGAACTGTTCCGCGATGGTCAGCGGCGAGTGGTTGGGCAGCATCACCCCGCCGGCGCCGAGCCGGATGCTGGAGGTGTGGGCCGCGACGTGGGCGATCAGCACACTCGTGGCGGACGAGGCGATCGCGGACATGTTGTGGTGCTCGGCGTACCAGATCCGCCGGTAACCCCGGTCCTCGGCGAGCTGCGCCATGGCCACGCTGCCGGCGAAGCTTTCCGCCGCCGTCTGGCCCGGGCCGATGGTAGCGAGATCAAGAATGGAAAGCGGAACAGTCACGGAAAAGCCGGCCTTTCGTAGCGGAGCAGTGTGCGGGCCGGAGTTTGGACTGCGGTCCTGGGTGGCACCGGGTTTCCGGCGCGGGCACACTGGGGTCAACGACGGCGGCCCCCGGGATATTTCTGCAGGCGGCTCAGCCGCACGAGTAGTTGTAGTCAAGGCCCCCGGAGATGTACTGCGTCATTGAGACCCGGCTGTTCGGGGTCAACCCGGGAAGGGTGCAGTTCGCCTTCGCCTTAGCGGCTGATCCCGCGCCTGCAAGCCAGCTGGGCAGTCCTGCCAGCGGGCTGGTCACCTTCACGGTTCCGGCGATCTGTCCCCACTGGTAGCCCGTGGAGTAGAGGCCCACGCGGGCGCCGATCCTCTTGAAATAGGCGGTCATGCCCTCCAGGACAGCCACGTTGGCCGCTTTGTCGGCCTGCCAGGTGTTTTCCGTCTCGACATCCAGCCACCAGAGGTAGGACTGCGGGCTGCTGACACCGCGGCGTTTGGCGTCGTCCGACGCTTTCGCCCACCCGTACATGTAGGAGCAGGCTTTGAACGTCCCCGCGGCACAGCTGCCGTAGGGGTTGGTGACCTTTACACCGTTGTACGTGTTCGACGTCGGCCACCAGGACCCCTGCCGGCCGGGGTTGGCCGTGTTGACGTACAGCGCCACCCTCGGCTGCGCCGTAGCCGCGGGAGACTTGGCCGTCTTCGCCCAGGTCAGCTGGCTCGCCAGGCAGGGGTTCGTGTTGTTGGCCAGGCCGTTGTTGACGCCGACAATCGCGAACATGGGCTGCTTTGGCAGGGTCTTCCCGCATTGCGGCCAGGACACGTCAATGCCCGGCCCCGGGGAAGTGGCGGCCGAGGCCGGGCTTCCACCCAGGAAGACGAGGCCGAGGGTCACCACAAAGACCAGTACGATGCGCGGGAGCGAGTTGGGCATGCCACAGTCTAAAGCATAATTTCCAATCGTTAGCGTAAATCCGAAGGGCGCATATCCTCCGACCGGACGGCCGCTGCACACGGCCCCGCATCGCGGGCCGAGGGCCGGCCGGGCAGGAACCCTTGGAATAGTCAGCAGACTGAGGATGTTCACTTTCCTATGAACCACGACAATTCGCAGCATCCGGAAAAATCCGCCACGATCGCCCTCAAGGATCTGGGAACCGTCCACCGGCTGGGCTTCGGCGCCATGCGGATCGTCGGCGACGGCGTCTGGGGCGAGCCGGCAGACCGCGCCGCCGCGGTCGCCGTGGTACGCCGTGCCGTGGAGCTCGGCGTCGACTTCATTGACACTGCCGACTCGTACGGCCCCAACCTCAGCGAGGAAATCATTGCCGAGGCCTTGCACCCCTACCGGGACGGCGTCAGGATCGCCACGAAGGTGGGGTTCACCCGCACCGGACCCAACGCGTGGGTTCCGGTCGGCCGGCCCGAATACCTGCGCCAGCAGACGGAACTGAGCCTGCGCAAGCTCAAGGTCGACTCCCTCGACCTCCTGCAGCTGCACCGGATCGACCCCAAGGTGGACCGCGAGGAGCAGTTCGCCGTGCTGCGCGATCTGCAAAAGGAAGGCAAGGTCAAGGCCCTCGGCCTCTCCCAGGTCAGCGTGGAGGAACTGGAGGAAGCCGGGAGGTACTTCACGGTCTCTACGGTGCAGAACCGCTACAACCTCACCGACCGCAGCTCCGAGGACGTCCTCGAGTACGCCGAGGAGAACGGCATCGGCTTCATTCCGTGGGCGCCGATGTCCGCTGGCGAGCTGGCCCGGCCGGGCGGACCGCTCGACGAGGCGGCGAAGCGGCTGGGCGCCACGACTTCCCAGGTGGCGCTGGCCTGGCTTCTGCGCCGGTCCCCCGTCATGATGCCGATCCCCGGCACCGGCTCCGCCAAGCACCTTGAAGAGAACCTGGCCGCCGCCGGCTTCGTCCTCGACGACGCCACCTATGCCGAACTCGAAGCGACCCGCTGAACCGCGCCGCTTCCCATATTTCACCTTATCCACCGTCCGCCGGCCGTGCCGGCAGAACAGGAGCAACACCATGGCTAAAAATATTCTGATGGTTGTCTCGGCAGCAGATTCCCTGACAATGCGCGACGGCAGCGACCACCCCACCGGGTACTGGGCCGAGGAGCTCGTTGTCTCCCACCGGACCCTTCTCGACGCGGGCCACACCGTGCACATCGCCACTCCGGGCGGCAAGAAGCCGACGGTGGATGAGGTGAGCCTCGCGGCCGAGTCCGCCGGCGGGCAGGACCGTGCAGATAGCTTCCGCCGCTACATCGATTCCCTCGACGCCGAACTGTCCAACCCGCTGGTGCTGGCCGACGTCGACGCCTCCGCCTACGACGCCGTCGTGATGCCGGGCGGCCACGGGCCCATGGCCGACCTCTACCAGGACGCCGATCTTGGCCGTCTGCTGACGGCCGTCAACACGGCCGGCAAGATCATTGCCCCCTTCTGCCACGGCCCGGCCGGACTGTTGAGCGCCACGGACGACGACGGCGCGTTCACCTTCGCCGGACGCCGCCTCACCGTTTTCACCAATGAGGAGGAGCTGGGTGGCGGCACGGGACCCAACACACCGTGGTTCGTGGAGGACGTCCTGAAGGAGAAGGGCGCGGCAGTGGAGAACGGCGCGGCCTGGACGTCTCATGTTGTGCGGGACGGAAACCTCATCACCGGGCAGAACCCGCAGTCCAGCGAGGACGTGGCCAAGGAGGTCCTCAAGGCCCTCGCCGAATAAGCCACTCTTAGCCGGTCCGGGAACCCCGGACCCGGCTAAGCTAACCGCATGGCCATCAAATCCACTGCAGACAAAGTCGCCACGATCGTCCAGGGCTACACCCTGGACGGCCCGACGATCGAGCTCGGCGCGGCGATCGTCGACGGCGAACTCCACAAGGAAGCCTCCGTCCGGCTGCCGCTCGCGATGATGAACCGGCACGGCCTCGTGGCCGGGGCGACAGGCACGGGCAAGACCGTCACGCTGCACATGATGGCCGAACAGCTTTCCACCGCCGGTGTGCCCGTGTTCCTGGCCGACATCAAGGGCGACCTCTCTGGCCTGGCCACGGCAGCCACGGGCTCCGAAAAACTCCTGGCCCGCACGGAGAGCATCGGCCAGGCCTGGTCCGGCAAGACTTTTCCGGTGGAGTTCCTGGCCCTCGGCGGCGACGGCAAGGGCATACCGGTCCGCGCCACCATCACCTCCTTCGGCCCCATCCTGCTCTCCCGCATCATGGACCTGAACGAGACCCAGGAATCCAGCCTGCAGCTCGTCTTCCATTTCGCGGACAAGAAAGACCTGGAGCTGATCGACCTCAAGGACCTGCGGGCCGTGATCCAATTCCTGACCTCGGCCGAGGGCAAGGACGAACTTGAGGAACTAGGCGGCCTCTCCAAGGCAACCGCCGGCGTGATCCTGCGCGAACTGATCACGCTCGAGGCGCAGGGTATGGAGAAGTTCTTCGGCGAACCCGAGTTCGACACCGCCGAACTGCTGCGTACCGCGCCGGACGGCCGCGGTGTGGTGAGCTGCCTGGAGCTTCCGACGCTGCAGACCAAGCCCATGCTCTTCTCGACGTTCCTCATGTGGCTGCTGGCCGACCTCTTCGAGGACCTGCCCGAGGCCGGGGACCTCGACAAGCCCAAGCTCGTCTTCTTCCTCGATGAGGCCCACTTGCTGTTCAACGGCGCCTCGAAAGCCTTCCTTGATGCCATCACCACCACCGTCCGGCTCATCAGGTCCAAAGGTGTCGGAATTTTCTTCGTGACGCAGACCCCCAAGGACGTCCCCGCCGACGTCCTCGGCCAGCTGGCAAACCGCGTGCAGCACGCCCTCCGCGCCTATACCCCGGAGGACGCCAAGGCCCTCAGGGCCACCGTCTCCACCTTCCCGACCAGCGACTACGACCTCGAGGAGACCCTCACTACCGCCGGCATCGGCGAGGCCGTCATCACAGTCCTGAATGAGAAGGGCGCGCCGACCCCGGTGGCGCTGACCCGGCTCCGCGCCCCGGAGTCCGTGATGGGTCCCAGCACCGACGAGCTGATCTCCAGCACCGTCGCCGCCTCCGCCCTGCTGCCCAAGTACGGCACCGCCGTCGACAACATCTCGGCGTACGAGAAGATCGCCGCCGCAGGCGGCGACCGCACAGGCGCTGCCCCCACCGGGCCGGCGGCCGGGACCGCCCACCACGGCGGCGCCCGGGACAGCGGCAGCCAGGAATCCGCCCAGGGCGGCGGTTTGGACCCCCGCGCCATCGACGCAGAAGCCCGGCGGATCGAGGAGGAAATCCTTGGCCGCCCCAGCAGCCGCCCCGCGCCGGCGCCCAGGACGCCCGACGATGACAGCGTGGCCGAGCGGCGCGCCCCCCGGCCGGCGCAGCCGCCGGCCGGGGGTGGCGGGGGCATCGGCGGCGAACTCGCCGGGGCCCTGGGCGGTGGCCTCCAGAGCATGGCCCGCTCGCTGGGGACCCAGCTTGGCAGGGAACTGCTCCGCGGCGTCTTCGGCACTTCCTCCAAACGCCGCCGCCGCTAGGGATCATCGCGGCGGCATCCAACCGAACGTTCCCGGCCCGCGGGCCGGGCGGCCTTCAGCCATGCTCCGCGTCACAGATGCGGACTGTGACACCGGGATTCCTGTGGGGTACAGGTAACGTAAGAATGGTGCAGATGAGTCAGGCGTTGGTCAAAATCGCAGCAGTGTGGCTGCTGGGACTGATGCTTGCCGTCGCCGGCGCCATCGTGTCGATCAATCTGGTGAACGACTCCATTGCAGGGCCCCAGCAGCCAGTCCGCGAATATTTGAGTGCCCTGCAAAAGGGCGATGGCGAAAAGGCGCTGGGCCTGTTGCGCGCCTCCGTGCCACAAAGCAACCCGGCGATGCTCGACGGCACGGCCCTGCAAACCGCTGCGGCACGCATCTCCGACGTCAAGCTTGGCGCCGCGGAAGAGCGTGGTGCCAATCGGGTCATGGTGCCCATGGAGTACACCGTTGACGGTAACAAGCTGCGGACCGAATTCCTTTTGGAGCGCTCCGGCACCGAGTGGCTGTTCTTCCACAGATGGTCTTTCGTCCCCTCTGAGCTGCCCGTCCTGGACGTCACCGTGGTCAACTCCAGCGAGGCCACCCTCAACGGGGTGCCGGTGAACATGCCCAACGGCCGCAACTCCTTCGCAGTCTTCTACCCGGGCGAGTACGAGGCGACCCTGAACGGCCAGTACTTCTCCGCCCCGGCCACCCGCGCCACCGTGTCGGCCGCGGACGCGCCTCCGGCATCGCTGAACCTGCTGACCGAGGCCACGGGCGCCCTGAAGGAGGCCGTGAGCGGCAAGGTCAAGGAGTTCCTGGACTCCTGCGCGGACGAGGCCGACAAGCAGCAGAAGCTGCAGCCCAACTGCCCGTTCTACCACGCCACCAACAACCGCGTGATGGACGGAACCATCGACTGGAGCATCACGGACTACCCGAGCGTCAGCATCGAGCCGTTCGGCGGCCGCTGGGTGGTGGCTCCCCTCGACGGCAAGGCCCGGATCAAGGCCCGCCAACAGGATCTGTTCACGGGCGCCGTGTCCGACATCGACTCCGTCCACGATTTCAGCTTCACGACCCGGCTGGACATCGACGGCGACACCGTCAAACTCACGCCGCAGCTGGACTACTAGCACCCGCCCGGACTTCCGCGGCCGGAGGGCCCGAAGAAAGCCAAAAGGCTGCTGGCCGTGACGCAGGGTCACGGACAGCAGCCTTCTGATCAGCCTTGGCGCAGCGGCTCAGTCCATTCCGCGCAGGTCCAGGACCAGCTCGGTGTCGCCGTCGGCCTGCAGGAGCACGGGGATTCCCCAGTCCTGCTGGTAGAGGTGGCAGGCCGCATGGTCCGGGATCTCGCCGTCGGCGTCTTCGGGCCCGTCACACGCCGCCGCGCGGGCGGTGATGTGCAGGACGCCCTCGGGGACCTCGGAGGAGAGCTCCAGTGTGCGCAGGAGCCCCA
>Ga0207655_1003256_pt1 | contig 12187 bp, 9 predicted proteins | sample KBSM44metaG_FD_184398 | JGI IMG/M metagenome (GOLD analysis project Ga0207655, IMG submission 184398) | Miscanthus rhizosphere microbial communities from Kellogg Biological Station, Michigan, USA - KBS M4-4 metaG (SPAdes) (version 2) | ecosystem: Host-associated > Plants > Roots > Rhizosphere >...
GTCCGGTTCCGCTTTAGCAGAAGTGAAAATCGCCCTGGTGGCGAAGTCCTTAGGGAATGGATTCTTCGAAGCAGCGAACGTCGGCGCGCAGGAGGCGGCCAAAGAGTTAGGCGATGTAAAAGTGATTTATACCGGCCCGACCACCACCACGGCGGAAGCGCAGATCGAGGTGCTGAACGGGCTGATCGCCCAGGGCGTGGATGCGATCGCGATTTCCGCGAACGATCCGGACGCCGTTGTGCCGGTGCTGAAAAAAGCGATGCAGCGCGGCATTAAGGTGGTGTCGTGGGATTCCGGGGTGGCGAAAGCCGGACGTCAGATCCACCTGAACCCGTCCAATAACGCCCTGATTGGCGAAACCAACGTGAAGCTCGCCGCCGACGCGCTGAAGGCGCTGAACGTCGAGAAAGGCGACGTGGCAGTGCTGAGCGCTACGCCCACCTCCACCAACCAGAACACCTGGATTGCGGAGATGAAAAAGGTGCTGCCGAAGTACCCGTCGGTCAATCTGGTGACCGTGGCCTACGGGGACGATCTCTCTGATAAAAGCTACCGCGAGGCGGTCGGCCTGCTGAAAACTTATCCTGATCTGAAAGTGATCGTTTCACCGTCGTCCGTCGGCATTGTCGCTGCGGCGCAGGCGGTGAAAGACCAGGGCAAGATCGGCAAAGTGTACGTGACGGGGCTGGGCCTGCCGTCCGAGATGGCGGGCGCGGTGAAGTCCGGCGCGAGCAAAAGTTTTGCCATCTGGAACCCGATTGACCTGGGCTATGCGGCAACCTACCTGGCGGATGACCTGGTGAAAGGCACCGCCACGAAGGGCGAGGCCAGCATGGGCAAGCTGGGCAAAGTGAAGCTGGATGCCGACGGCAACGGCGCGATGGCCGAGCCGTTCGTCTACGATGCCAGCAATATTGATAAGTTCTCGAAGATCTTTTGATCTTTTCCCCCTCTCCCTGTGGGAGAGGGCCGGGGTGAGGGCATCAGGCCGCATTTCCCCTCACCCTAGCCCTCTCCCGAGGGGAGAGGGAATACTATGGAGAACTATCATGACCCCATTGCTACAGCTTTCCGGCATCACCAAGGTATTTCCCGGCGTGCGTGCCCTTGAGAACGTGCAGCTTGCGCTCTGGCCCGGCAAAGTGACGGCGCTTATCGGCGAAAACGGCGCGGGCAAGTCGACGCTGGTCAAAGTGATGACCGGCATTTACCAGCCCGACGAGGGCGAAATCCTCTACAAGGCGATCCCCGTTCACCTCCCTACGCCGGAATCGGCGCATAAGATCGGCATTACCGCCATTCATCAGGAAACCGTCCTGTTTGATGAACTCTCGGTCACCGAAAATATCTTTGTCGGCCAGTACCTCTACAAAGGCTTTCTGAAAAAACTCGACTGGACGGAAATGCACCGCCGGGCGCAGGCGCTCCTCACCCGCCTTGAGGTGCAAATCGACCCGCGCGCGACGCTGAAAACGCTGAGCATCGCCCAGCGCCACATGGTCGCCATTGCCCGCGCGCTGTCGTTTGAGGCGCAGGTGGTTATTCTTGATGAACCTACAGCGGCCCTCTCGCAGCATGAAATCCTCGAGTTTTATCAAATCGTTGAGCGCCTGAAGCAGGAGGGCAAAGCCATCCTGTTTATCTCCCACAAATTTGACGAGATTTTCGAACTGGCGGATCACTACACCATTTTGCGCGACGGCGCGTTCGTCGGAGAAGGCGCGATGAGTGCGATAACCGAAGAGCGGATGGTGTCGATGATGGTCGGGCGCGCCATTACCCAGACCTTCCCGAAGGTGGAGTGCGAAAAAGGCGAGACGGTGCTGGAGGTAAAAAATCTCTGCCACCCGACCGAGTTTGCCAACATCTCTTTCTCCCTGCGTAAAGGGGAAATCCTCGGCTTCTACGGGCTGGTCGGCGCCGGGCGTACCGAGCTGATGCAGGCGCTTTCCGGCGTCACGCGGCCATCTTCAGGAGAGATCATCCTCAACGGTCAGCCCCGGCGCTTCCGGCAGCCTGCGGATGCGATCAAAGCCGGTATCGTCTGCGTGCCGGAAGAGCGGCAGAAGCAGGGGGCGATTATCGAACTGTCCATTGCCCAAAACATCAGCCTGCCGCAGCTCGGCAAGCTCAACCCAAACGGCGTGCTGCACGACGACCGTGAATGGCGGCTGGCGGATGAATACGCCAGGCGCCTGCAGGTGAAAGCCTTTAGCTGGAAGCAGGCGGTGCAGACCCTCTCCGGCGGCAACCAGCAAAAGGTGGTTATCGGCAAATGGCTGGCGACGCATCCTGACGCGATCATCCTCGATGAGCCGACAAAAGGTATCGATATCGGCTCAAAGGCCGCCGTTCATCAATTTATGTCCGAGCTGGTCGCTCAGGGGCTGGCGGTGATTATGGTGTCGTCCGAGCTGCCGGAAGTGATGGGCATGGCGGACCGCATCATCGTAATGCACGAAGGGCTGATGGTGGCCGAATACCGGGCGGGTGACGCGACGGCGGAAACCATCGTCAGCGCCGCCAGCGGTGCAAAACAGGAGGCGGCATAATGCTTACCTCACTGTTAAAACACCGCGAAGCCCTGCTGGGCGCGGTAGTATTACTCATGGTGGTCGCTATCGGCAGCCGCGTGCCGTCGTTTATCGCGCCGGGCAACCTGGTGGAGATGTTTAACGACACTTCGATTCTCATCATTCTCGCGCTCGGGCAGATGATGGTGCTGCTTACTAAAGGCATCGATCTCTCAATGGCGGCCAACCTGGCGCTGACCGGGATGATTGTCGCCCTGATTAACTTCCACTACCCGGACGTGCCGGTCTGGGCGCTGCTGATCCTCGCGAGCGCGCTCGGGCTGCTGATGGGCGCGATTAACGGCCTGCTGGTGTGGAAGCTCGGCATTCCGGCGATTGTGGTAACGCTCGGCACCATGAGCATCTACCGCGGGATTATCTTTTTGCTCTCCGGCGGCGGCTGGGTGAACGCCAACCAGATGGGCGCGGACTTCCTCGGCCTGCCGCGCGCCTCGGTGCTGGGCCTGCCGGTGCTGAGCTGGTGCGCCGTCGCCGCGCTGCTGCTGGTGGGCTATTTCCTGCGCTTCAGCCGCACCGGACGGGCGCTGTACACGGCGGGCGGCAACGCCACGGCGGCGTACTACACCGGGATCAACGCAGGGAAAATGCAGTTTGTCAGCTTCTGCCTCTCCGGGCTGCTGGCCGGGTTCTGCGGCTACCTGTGGATTTCGCGCTTCGCCGTGGCCTACGTCGACGTGGCGAACGGCTTTGAGCTACAGGTTGTCGCTGCCTGCGTGATTGGCGGTATCAGCACTATGGGCGGCACCGGGCGCGTGCTCGGCTGCCTGTTCGGCGCGCTGTTCCTCGGCGTTATCAACAATGCCCTGCCGGTGATCGGCGTCTCCCCGTTCTGGCAAATGGCGATTTCCGGCACGGTGATCGTCATTGCGGTGCTGCTGAACGAGCGCGGCAACAGGCGTAAAGGGCGGCTTATCCTGCGCGACGCGGTGCTGGCACGGCAGAAGCTGGCGGTGAAATCATGAGCAAAATGATGGCCTCTGAAGAGATCAAAAACGTGCCTGCTGCGCCGGGCATCTTCCAGCGCCTGCTGTGCTGGGAAGGCTTCCTGCTGGCGGTGACGCTGGCGGTGTTCGTGGTGAACGCGCTGGCCTCGCCCTACTTCCTCAACGTCTGGAACCTCTCCGACGCGACGTTCAACTTCACCGAAAAGGCGATCATCGTGCTGCCGATGGCGATGCTGATCATCGCCCGGGAAATTGACCTGTCTGTGGCCTCCACCATCGCGCTCAGCTCGACGGTGATGGGCTTTTGCGCGGCGGCGGGCGTGGATACGCCGCTGCTGGTCTGCGTGGGATTAGGCGTCGGGCTGCTGTGCGGGCTGCTCAACGGCATCCTGGTGACGCGCTTTAACCTGTCATCCATCGTCATCACCATCGGCACCATGAGCCTGTACCGCGGGATCACCTACATCCTGCTCGGCGACCAGGCGCTGAACAGCTACCCGGAGAGTTTCGCCTGGTTCGGACAGGGCTACGTCTGGGGCGCGCTGTCGTTCGAGTTCGCGCTGTTTATCGTGCTGGCTGCGGTATTTGCCTTTGTGCTGCACCGCACCAACTTTGGCCGCCGCACCTACGCCATCGGCAATAACCCGACCGGCGCGTGGTACTCCGGCATTAACGTTAAGCGCCACAACCTGATGCTGTTCGCGCTGGTGGGGCTGATGTCCGGCCTGGCGTCGGTGCTGCTCACCTCGCGCCTGGGCAGCACGCGCCCGACGATTGCGATGGGCTGGGAGCTGGCGGTGGTGACGATGGCGGTGCTCGGCGGCGTCAATATTCTCGGCGGGTCCGGCAGCATGGTGGGCGAGATTATCGCCGCCTTCCTGATGGGGCTGGTGACCTTTGGCCTGAGCCTGCTCAACGTGCCCGGCATCGTGATGTCGGTGATTATCGGCGCGATGCTGATCGTGGTGATTTCGCTGCCGATTATTACCCGCCGGGTGATGCAGCGAAGACGGATCTAAATGCCGGGTGGCACTGCGTTTACCCGACCTACTTAACCGTAGGCCCGCGCAAGCGCAGCGCCGCCGGGCATAAAAATCACAGTAATGAAGGAGAATTATCATGAGCTTTATGTTGGCACTACCAAAAATCAGCCTGCACGGCGCGGGCGCAATCGGCGATATGGTCAACCTGGTGGCGAGCAAGCAGTGGGGAAAAGCGCTGATTGTCACCGACGGCCAGCTGGTGAAGCTGGGCCTGCTCGACAGCCTGTTTACCGCGCTGGACGCCCATCAGATGTCGTATCACCTGTTCGATGAGGTGTTCCCGAACCCGACGGAAGCGCTGGTGCAAAAGGGCTATGCGGCATATCAGGATGCGGAGTGTGATTACCTCATTGCCTTCGGCGGCGGCAGCCCGATTGATACCGCCAAGGCGATCAAAATCCTCACCGCCAACCCCGGCCCGTCAACCGATTATTCCGGCGTCGGCAAGGTGAAAAACGCGGGCGTGCCGCTGGTGGCGATCAACACCACCGCGGGCACGGCGGCGGAGATGACCAGCAACGCGGTGATCATCGACTCCGCGCGGCAGGTGAAAGAGGTGATTATCGACCCGAACATCATCCCGGATATCGCCGTGGACGATGCCAGCGTAATGCTCGATATTCCCGCCTCCGTGACCGCCGCAACCGGTATGGATGCGCTAACCCACGCCATTGAGGCCTACGTGTCCGTCGGCGCGCACCCGCTGACCGACGCCAACGCGCTGGAAGCGATTCGCCTGATCAACCTCTGGCTACCGAAAGCGGTCGACGACGGTCATAGCCTGGAGGCGCGCGAGCAGATGGCGTTTGGCCAGTATCTGGCGGGCATGGCGTTTAACAGCGCCGGTCTGGGTCTGGTACACGCCCTGGCGCACCAGCCGGGGGCAACGCACAACCTGCCGCACGGCGTGTGCAACGCCATTCTGCTGCCGATCATCGAAAACTTTAACCGCCCGAACGCCGTCGCCCGTTTTGCCCGCGTGGCGCAGGCGATGGGCGTGGATACCCGCGGCATGAGCGACGAAGCCGCCAGCATGTCGGCCATACAGGCGATTCGCGACCTGAGCGCTCGCGTCGGCATTCCGTCCGGCTTCAGCCAGCTCGGCGTGACCAAAGCGGACATCGAAGGCTGGCTGGATAAAGCCCTCGCCGATCCGTGCGCGCCGTGCAACCCGCGCACCGCCAGCCGCGATGAGGTTCGCGAGCTGTACCTGGAGGCATTATGATCCGCAAAGCCTTTGTCATGCAGGTAAACCCGGAGGCGCACGAGGAGTACGCGCGCCGCCACAATCCAATCTGGCCCGAGCTGGAGGCGGTGCTGAAAGCCCACGGCGCGCACCACTACGCTATCTATCTCGACAAAGCCCGCAACCTGCTGTTCGCAACCGTGGAGATTGAATCGGAGGAGCGCTGGAATGCGGTAGCCAATACCGAGGTTTGCCAGCGCTGGTGGAAGCATATGGGTGACGTTATGCCGTCGAACCCGGATAACAGCCCGGTGAGCGCGGAGCTGAAAGAGGTGTTTTACCTGGACTGATAAATACTCCCCGTGGAGGTCGCTCTACGGGGAGGCATTTTTCAGAATTAGACATGCACTTCATCCGTTTACAGCATCTCTTCTTCATGTAACCATTCCAATTGACCTTAAGTTAAATCAGGTTTTAGTGATGGATTACTGGCGAAAGCATTTCAAAGGACAACCCCGCGTGACCAAATTATCCGATCACGTCAGATTCTCCGCATTTTGTGGCAGAGTAACCCTGCCACTTACCTTTAGATGAACCATACATTTTTCCGGGCTGCCCCATTACAGGGTGGTACTGAGTTAGCGTATGACACTGCTTTACGACTTCTTGATTAACAACCCCCAACATCATGGATGAATACACAAAATGGGATTTTTCAAAGCTTATAAGAAAATTGACAATGGAATTAACCGTGGTTATGCCCGCTGGGGGAAATGGATTTGGGGTGCACTGATACTGCCGGTGGTGGTTTATCTTGGCTGGTCGGTGTGGGCTGAGGTCTGGGGACCACCGTCAGGGCCGGTAACGCTGATTATTCACAGTGAAATTGACAGACCTATCCTGGGGTTTAGCGTAAACGGAGTGGCAGGCTCAAATGCATTTGCTTATGGCGGGGGCGGAGCCACCTGCTGCGGCAGCATCAGCGGGGATAAGGCTGAAGTGGTCTGGACATTGGATATAACTCACGAGCAATATCTTAAAGGTATGAGATTAGAGACACGACGCACGGTATTGCCTATGCCTGGCCGCCAGTGGGGTGAAAACTATCTCCATGCCTATTTCCTGCCTGATGACAACGTCTATTTATGGTGGAGCACGGGTTTTAACAGCCCTTCAGCCGATGATATTGCCGCACAGGTGGCGCAAAAGCAGCGCCAGAATATGCACTGATTTTAAGGGCTTAAAATGGGATTTTTTAACGCGTTCGACAAAATAGACGGTGCGGTTAACCGGGGTTATGCCCGCTGGGGGAAATGGATTTGGGGTGCAGTGATACTGCCGGTGGTGATTTATCTTGGCTGGTCGGTATGGGCTGCGGTCTGGGGACCGCCGTCAGGTCCGGTGACGCTGATTATTCATAGTGAAATTGACAGGCCAATAAGAGGGTTTAGCGTAAACGGCGTGGCGGGGGCAAATGCATTTGCTTATGGTGGCGGTGGAGCAACCTGCTGCGGCAGCATAAGCGGGGATAAGGCAGAAATTATCTGGACTGTAGATTACACACTTGCGCAATATAAAGCGGGGGTGCGAACAGAAGTCCACAAAAAAATATTACCCATGCCGCAACGTCAGTGGGGAGAAAACTACCTTCATACCTATTTCCTGCCTGAAGAAAACGTCCGGTTATGGTGGAGTACCGGTTTTAATCATCCTGATTTTCGCGATATTAAAGACCAAACCTCAGAATTAAAAAAGGATAAATAATATATGGATATTGAAAGCCTTATCGCCGCGGCAAGCCGGGCGCAGCAGGCAGAAGATGCTGGTTTAGGGAACTGTTCGCGGATATGGCATATTGGCTTCTTCTTTGACGGTATTCACAGGAATATAGAACAGGACGCGGCAGAACGTCGACTCAGCAATATTGCTCGTTTGTTTCGCGCATTTCCTGATGATGCGCAAAAAACAAGTAAAGAGTACTACTCAAAGTTTTACATTTCTGGCCTGGGTACCCCTTTCCATGAAACCATTGCTGAAAAGCTTCACACTATTATGGATAGCGGTCTGGACAGCATAACGGATGATATAAAAGATCAGCCCGGTGAAATGGCCAAAGAATCGGGTGTGGATTTTTTAAAAGGCAACAGCTGGTACGAGATTTTAAAACATCAGGGTAAGAAACTCCTTAACCCTACGGAATGGAAAAATCTGGCCTTCGACACTGCAAAAAATGCGGCCAAAAAAGCCAGTATCGAAGCCACCCCCTGGCTGCGCGATAACCCCACAATAGCGGATATGCTGGTGACTGGCGCCGATACCCGTATTGTATCGACCAAAATAACGTTTGAAGAGGGATACAAAGAAGCCGTTAAAAAAAGCCCGGTCCCCGTCAAACTCATTTCTGTCTCCCTTTTCGGTTTTGACCTCGGCGCTACCCTGGCACGTAAATTCCTGGACAGTCTGCTGAAAGATATCTGTAAGAAAGAGGGGGATAAATACACCTACCAGGGCATACCCGTCGATATCGTCTTTACCGGCCTGTTTGACTGCTCGCGACGCACGTCGGCCAGCAACAACAACGGCGTGGATTACTTTATCTCTGCGTTTGGCGGGCCGATAAAAGGGATTAGCGTGTTGCTGGGAGACAAGTCCATCGACCAGGATACCCCCTTGCCTGAGTCGGTAAAGAAAAGCCTGCATCTGGTTGCCGCCCATGAAACCCGCGTCTGGCGCTGCCTGTACCGCACCGGCAATAACCCGGCGCACAAGGAAGAACTCTATCCCGGATGCGCGGAGGATATCGGCGGGGGCCTGAAACCTGACGAACAGAAGCCCAGTGCGGAGCTTTGTCGCGTGGCGCTCCACAGGATGTACCGTGAGGCGACCATGGCGGGCGTGCCTTTCCCTGATTTCCTAAGTCTGAAATCTTACTCCGAAACCGTAGCCAGCTATTTCATCGTCCAGGACAACGTTAAAAACCAGTCCGTCCTGCAGTGGGCAGAGGCGTACCAGAGCGCGCTGCCCTTTACTTCATTAAGCACCGCATGCCAGAACCGTCATCTGGACAGCTATATCGACTGGCTGGGCCGTCAGTACTATCAGTACCGAACGGAATGCATGAGATATGAAAAACAGCGCGGCGATGTGCTGGCCTCTGCTGGCGCATCTGCGGGATTTGCAGGCATCACGCAGGAGGCGAAAGAGACCGCCGGGCAGTATGCAAATGAACTGGCCGTATTGCAGCAAAACTGGGGCTGGCTTGATGACGTGAAGGATGCCGCCATCAGGATGCGAAACAGTATGGAACAGGACCCCATGGACAAACGCAGGGATATCGTTCCGAGCGTATATGGACCCGCGCTGCAGCGTGCGAAGCGTTTTCTGGAATACTCCCACGCGGCAAACCTCGGTAAACCCCGGCCATTACCTCTGGATACTGCACCACCAGAAATGTACGCATGGTTTGTACACGACCTGCAGACGGTAGAAAAAGGCGCAGGTATCTCACAGGACTTTTTTGCGATCCGCTCAATGGAGATGCCTGAAGCCTAAGTCATGCTGCCGCATTCGCGGCAGCACCCTTCCCTAATTCACCTCCACCGCGCCCCGGCTAGCAGCAATCTCCCGCCTGCCACTCAGCGTAAACGCCGACACCACCGTAATCGCCAGCACGAAGCAGCCCAGCATCAGGTATGTCTCCTGGAAGCCGATCCGGTCATACATATTCCCGGCAAAGGCGGAGAGGAAAATGGCCGCCGACTGTTTGGCAAACTGGAAGCCAATCAGGTAGATGGTGGCCGACAGCCGCGTATCAAACACGCCCGTGATGTACTTGAATGCGCCTACCAGCAGGAACGGGACCTCCAGCGCGTGCAGCATCTTGAGGGCAATGACCTCCACGGCGGTGGTGGCGAACGACGAGCCGATAATGCGCGTCGCCATAATCACTCCGGCAATCAGCAGCGTGTTTTTCGCGCCGATGCGGTTGATGATCCACGGCGAGCAGAACATGATGATGGCGTTGCAAATTTCCCCTGCCGTGGTGGCAAAGCCAAAGGCGCGGGTGCCTTCCTGCGGCGTGGCGAAGAAGGTTTTAAAGAAGGTGGCAAACTGCTGGTCGAAAACGTCATACACGCAGGCCACACCGATGACGTACAGAATGAACATCCACATTCTGCGCTGGCGGAACAGGTTGAATACGGTTCTGGCGGTGATCTGCGGCTGATTCGCACCCAGGGCGTTCATCACCTGCGCCGTCTGGTTGGGCTTCGGCTTCGCGACCAGCAGCAGGAGCATCAGCAGCAATGCCGCTCCCGATCCCATCCAGAACACGTACGACGGATCGATGCCAAAAAGGATGCCGCCCGTTGAGGCGCACAGCCCCCAGCCGAGGCAGCCGAACATCCGCGCCTTGCCGTATTCGAAGAAGCTGTTGCGGCTCACGCGCTCAATGTAGGCCTCAATCGCCCCCGATCCCGCAGAGAAGACAAAGCCGATATACAGCCCGCCGCTCAGCGCGCCCAGCCAGATATTGGTTTTCAGCAGCGGGGCGAAGACGTACAGGAAGAACGGCGCGAACAGGAACAGCAGCACCGCGATGATCCACAGGAGATGTTTTTTCAGCCCCAGCTTGTCCGAAATCACCCCCAGCACCGGCTGGAAGGCGATGGCCGACAGCGAGATGCAGGAGAAGACAATCCCGGTATGGGTTTTATTCAGGCCGATGATGTCCGACAGCCAGATCGGCAGGAACGGAAAGCAGGTGGCCATGATGAAGAAATAGAGAAAGAAGAACAGCCCGAAGATCCAGAAGTTAGGGTTGTCTTTGTGGGTACAGGTTGTTGTGTTCATTATTTTTATCCTCAACGGAGGGCCGGCTGCCCGGCCCTTCAACCTTACACGCGTTCGACGCCAATCAGAATGGCGGTCTCCGGGTCCAGAATCGGCAGCGCAATGCCCGCCTGCATCAGCCACTCGCCGCTCGCCGTTTGCGGCGCTTCCATCCACGCCGGCAGCTTGCGCATGGTGTGCCCGCCCTCGCCCGTAATCTGGATGTTCGGGTGATCGAGCAGCGTGATGCGGTACCGCGCGCTGGCGTCTAGCCCCGGCATGCGCAGCGGCATCATCAGGGTGTAATCCGGCATCCTGAGCTGGCTGACGATAAACAGCCCCTGCGTCTTGTCTTCGCTCACGATACCCTGCGCCAGGGTGGTAGCGTCCGGCATATCCACGCGCCACTGCGTGCCGTGATGAATGACCTCGCGCCACCGCTTGTGCAGCGCGGCGTAGTGCCGGTAGCCTTCACGTTCATTTTCATCAACGGTGAGCGGATCCAGCTCCAGCCCCATATGGCCAAACAGGGCCGTCAGCCCGCGAAACTGGATGCTGTGCTGGCGGAAGGTGGCGTGACATTTATGATGACCGATATGCGCGCCCATCACCTCCGGCGGGAAGAAGTAGCTCATGCCGCGCTGGATGGTATTGCGCTCCAGGGCGTCGTTGTTGTCGGACGCCCAGAAGCGGTGGCTGCGGGTCAGCACTTCGTAATCAATACGCCCGCCGCCGGAGGAGCAGGATTCAAACTCAACGTGCGGGAAGCGCTCGCCCAGCACGTCCAGCAGGCGGTAAAACTGGCGGGTCTGCGCGTCGGCGGCGGCTTTACCCTTGTGTCCCGGCTGCACCAGCTCGCGGTTCATGTCCCACTTCACGTAGTCGACCGCGTGCTCGCCCAGCAGCCAGCACATACGCTCGACAAGATAATCAAAGGCTTCAGGGATGTTGAGGTTGAGCACCAGCTGGTGTCGTCCGGTCGCCTGGGGATAGCCCGGCAGCGCCAGCACCCAGTCAGGGTGCGCGCGGTACAGATCGGAGTCCGGGTTGATCATCTCCGGCTCAACCCAGATGCCAAACTCCATGCCGAGCCGTTTGACGTGCTCGATTACCGGCGTCAGGCCGTTCGGGTATTTTTTCTCGTCCAGATACCAGTCGCCCAGCGCGGCGTGGTCGTCGTTGCGGCCTTTGAACCAGCCGTCGTCGATGATAAAACGCTCCACCCCGAGCGCCGCGGCCTCGTCGGCCATGCGCATGATGTAGTCCGGGTCGTGGTTGAAGTAGATCCCTTCCCAGGTATTGAGGTGCACCGGGCGCGGTTTGTCGTCCGGGAAGCGGATAACGTTGTCGCGCAGGTAGCGGTGAAACTGCTGGCTCATGCCGTTCAGGCCGCGCGCGGAATAGCTGGCGTACAGGCGCGGCGTCCAGAGCGTATCGCCCTCTTCCACGGCCATTTCGCCGGGGAGGTAAAGCGCTTCGGCCTGCAGATAGCGACGACCGTCGGTTTTGGCCTCCGCGCGCAGGCGGTGGTTGCCGCTCCAGCCCAGATGCACGCCCCAGACGTCGCCCTGCATTTCGCTGAACGACGGC
>Ga0207655_1003258_pt1 | contig 12184 bp, 15 predicted proteins | sample KBSM44metaG_FD_184398 | JGI IMG/M metagenome (GOLD analysis project Ga0207655, IMG submission 184398) | Miscanthus rhizosphere microbial communities from Kellogg Biological Station, Michigan, USA - KBS M4-4 metaG (SPAdes) (version 2) | ecosystem: Host-associated > Plants > Roots > Rhizosphere >...
GTCGAAGGCGCACCGGCCAACGATCTGGACCTGGAGATCGTTCCGGACGACGTCAAGCAAGACCGCTGGGATCGCTTCATGGCGCACCAGCAGGCCATCAGCTCGGCACGCCTGCAAATGCGCATCGGCCGTGAGATCGAAGTGCTGGTGGACGAAGTCGACGAGCAAGGCGCGGTTGGCCGCTGCTTCTTCGATGCCCCGGAAATCGACGGCAACGTGTTCATCGACAACGGCAGCAACCTGAAGCCGGGCGACAAGGTCTGGTGCAAAGTCACCGACGCCGACGAATACGACCTGTGGGCTGAACAGATCTAAACGCAAAAAATACGAAAAGCCCCGCTCTCTTGACGAGATGCGGGGCTTTTTTACGTCTATCGTTTTGTGGGAGAAAAAACTCGCAGCCTTACGGGAACGGCTCTTAACAGAAGGAGCAAGCGGCCATGCGCCAACATTCGGTCATTTACACACCGAAACAGAGCGACTACGAAGAGCTCACCCACGTGTGGGAAGCCTCGGTGCGCGCTACCCATGACTTTCTGCCCGACAGCTACATCGAACTGCTGAAGAACCTGGTCCTGACCCGCTACCTCGACGCCGTCATGCTGATCTGCACCAAAGACTCGCGCCAGCGCATCACCGGGTTCGCCGGCGTGGCGGCGGGCAAGATCGAAATGCTGTTCATCGATCCGGATCACCGTGGCCAAGGCCTGGGCAAGCAATTACTGCGCTATGCCCTGGAACACCTGAACGCCGATGAGCTGGACGTCAACGAGCAGAACCCACAGGCCCTGGGTTTTTACTTCAAGCAGGGCTTCGAGGTAATTGGTCGTTCGGAGCATGACGGTATGGGCCAGCCTTACCCGTTGCTGCACATGCGTTTGCGCCAGGGCCAGCAACTGGCGCGCAATGGCTGACACACCATGGCGCCATGTGGGAACGGGCTTGCTCGCTCCCACATTAAAAACACATGAGGCAAATGGACCCGCGATTAACCGGCGCCAGGCAGGTACAATGCCCACCCCTTTTTTGTTACGGCCCTGTCATGACTGACCCGATTCGTCTCTCCAAACGCCTCATCGAACTCGTCGGCTGCTCCCGTCGGGAGGCTGAGCTGTTCATCGAGGGCGGCTGGGTCACCGTCGACGGTGAAGTCATCGACGAGCCGCAGTTCAAGGTCGACACCCAGAAAGTCGAGCTCGACCCAGAGGCCAAGGCCACTGCGCCGGAGCCGGTGACCATCCTGATGAACGTCCCGGCGGGCATGGACGCGGACAGCGCCATGGCGACCCTCAGCGCCGCGACCCTGAGCGAAGAACACCGCTACGGCAAACGTCCGCTCAAGGGCCACTTCCTGCGCCTGACCGCCAGCGCCGACCTGCAGGCCAACGCCAGCGGTCTGCTGGTGTTCACCCAGGACTGGAAGATTCTGCGCAAACTCACCGCCGATGCCAGCAAGATCGAGCAGGAATATGTGGTCGAGGTCGAAGGCGACATGGTGGCTCACGGCCTCAACCGCCTGAACCACGGCCTGACGTACAAGGGCAAGGAACTGCCGCCGGTCAAGGCCAGCTGGCAGAACGAAAACCGCCTGCGCTTTGCCATGAAAAATCCACAACCGGGCGTGATCGCCCTGTTCTGCCAGGCTGTCGGCCTGAAGGTCGTCGCCATCCGCCGCATCCGCATCGGCGGCGTGTCCATCGGCAAAGTGCCCGTGGGGCAATGGCGCTACCTGTCCGGCAAAGAGAAGTTCTAAGGCTTTTCCCGCCGCCATACATTTCGGCGCCGCAGCTTCATGCGGCGCCCACAGCGAAATATCAGGACTGCACACATGATTCATAACGACGTACTGCGCAGCGTGCGCTACATGCTCGACATCAGCGACAAGAAAGTCATCGAGATCATCAAGCTCGGCGGCATGGACGTCACGCTGGAAGACCTGGTGACGTACCTCGACAAGAAAGAAGAAGACGAGGAAGGTTTCGTACGCTGCCCGGACGAAGTCATGGCGCATTTCCTCGATGGCCTGGTGATCTTCAAGCGTGGCAAGGACGAAAGCCGTCCGCCGCAGCCGATCGAAGTGCCGGTGACCAACAACATCATCCTGAAGAAATTGCGTGTCGCCTTCGAACTGAAGGAAGACGACATGCACGCGATCCTCAAGGCCGCCGAGTTCCCGGTGTCCAAGCCTGAGCTGAGCGCGCTGTTCCGCAAGTTCGGCCACACCAACTACCGCCCGTGCGGCGATCAATTGCTGCGCAACTTCCTCAAGGGCCTGACCCTGCGCGTGCGCCCGCAGTAAATCGCGCCGCGCGCCCTGTAGGAGCCGGCTTGCTGGCGATGGCGATCTTGAGAACGCCATCGCCAGCAAGCCGGCTCCTACAAGCGCGGTCGCAGACCAATCTGTATAGATGTTCATTCCGCGCAAAAATAGTGGCTCCGCTTCCGGCGGCTGAAGACTAGGGTGTATTGACCCTCAGCTCTCAGGACTCGCCATGCATCCCTACTTCTCTCTGCAAGGCCGCACCGCTCTGGTGACCGGCGGCACCCGCGGTATCGGCAAAATGATCGCCAAGGCTTATGTCGAGGCCGGCGCCATCGTGTACGTGTGCGCCCGGGATGCCGAAGCCTGTCAGCAAACTGCCGATGAGCTGAGTGCCTTCGGGATTTGCCACGCCATGGCCGCCAACCTGGCGCATGAAGAAGGCGTTCAACAACTGGCCGCGCAATTGAGCGAACAGATCGGTCAGCTGGATATTCTGGTGAACAATGCCGGTACCACCTGGGGTGCGCCGCTGGAGAGTTACCCGGTCAAGGGCTGGGAAAAAGTCATGCAGCTCAACGTCACCTCGGTGTTCAACTGCATCCAGCAATTTCTACCGCTGCTGCGCGAGGCCGGTTCGGCGGCGAATCCGGCACGGATCATCAACATTGGCTCGGTGGCCGGGATTTCTTCCTTCGGCGAACAGGCGTATGCCTACGGCCCGAGCAAAGCCGCCCTGCATCAACTGTCGCGGATTCTGGCGCGAGAGTTGGTGAGCCAGCACATCAACGTCAACGTAATCGCACCGGGACGTTTCCCGAGCAAGATGACTCAGCACATCGGCAACGATGAGCAGGCGCTGGCCGAGGACACGGCGTTGATTCCGATGAAGCGCTGGGGCCGGGAGGAAGAAATGGCGGCGCTGGCGATTAGCCTGGCAAGTACGGCCGGGGCGTATATGACCGGGAATGTCATTCCTTTGGATGGCGGGTTTAGTCTCTAGATCGGCGGCGCGGCTATCGCGGGCAAGCCACGCTCCCACAGGTTTTATGCCGTACACAACATTTGCGTTCACTCGAGAACCTTGTGGGAGCGTGGCTTGCCCGCGATGACGGAGTAATAGGCAGCACCGATCTCGAGGCCGCTCGGGTTATCATGCCGCCCTAATCCCGGCCTCGACCCCAGACCATGACCTACAGCGTTTCCCCCATCGGCTTCGTGCGCTCCTGCTTCAAGGAGAAGTTCGCCATTCCGCGTCAACCGCAACTGGCCCCGGCCGCTCGGGGCGTACTGGAGCTGGTAGCGCCGTTCGATCAGGGTGATGCGGTGCAGGGGCTGGAGCAGGTCAGCCATGTATGGCTGTTGTTCCTGTTCCATCAAGCGCTGGAAGAAAAGCCACGCCTCAAAGTCCGCCCGCCGCGTCTGGGCGGTAACAAATCCATGGGCGTGTTCGCCACCCGCGCGACGCATCGTCCTAACGGCATCGGCCAGTCGGTGGTCAAACTGGACAAGGTCGAAGCCAATCGACTGTGGATCTCCGGCATCGACTTGCTGGACGGCACGCCGATTCTCGACATCAAACCCTACGTGCCCTACGCCGACATCATCGACACGGCGTCCAACGACATCGCCAGCGCCCCGCCGCTGCTGATTCCCGTGCAGTGGACGGACTCGGCCCTGCAACAGGCCCACGGCCACGCTCAGCGGCTTGGCGAGCCTCTGGTCGAGTTGATCGAGCAATGCCTGGCACAAGACCCACGCCCGGCGTACCAAGTTCCTACGCCTGAACGCGAATACGGCGCGCAGTTCTGGGATCTGGATGTGCGCTGGCATTATCCTGAGACGGGCGTGATCCGCGTCCTGGAAGTCATTCCCGCAAAAGCCTGAACCCCGGAAACGAAAAAGCCCGCATGACCTTCTCAGGTCATGCGGGCTTTTCTGTGCACTACGCCATTGAATGTAGGAGCCGGCTTGCTGGCGATAGCGCTTTGAAGTTTGCCATCGCCAGCAAGCCGGCTCCTACAAGTGACCTTCGGTCACTTCTCGACGAACGCACGCTCGATCAGGTAATCACCCGGCTCGCGCATCCGCGGCGAAACAGTCAGGCCGAAGCTGTTCAACACTTCGCTGGTCTCGTCGAGCATGCTCGGGCTGCCGCACAGCATGGCGCGGTCGTCCTGCGGGTTGATCGGCGGCAGGCCGATGTCGCTGAACAGCTTGCCGCTGCGCATCAGGTCGGTCAGGCGGCCTTCGTTTTCGAACGGCTCGCGGGTCACGGTCGGGTAGTAGATCAACTTGTCACGCAGGGCCTCACCGAAGAACTCGTTCTGCGGCAGGTGCTCGGTGATGAATTCGCGGTAAGCGACTTCGTTGACGTAACGCACGCCGTGGCACAGGATCACCTTTTCGAAACGCTCGTAGGTTTCCGGGTCCTGGATGACGCTCATGAACGGCGCCAGACCGGTGCCGGTGCTGAGCAGGTACAAATGCTTGCCAGGCTTCAAGTCATCCAGCACCAGGGTGCCGGTAGGCTTCTTGCTGATGATGATCTCGTCGCCTTCCTTCAGATGCTGCAACTGGGAAGTCAGCGGGCCATCAGGCACTTTGATGCTGAAGAACTCGAGATGCTCTTCCCAGTTCGGGCTGGCAATCGAGTAAGCGCGCATGAGCGGCCGGCCGTTGGGCTGTTGCAGGCCGATCATCACGAACTGACCGTTCTCGAAGCGCAGGCCCGGATCGCGGGTGCACTTGAAGCTGAACAGAGTGTCGTTCCAGTGATGAACACTGAGGACACGCTCGTGGTTCATGTTGCTCATGTACGTGGGACTCCTGGAGATTTTGCCTGCGCCAATGATGTGCACAATTGCATCGCATTCTAATGGCAGCGACAATATCTGTTAAATGGATTATTAAGATAAGGGTTATCGGTTATATCGATATGCGATTTACTCTCCGTCAACTTCAAGTATTCGTCGCCGTCGCCCAGCAGGAAAGCGTATCCCGTGCCGCGGGCCTGCTCAACCTCTCGCAATCGGCGGCGAGCACCTCGATCACCGAGCTGGAGCGCCAGTGCAGCTGTCAGCTGTTCGATCGCGCCGGCAAACGGCTGAGCCTCAACGCCCTCGGCAAACAGCTGTTGCCGCAAGCGGTGGCCCTGCTCGATCAGGCCAAGGAAATCGAAGACTTGCTCAACGGCAAGTCCGGTTTCGGCTCCCTGGCGGTCGGCGCGACCCTGACCATCGGCAATTACCTGGCCACCCTGCTGATCGGCAGCTTCATGCAGCGCCATCCGGAAAGCCAGGTAAAGCTGCATGTGCAGAACACCGCCAACATCGTGCAACAGGTGGCTCACTATGAAATTGATCTGGGTCTAATCGAAGGCGACTGCAGCCATCCGGACATCGAAGTGCAGAGCTGGGTCGAAGATGAACTGGTGGTGTTCTGCGCGCCCCAGCATCCGCTGGCTCAACGCGGTATTGCCACCATGGAGGAGCTGAGTCATGAGGCGTGGATTCTCCGAGAACAAGGCTCGGGCACGCGGCTGACCTTTGACCAGGCCATGCGTCACCACCGCAGCGCGCTGAACATTCGCCTGGAACTGGAACACACCGAAGCGATCAAGCGCGCGGTGGAATCGGGTTTGGGGATTGGCTGCATTTCGCGCCTGGCGCTGCGCGATGCGTTCCGTCGTGGCAGCTTGGTGCCGGTAGAAACACCGGATCTGGACCTGGCGCGGCAGTTCTATTTCATCTGGCACAAACAGAAATACCAGACCTCGGCGATGCGCGAGTTCCTCGAACTGTGCCGCGCCTTCACCGCCGGGGTTCAGCGCAGCGACGAGATCGTTCTGCCTGCCATCGCTTAAAGCAGGATCACCGCCCACACCAGCGCGATCATGCTCAACGCTACGAGTTGAGCGGCGCTGCCCATGTCCTTGGCGTTCTTGGACAGTGGGTGCCGCTCCAGGGAAATGCGGTCGATGGCCGCTTCGACCGCCGAGTTGAGCAATTCGACGATCAGCGCCAACAGGCAGACTGCAATCAGCAGCGCCTGCTCGACACGGCTGACATTCAGGAAGAACGACAGCGGAATCAGGATGGCATTGAGCAACACCAGTTGCCGGAAGGCCGCCTCGCCAGTGAAGGCCGCGCGCAGGCCGTCAAAGGAATAGCCGGAGGCGTTGAGGATGCGTTTTAGGCCGGTCTGGCCTTTGAAAGGTGACATAGAGTAAGCAACTGACCAAAAAGGAGTGGGAAAGCTAGAGCAAGCAAAGTCAAAAAAGCGTGAATACATAACACCTTAGTGGCTCGAAATTGACTCAAGTTGTTGCAAGAGCAGCGCCGCCTGAGTCCGGGTCCGTACATTCAGCTTACGGAAAATCGCGGTGACGTGGGCCTTGATCGTCGCTTCGGAAACGCTCAATTCGTAAGCAATCTGCTTGTTCAGCAAACCTTCACAGACCATGGTCAACACCCGGAACTGCTGGGGCGTCAGGCTGGCCAGGCCTTCACTGGCAGCCTTGGCTTCGTCGGAAACGCTGACGGCGTCGAAGGCCTGGGGCGGCCAGAAAACGTCACCATCGAGCACCGCGCGCACGGCTTTTTGAATAACACTCAAATCACTGGACTTGGGAATGAAACCACTGGCGCCGAATTCACGGGACTTCACCATGATCGACGCTTCTTCCTGCGCCGACACCATCACCACTGGAATCTGCGGGTACTGACCGCGCAACAGCACCAGCCCGGAAAAACCGTAGGCCCCTGGCATGTTCAGGTCCAGCAACACCAGGTCCCAATCGGCCTTTTCGGTCAGACGGCTTTCCAGCTCGGCAATGCTCGCCACTTCCACCAGCCGGACATCCGGGCCCAGGCCCAGGGTCAATGCTTGATGCAAGGCACTACGAAAAAGAGGGTGGTCATCGGCAATCAGGATTTCGTATGTGGCCATTTTTCAAATGATCCTGTTTTTCAAACAACTCCAGGTGCAGCCACGCAGATGCACCAACAGGGCACGTTCAACGCCAATCACATGGCTATTCACGTAAAAATACGGCGTATCAAACGATGGCCGCGCCCCAATCGGCGCCAAGCATGCCCAGCGAAACCGGGGTGGTCAAGATACATAACCGGTACAGTTCTTTGCAGTATGGGCGACAATCAGAACATGGCGGGGACGTCGTTATGAACAAACCGCATCAGCTCGGCGTGGGCCGGTGTGGCGAGGTTCATGTCCAGCTGTTTTTTTGCATCCAGATAATGCTGACTGAACACGTCAAAATAAGCGTCCAGCGCTGACGCAGCCTCGGTATCACCGGCCAGATCGAGACACAGTGCAGCCACTTCAGCGGTGCATAAATGTTCACTACGGGTGGAGCGGCGCAGTCGATAACGTGACAGTTTTTCGGGCAGCAGGCTCAAGATCGGCAAGCGATCAAAATACGGGCTCTTGCGAAAGATCTTCCGGGCTTCGGTCCAGGTGGCGTCCAGCAGAATGAACAGCGGGCGCTTGGTGCTATCGACCGCGACACTGTGGGTAACTCGCTCGGGTTCGACGTATTCGCCCGGAAACACCAGGTACGGTTGCCATTGCGGATCGGCCAACAGCGCCAGCAGTTGCTCATCAGTCTCGGTACGCGACCAGATGAATGCATGATTGTCGCGCACCACATCAGCGATCAGCCAACCGGTGTTACTTGGCTTGAATACTTCTTTGTTGGTCATGATCAGGCACACGCCCGAGCGGGCCTCGACCGACGGGCGCCAGGCACACAGGCAATGACTTTCAATCACGCGGCAATCACGGCATCGCGGCGCTCTCCAGCCACGGGCCTGAATCGGCTTGATGCCCTCCTCCTCTCGCTGATCGCGCAAGCGGGCGACGGCGTTTGCGGCAAAGCGCGGGGTGACAGGGTTCATCGCAGGCAGCACCGTAGTGGATGGAAAATCGACACGAAAAACACTCGCAAGGGCAAAAAAGTCGCGGCAGTTTATCAGAGCAGCCGGTGCAAGCCTGTACCGCTCAGACCTCCTCCCCTATAATTCGCCGCCACTGAACGCACAGTCATGTGCCTGGTCGAACCACCAGTCACTGAACCAGGAGAGTTTCATGCTGCGCCTTATCGTTCCCACCGCTGCCATTTTGCTGGCGTCGTCCTTTAGCGCTCAGGCTGCATCCTTGAGTGAGCAGAATCTCAACAGAGAGCTGCGAAACGTCGCCGTACAAAGCAGCGTTGGCACTCCACGGGCGATCAACGAAGACATTCTTGATCAGGGCTACACTGCCGAAGGAAAAGTGCTGATCAACCACTTGAGCGTGCAAAGCAGCCACGCCGAAAAAATGCGCGCCGATCCCAAAGCGGTGTACTTCCAGCTTGGCGCCTCCGTATGCAGAAACCCAGGGTTCCGCAAGTTGATGGCCAAGGGCGCGATCATGCGTTACGACTTCACCGAGGTGAAGACCAACCGTCCGGTCGGCTCCGCAAGCTTCCAGGACTCGGACTGCCCGAAAGAGACTCCCGCGAAGAAGAAATAATTACCTGGCATTGGCGCGCCGCTGTTCATCCTCGGCGCGCAGCTCTGCCAACAGCGCCTGCAAGTAACGCGAACGTCGCTCACCACCCTCCAGACGTCGGCAGCACTCTTCTTCGAGACTCAAATGATGAGTCTCGGCCGATGCTTTCAGCAATCGATACAGTTGCGCATCGATCTCCAGAGTCACTCTGGGCATGGTTTCCCGCCTCCCTGCATGCATTGATCGCCGTTGATCACGCGATAAATCCCTGAATTGCTTGAATGTTGCGTCCTGCCGTTGACGCAAAGTTGTCGTGTCACGCCTGTAACTTAGTAAATCAGAGCGCGAGACATGCGGCTTGCGTTCAGACGAGCGGTGAAAGCACCTTGCAAATCGTCAATAAGCGGTTGCCAGGAAAGACTTTGCGGCGCAATGATCAAGCCAGCGAAAATCGTTGCGAGGGTCTAAATTCAAAGTGTTCATGTTGTTTTTTTAAGGGCAGAAAAGGGGCTGCCCATTACGGTGTCTTATTGTGCGAACGTTTCTTTCATTCAAGGGATAAGCAGAGCCCGTATGGATGGCTCGATTGCAACCGAGTCAAGTAGAGCGCCCAGGCATGGGCTTGGGCAGACAGCGACACAAGGGGTGTCGCGGCGCCGACAATTGTTTTGTCGGGGCCGAGGGTTCTGTGCAGAAGGAGAAGTTGAATGCCTTACCAACCGAATGACCTACTGAGCCGTCATTTTCAAGAAAGCGGCCACGACCTCACCAGCAAGGTCGAAGAACAACTCAACCTGGTTTCACCCAACAGCCCCAACATCCCGATTTACCGCGACATGATCCTGACCGTGCTGCGCATGGCTCAGGAAGATCACAACCGCTGGAATGCCAAGATCACCCTGCAAACCCTGCGCGAACTCGAGCACGCTTTCCGTGTGCTGGAGCAGTTCAAGGGACGGCGTAAAGTTACCGTTTTCGGCTCGGCCCGCACGCCGATAGAACACCCGCTATATGGCCTGGCCCGAGAACTGGGCGCCGCCCTGGCGCGCTCGGACCTGATGGTCATCACCGGTGCCGGTGGCGGCATCATGGCGGCGGCCCATGAAGGTGCCGGCCTGGAACACAGCCTGGGATTCAATATCACCCTGCCCTTCGAGCAACATGCCAACCCCACGGTCAATGGCACCGCCAACCTGCTGCCCTTCCACTTTTTCTTTACCCGCAAGCTGTTCTTCGTCAAGGAAGCCGACGCGCTGGTCCTGTGCCCAGGCGGTTTCGGTACGCTGGATGAAGCACTGGAGGTGCTGACCCTGATCCAGACTGGCAAAAGCCCGCTGGTGCCCGTGGTGCTACTGGATGCGCCAGGCGGCACATTCTGGCAAGGCGCGCTGGACTTCATTCACCATCAACTGGAGGAAAATCGCTATATCCTGCCGACCGACATGAAGCTGTTGAGCCTGGTCTATAGCGCCGAAGATGCTGTGGAGCAGATCAACCAGTTCTACAGCAACTTCCACTCCAGCCGCTGGCTCAAGCATCAGTTCGTGATTCGCATGAACCACAAGCTCAGCGACCGGGCACTTGAACACATGCAGGAGGCATTCGCCGACCTGTGCCTGAGCGATCATTTCCATCAGCATGCCTACAGTGGCGAGGAGCACGACGAAGCGCAGTTCAGCCATCTGGTGCGCTTGTCCTTTACCTTCAACGCTCGTGATCATGGCCGTCTGCGAGAATTGGTGGATTACATCAACCTGCCGGAAAACTGGGCCCAGTCCAGACCCCAGGCGCAGCAACGCACACGGGAACCGTCCAAGGTAACGTGATGCAAAAAAACGGCCCGCTATCGAAATAGCGAGCCGTTTCAGTCAATCGTCCATCCCTCGGCCGCTGAACAAGCGGCTGATCATTTCCATGGAATATCCCCGATAACTCAGGAACCTGCCCTGTTTGGCACGTTCTCGGGCGTCTATCGGTAAATGCCCGGAAAACTTGCGCCGCCAGGTGTCTTCCAGTTGCTCCTGCCAATCGATACCACTCTCGCGCAAGGCGAGCTCAATGTCGGTACGTTGCAGGCCACGCTGGCTCAGCTCTTCGCGAATGCGCAAAGGGCCATAACCGGAACGGGCACGGTAGGAAACAAAGCTTTCGAGGTAACGGGATTCGGACAACAAGCCCTCTTCCGTCAAGCGGTCGAGTGCTGTGTCGATCATTTCAGGGGGGGCGCCGCGCTGACGCAGTTTACGCGTCAGCTCGACTCGACCGTGCTCGCGTCGCGCGAGCAGGTCCATTGCGGTTCGCCGCACCGCGACGAGTGTATCGAGTACGGCGGTCATCGGATCGATCAGATATCAGCGTCAGCCAGGTCGTCTTCGGTCTCTCTGACGGCCGAAGCCTTGACGTCCGGCGCCGGGGTCAGCAGCTTGTCGCGCAGCTGCTTCTCGAGAGTCGCGGCGATTTCCGGATTGTCTGCCAGGAACTTGGCCGAGTTGGCCTTGCCCTGACCGATCTTGGTGCCGTTGTAGGCATACCAGGCACCGGACTTCTCGACGAAACCGTGCAGCACACCCAGGTCGATCATCTCACCGTTGAGGTAGATGCCCTTGCCGTAAAGAATCTGGAACTCGGCCTGACGGAACGGCGAAGCCACCTTGTTCTTCACGACTTTGACGCGGGTTTCACTACCGACGACTTCATCACCTTCTTTCACCGCGCCAGTACGACGGATGTCCAGACGAACCGATGCGTAGAACTTCAGCGCGTTACCACCGGTGGTGGTTTCCGGGCTGCCGAACATCACGCCGATTTTCATGCGGATCTGGTTGATGAAGATCACCAGGCAGTTGGCGTTCTTGATGTTACCGGTGATTTTACGCAGCGCCTGGGACATCAGACGGGCTTGCAGGCCCACGTGCATGTCGCCCATTTCGCCTTCGATTTCAGCCTTTGGCACCAGAGCGGCCACGGAGTCGACGATGATCACGTCAACGGCGTTGGAACGCACCAGCATGTCGGTGATTTCCAGGGCCTGCTCGCCGGTGTCCGGCTGGGAAACCAGCAGGTCGTCGACGTTGACGCCCAGTTTGCCGGCGTACTCAGGGTCGAGAGCGTGTTCGGCGTCGACGAATGCGCAGGTCGCGCCGGCTTTTTGAGCCTGGGCGATCACCGACAATGTCAGGGTGGTTTTACCGGAGGATTCAGGACCGTAGATTTCAACGATACGGCCTTTTGGCAGGCCGCCAATGCCGAGCGCGATGTCCAGACCCAGAGAGCCAGTGGAAATGGCCGGGATCGCCTGACGGTCCTGATCGCCCATACGCATTACGGCACCCTTGCCGAATTGACGTTCGATCTGACCCAGGGCCGCAGCCAAGGCTTTCTTCTTGTTGTCGTCCATTAAAGTCCTCACGT
>Ga0207655_1003259_pt1 | contig 12183 bp, 10 predicted proteins | sample KBSM44metaG_FD_184398 | JGI IMG/M metagenome (GOLD analysis project Ga0207655, IMG submission 184398) | Miscanthus rhizosphere microbial communities from Kellogg Biological Station, Michigan, USA - KBS M4-4 metaG (SPAdes) (version 2) | ecosystem: Host-associated > Plants > Roots > Rhizosphere >...
AGCCTTTGGAGCATGATCTCCGCCCATTGCATCTATTGCGATTTTCATAAGTTGTTACCTTCCTCACTATTATTACTAGATCGATACATTTCAAAAGTGCCTGTAAAAACAAGTTCTTCTCCAACAAAGCTACGCACTTTGACAACCGTCCGTCCTTTATCATTCTCTACATCTTCAACGCGCGCTTTTGCAACTACACGTTCTCCTAATTTTACAGGACGAATGTATCGAATGGTAGACTTTGCAGTTAAAGCTAATTCTTCATCAATAACTGCAACAGCTAGTGAGTTTGCTTGCGCAAACAAATGATGCCCACGAGCAATTTGATTTCTTTTAAATACATGTTCTACCTTTACTTCAAAGATAGATATCGCATGTCTATCTAATTCTATATCGATAATTTCTCCGACAACCTCTTCTAACGGTAAAGATTTCACATCTTCTTCATGTTGTTTTGTAGCCACATGCTTAATTCGTTCTCTCAATTCAGGAATAGATAACTCCATACGATCCAGACGAACAGTCTGTATGCTCACTTGAAATTTTTCTGCTAAATCTTCATCCGTTATAAAAGGATTCGTTTCTATTGTTTGTTGTAATAATTCTTGTCTTTCTTTTTTACTTCTTCTCTTTTTCATACCGCACCATCCATTTTTATGACTAGGTACTAACAGTAGTATATAATCATTAAAAGTAGAATGCAACAAAAACTTTTGCAGACTACTTTTAATCGAGCTTCTCTCCCTGGAACACACCTGTTCCGTCAAGATAAGTACGCAACGAAGCATACTGATCATTATGCCAAAACGCTTCTGAATCAACTAGTATCGCCGCATCTTGTCTCGCTGTTTCTAACGCCCGATAATCATGTACCATATCAGCAACCTTAAATTCTGGTAGACCACTTTGCTTACTTCCAAAGAAATCCCCAGGACCTCGTAACTCTAAATCTTTTTCTGACAATACAAATCCATCATTTGTTTCAGTCATAATACGCATTCTTTCTTTTCCTGTTTCTGATTTCGGGTCTGCAATTAATAAGCAATATGATTGTTCACTACCACGCCCAACACGCCCCCTGAGCTGATGAAGCTGCGATAAACCGAAACGCTCCGCGTCATAAATAACCATAACAGTCGCATTTGGTACATTCACACCTACTTCAACAACTGTTGTCGAAACAAGAATTTGCACTTTATTTTCACTAAACTGTCCCATTATCTCTTCTTTTTCTTGAGATGATAGTCTCCCATGCATTAATCCAACTTGGCACTTACCTTGATAATGATGAGTCAGCATACTATGTAAATCGATAGCATTTTGTACATCAAGTTTCTCAGACTCTTCAATAAGAGGACAAATAACATATGCCTGTCTTCCTTTTTTTATCTCTTTCTCCACAAAGCCGAGAACACGGTCTAACATATCATGTTTTGCCCAATACGTTTCGATTACCTTTCTACCAGCTGGCATTTCATCGATAATAGAAACGTCCATCTCTCCAAATGCCGTAATAGCTAACGTTCGCGGAATTGGGGTTGCCGTCATAAACAATACATCTGGACTTTCACCTTTCTCACGTAAAACCCGGCGCTGCGCTACACCAAATCGATGCTGTTCATCGGTAATAACGAGACCTAACCTATGAAATATAACTTCATCTTGAATTAAAGCGTGCGTCCCAACAAGGATATCTACTTCTCCCTGCTCTAATCTCGCCAAAATTTCCCGACGTCTCGCACCCTTAACAGAACTCGTTAACAGTTCAACCGTCATACCGAAACGAGAAAACGTCTCCGCAAGCGACTGATAATGTTGTTCGGCTAAAATTTCTGTAGGAACCATTAAAGCACCTTGATAATGAGCTAATTTTGCGGCATAGAGACCAATCGCAGCAACAACTGTTTTCCCAGAACCAACGTCACCTTGCAACAGCCTGTTCATCCGATAAGGAGATGTCATATCCTTTAAAATTTCATCTACAACCCGGTGCTGTGCACCAGTTAACGGAAACGGAAGTGCATCGATAAATTCTTGTAATTCTGTTGACGGGATTTCCTTCTTCGTACCTTTTGAATTTTCTCTCTCCATTTTCCTTAGTGTTTGCATTTTTAGCTGAAATAAGAAAAACTCCTCATATACAAAACGGCGACGAGCTTGCTTTAAATCTTCTTGCCCTACCGGAAAATGCAACGCCCTGAGTGCTTCATAACGTGGTAATAATTTATACCGATTTAACAAACCATCTGGTAGCACTTCGACTATAGAATCTCCATACTCCTTTAGCGCTTGTGCAATAAAACGGCGCATCTGTTTTACTGTAAGCTTTCCTTTCACTGAATATACAGGCTCTACTTCTTGTTGACGAACAACCGATCCAAAATGAAGCTCTGATACAGCAATTGTTTGACGATGTTGATCCCATTTACCAGTAATCGTTACCGTTTCATCCAAATTTAACTTTTGCTTATAGTAAGGTCTATTAAAACATACAGCCGTAATTAAATAACGACCGACGAGAACACGAACTGTAAGACGTGATTTTTTCTTACCATAGTATTGTAGTAACGGAGCACTATGAACTTTCCCTTCAACTGTTACACGCTCATCATGCTTTACTTCAGCAAGATCTTTCATCGCATAATCTTCATAACGGTACGGAAAATGCTCTAATAGATGAGAAACTGTATAAATTCCCATCTCGTGTAGTAATTCAGATGTTTCTCCTCCGATTCCCTTTACATCTGTAACAGGAACTTGTACAACGTCATTCAAGATTCTCACACTCCGTCACATTATTTTCTTTGTTACACTCTATTTGAGTATCAATTAACATCTGCAATCGCTATCTTTCACCTTATATATTCTATCATAGGCATTCTAAGAGAAACTACTCAAATCCCTTATACACAACAAGTAAAAAAGAGCCTCACTATTAGCAGCAAGGCTCTTTTCTTTATTCCATATGCTAGCCTTTTGAATAAAAACTAGTAATAACGTTCACATTACTACTTCTGATCCATTAGCAAGTAAGTGATCCATTTATTTTCAAAACGAATCTTTTTTATTCTACAGAGAAGATGAAAGAATACACTGGTTGATTCCCAGCATGCACTTCTACTTCAGCATCTTCAAATTTCTCTTCTACAAATGCAACTAACTCAGCTACTTCTTCATCAGTTGCATCTTCACCTTGTAGAATCGTTACGATTTCAGACTCTTCATCAATCAATGCTTCTAATAATTGCTTTGCAGCTCCTACTTTTTCAGCATTTGTTGATACGATTTTTCCATCCGCAATGCACATGAAATCGTCTTTTTGAATTGCTACACCGTCAATTTCCGTATCACGAACAGCATACGTAATTTGACCCGTTTTCACATGAGATAAAGCTTCTTTCATGTTTTCTTCATTTTCTTCTAACGTTCCAACTGGATTAAATGCTAACATTGCAGCCATACCTTGAGGAACTGTTTTTGAACGAATAACAATAACTTCTTGATCAACAACTGACGCTGCTTGTTCTGCTGCCATCACGATGTTTCCGTTATTTGGTAAGATGATGATTTTTTCAGCATTCGCCTCTTCAATCGCCTTCACAATATCCTCCGTACTCGGATTCATCGTTTGGCCACCTTCGATTACTTTCGTTGCACCAATGCTCTCAAATAAAGTTTTAATACCAGATCCCATAGCTACAGTTACGATACCATATGGTTGTTTTTCTTTCGATTGAGTTGTTTGCTCAGGAACCATAGTAGGTTCATCTAATAAAGCGGTATGCTGTTCACGCATATTTTCTACTTTAATCTTAATTAAACTACCATAGCGTTGCCCATAATTCATAGGATCTCCAGGATGTTCCGCATGAATATGAACCTTAACAACCTCATCATCTGATACAACAAGTAGTGAATCTCCGTATACACTAATATCTTCACGGAATTTTTGTTCAGAGAAATTATGTTCCTTCATTTTTTCAGGCTCTAATTTCACCATGAATTCCGTGCAATATCCATACTTTATATCTTCTGTACTCAATTGGCTTTGTACACTACGGTGATGTTCTGCGCGTACCATGTCATTCATAGATGGTTGGGCAGACACATCAGAAGAAATTGTTTCTCCTTTTAAGTCAGCTAAAAATCCTTCATATACAACAACAAGACCTTTACCACCGCTATCTACAACGCCAACTTGTTTTAATACAGGTAATAAATCTGGCGTACGATTTAACGATGCATTGGCTTCTTTCACAACGTCTTCCATAAACAAAACAAAGTCGCGCTGTTTTTTCGCAACTGTCACTGCATATTTACCCGTTTCTCTTGCAACCGTTAAAATCGTTCCTTCAATCGGTTTCATAACCGCTTTGTAAGCCGCTTCTACCCCAGCATCTAAAGCTGCAGCAAAATCAACTGTTGTTAATTCTTCTTTTTGTTCAATGGATTTTGAAAAACCACGGAATAACTGAGATAAAATAACACCAGAGTTACCACGAGCTCCCATTAATAATCCTTTGGCTAAACTTACACCGACTTTACCAGCGTGCTGTGAAGGATTTGCTTTCACTTCACGTGCGCCTGAAGTCATTGATAAGTTCATGTTTGTACCGGTATCGCCATCTGGAACTGGAAATACGTTTAATGCATCAACAAGCTGAACATTATTTGTTAAATTATTCGCTCCTTGCATGATCATTTGTGATAAACGTTTCCCATCAATTTTTTGAATTGACACAGATTTTCCTCCTTAATGCACATTACAAGTTTATTACTTTAACTCCTTGTACGTAGATGTTTACAGAATCTACTGCTAGTCCTACAGTTTGATCTAATGTATATTTCACTTTCGTCTGCACGTTATGTGCTACTTCTGAAATTTTCGTACCATAGCTCACAATAATATACATATCAATATGTACTTCATCTTCATCTTTACGAACAATAACACCTCTAGTGAAGTTTTCTTTTCGTAAAATGTCTGTTAATCCATCTTTTAACTGATTTTTTGATGCCATACCTACGATACCGTAGCAATCTACCGCGGCACCTCCAGCAATTGTTGCAATTACATCTGTACTAATATCAATTTGTCCGTACTTCGTTTTAATTTCAATTGACATCTCGTTTCCCCCTTCATAAATGGTGAAAGTGAGCTAGACTACTTTAGTTACTATCATATAATCTTTTCAAAGAAAATTCCATCGTTCTTTCTTTTCACTCTCATATTTTATGTTTTATACTACACTTTTCTATGATGAGCAAAATAGTCCATTGTTATTATACAACATGTACCACTATAATATGTCAAGCAAATTTTCTTGATTTCAACTTTTCTTCACTTACATATAGTGTCAAGTAATTTTTCTTGATTTCTTTTTTCTACAGTGTTGCATTCTCTTTTTAGTTGTGTTAAATTATAGTAGTGTTTTTAGCATCGCAAAAAAGACTAACATTGAAAAATTACGTATGGTAAGGTGTCAAGGGAGGGAAATATAAATGGCTCGTGTTTGTGCTATCACTGGAAGAAAAGCTCGTTCTGGTAACTCTCGTTCTCACGCAATGAACGCTACAAAACGTAAATGGGGCGCTAACCTTCAAAAAGTTCGCGTACGCATCGACGGAAAAGTTCAACGTGTTTACGTTTCTTGCTAGAGCATTAAAATCTGGCAAAATCGAACGTGTTTAATAATAAAAAAAAGAGCCGCTAGGCTCTTTTTTTACTATACCAATGGAAAAAGCACCTATTATCGGTGCTTTTTTTAGTCTTTTTTGAAGGTGTTTAACATCGCACGAACAATTCCACCAAGAAATTTAGGTAACTTAATTGTATAAAATCTCATGGTTTCCCTCCTAATCCCCTTTACTCCACTTGCCCACTATATGATGCAAGGAGCAAAATTGTTTCTTCAATCAGTGCTTCTTATCATCATTAATATGCCAGATGCGAATGAAAAAGTACCTTTTTCCTCAATGAGTTCATTACTAATACAAAGTGTCGATCCCCACTCTATCGTTTTATTAGTAAGAGGGTACTTAAATCCTTGTAGTGTAATACCTTCTACACTTTCAGTAACTGGCACAAATGATACATAGGGGAAATTTTTATTTATTCCAATTGTATATGTACCAACTTTTTTCACCATTATTTCATTTTTATTATCCACAATACACATTTCCACTTTTGCTTCTAAACCCTTTAAAAGCATCTGTATATTTGCTAAACCATGATCCAACCGCCCACCAGTTGCACCAAAAATACGAATTAATTTGGGTTTCTGTTCTAAAGCCCAACTAATTGCAATCTCTAAATCCGTTTGATCTTTTTCTCGTGGAACAATATGTAATTCATCTGTTTGCTGTCCCATCCATACTAATTCTTCTTCAGTTACTGAATCGTAATCTCCGAACGCAACAGATGGAGTAATCCCTCTTTTTAGTAAATGGTACACTCCTCTATCAACCGCCGCCCACACTATTTCTTCATTTTCATATCGAGAAAAATCTGCGCAATATTCTGCAGGGCCTCCTGCTAAAATATGAATAATCATTTTTCCTTCCCCTTCTATTGTAAAAAGGCAATCTGCCATTCGGTAGATTGCCTTTTTACATATTTTTCGCTCTATCCTTTCTAAATAGTGAAGTCTTACTAAACCCGAAACTTCACTAGGATAGGGATCTGTTCATTCATTATCCACGAATGATACGGATCGCTTCACCGCGGTCTTTTTGATTGTATACCGCTGATCCAGCTACAAGTACATTTGCTCCTGCTTCAACACAAAGTCTTGCCGTTTCAGCGTTGACACCACCATCAACTTCAATTTCGACTTCTAGATTTCGCTCTTTAACCATTTCTGCAACTTGTTTAATTTTCGGTAATACAGAATGGATAAATTTCTGTCCACCAAATCCAGGATTCACCGTCATAAGTAATACCATATCTATATCTTCTAACACATGCTCAATCACCGAAACTGGCGTATGTGGATTTAATACAACCCCTGCTTTAATGCCATGAGATTTAATTAACTGAATTGTACGATGTAAATGAGGACACGCCTCTACATGAACAGTAATAATATCCGCTCCCGCTTTCGCGAAAGTTGGGATATAGTTATCAGGATTTTCAATCATTAAATGCACATCTAACGGTAATGATGTAATCGGACGGATCGCTTCTACAATTAATGGCCCAATCGTAATATTCGGTACAAAATGCCCGTCCATTACATCGACATGAATGTAATCAGCTCCGCCTTTTTCTACATCTTTAATTTCTTCCCCTAATTTTGAAAAATCTGCTGATAAGATCGATGGTGCAATTTTAATCATAACTAATACCTCGGCTTTCTCTCTCTAATTTCTTCTACGAATTGTTGGTAATTCTTATAACGATATTCTGTAATCTTTCCTTCTTCAACCGCAGCTTTCACCGCACATTTCGGTTCAGAAAGATGTGTACACCCTCTAAATTTACAGTATTGGCTCGCTTCTTTCAACTCAGGAAAACAATATGTAAGATCTTCTACCTCTATATCTATGAAATCAAGTGAACTAAAACCAGGTGTATCCGCAACAAGTCCACTTCCAACTGCAATTAATTCCACGTGTCTTGTCGTATGTTTTCCGCGTCCTAAATGTGAGGAAATATCATTTGTTTTTAGTTCTAAATCCGGACGTAATACGTTAAGCATCGAAGATTTCCCAACACCTGATTGGCCAGCAACGACAGAAACACAACCTTCTAAAAATGGTTTTAAAATAGCAATACTTTCCGATGTATTTATAGAAGTAAATAATACATCATAACCCATTTCACGATAATCATTTGCATAAGCTTCAACGGTTTCTCGCATCTTTTCATCCACTAAATCCATCTTACTAATACAAATAATCGGCTTAATGTTATGATATTCAATCAGCACTAAAAATCGATCTAACAGTCCAGGATTAAAATCTGGTTCTACTGCAGAGAAAACAAGGATTGCTTGATCCACATTAGCAATAGGAGGCCTAACAAGTTCATTTTTTCGATCAAATACTTCAAGCACGTAGCCTTCCGTTGGGTTATCTGCTTGAAAAACGACTTGGTCTCCTACAAGTGGTGTAATTTTATTTTTTCTAAATACACCACGCCCACGACATTGTGTAACCCCTTCTTCATGTTGTACATAATAAAATCCACTTAAAGCTTTTACAATTTTTCCTTCTGGCATATAATTCTCCTTTATTTTGTATAAAGTGAAGCTGTAATTAAAACGAATAGACTAGAGTTCTTTAAACAATTATTTTAAAACCCACCAATATATAACCAGGTTCATATATTTAATCTCTACCATCAATTCGAAATATTTTTTACAACAATATCACTTGTATAGCTTTTTGAATCATATATTTTTGCCTGTTATACAGTCCACCTTGTAGACAGCATAACAGGCAAGGGTAATGCATTCCATTCTCTATAAAAAGAAAATGGAATTCACTATTATTGAGTTGGATATGGTACTTCCTTATCGATAATCGTTACTCCATCCCGTACGATTTTATAGTGACCCTTTGAGCCTTCTTGAATTACAAATTCTAAAGAAATTGTTGCCGACTCTGAAATCGTTCTAGTTTCAATTGGTCTATCCATCTTTTGTTGCATATCTTCTTTATAAATTTCTATTGTTTGCGGTTTTTTCTCACCTATTATAGAAGACTCATATGGGATAGAAATGTTATCCACCTTCACTGTTTTTGTTACTTTCGGCTTAGGGCCATTCGAGATGATAAGTGTCACTTTATCTCCTTCTTTTAACGGAGTTCCTGGTTTTGGCGATTGCGAAATTACAAGACCTTTATCAACCGTATCTGAATACTCTCGTTTTATATCTGGAGTTAATTTTCTCTCATTCAAATCACCAGTTGCACTATTTTCAGTCCATCTTGAAAAATCACCTGGTCTATTTTGATAAGGACCTTTACTTATCCAAACTTTCAGTTCTTGCTCCGCCTCTACAACCATTTGATCAGGTGTCGGTATTTGTTCTACAATTTCACCTTTTGGTTTATCATTTTCAATATAATTTTCAGTAACCTGTTTATATCTTTCTTCTAACTCGGGTTTTACACTCTCAAAGTTTTGACCTGTAAAATCCTTCATCTTACTTTTCTTTTTTCCACCTGATTGATAGATAGTAATTTTAGAACTTTCCTTCACTACTCTTCCTGCTACAGGATCAGTTTTTATTACATCTCCAGCTTCCACATCATCTGTATATACAATATTAGGTTCTGTCACTTCAAAACCTTTTTCTACCAACTTATTTACAGCTGTCGTATATTTCATACCAGCCACATCAGGAACTTTTACATCTTTCGGAATAAAGAATCCCGGAATAACAGTAAGAGCTAATGTTATTCCAATTGCTAAAAGTAAAAATGTCGTAATTAAAACCTTAATCCATTTATTACTTCGTTTTTTCTTCTTATCTAATTCAGTATGTTCTTTTCTTTTTGGTTCATCCACTTTACTTCCACTTAAAACAATCGTTTCATCAGTTACATTTTCAAATAATTGTTCTTGTTGGATAATTGGAATCGCTTTCGTCGCTTCCATATCTTCTGGTATGTAAAATGGCTGTTCATTAATTCGTTCTGGATATAAAGCCGTTTCAATATCTCGTTTCATCGCATTAGCAGATTGGTATCGATGGAACGGATCTTTAGCAGTTGCCTTTAATATAATATTCTCAACACTTTGCGGAATATTTTCATTCCATCTTCTTGGAGACGGTATTTCACTTTGTAAATGTTTTAAAGCTATTGCAACAGCAGATTCACCAGAAAACGGTTGTCTTCCTGTTAACAATTCGAACATAACAATACCAAGCGAATAAATATCTGATTGTTTATTTGCTATCCCGCCGCGCGCTTGTTCTGGTGATAAATAATGCACCGAACCAAGTACTGAATTTGTATGTGTAATAGTTGTTGCACTTGTAGCTGTCGCAATTCCAAAATCTGTTACTTTTACTACTCCATCAGCTCGAATTAAAATATTGTGCGGTTTTATATCACGATGCACAATTTCAAAATGATGAGCGTGTGCCATGGCGGATGTTAATTGCTCCATAATATCAAGAGCTTCCCCTATAGGTAACATCCCTTGCTCAATTATGTATTGCTTTAATGTTTGTCCAGGTACATACTCCATTACAAGATAATATATACCATCTTCTTCTCCAACATCATACATATTCACAATATTTGGATGCGACAACGTTGTAACAGATTGCGCTTCTCGATGGAAACGTTTAATAAACTCTTCGTTATTGGAATAGTCGAGTCTTAATATTTTCACCGCTACATCTCGGCCGAGTATGTCATCATGAGCTAAATATACATTGGCCATCCCTCCACCGCCAATCATTTTTAGCAGCTTATAACGGTCATTTAAGCGTTTTCCAATCAGCACGTTGCACTTCACCTACTTTCGTTTGTCGAATCCGCATAATCAATAAGAACAAGAGTAATATTATCCTCTCCACCACGATCATTCGCCAATTGAATGAGACTTTGCACCTTAGCTTCGAGCTGTTCATTTAACTGTAAAATTTGTTGCATATCAGTCATAGGGACTTTATTAGACAATCCATCAGAGCAAAGAAGCAATTGATCATCTTCTTCAAGTACCAATGTTTTAACATCTAATCCGACTTTTTCTTCTGTTCCTAGCGCTCTTAACAAAACATTTTTTTTCGGGTGGTATTCTGCATCTTCCTTTGAAATTTCACCATGTCTCACAAGTTCATTTACAAGTGAATGATCTTCCGTTACGAGCGACATTACTCCCTCTGATACCATATAACAACGACTATCTCCTATATGACCTATTGTTACAAAATTAGGCGTACAAATTGCTATGATAATCGTTGTTCCCATACCATCACACTCTACGTGTTGTTTAGAATATTCAAAAATGCGTTCATTAATAATTCCAACACTAGTATGTAACCACTCTTCTACTTTTTTAGGCTCATTCATATTATGCGTTTGCTTCCAATAATCATGGAATAATTGAATGGCCATCGAACTAGCTACATCGCCAGCTCGATGACCTCCCATTCCATCTGCTACTACCGCTAAAATATTTCCATCTAAATTGTGAAAAACTCCTGCACTATCTTCATTATGTTGACGAACTTTCCCTTTATCCGATAGAAACACGGCTTTCATCTCGTCACCTCGTCTCTTCTTTGCGCTCCTTCGCACGCAACTGACCGCAGGCAGCATCAATATCGTGACCTTGTTCACGGCGAATTGTTACATTCACTCCACGATCTTTAAGCGTTTTTTCAAATAAGAAAATTTGCTCACGTGGTGTTCGTACGTAATCACGTTCTGGTACGTAGTTAACCGGAATTAAGTTCACATGACACTTTACACCTTTTAAGAGCGCAGCAAGTTCTTCAGCGTGCTCAACTTGGTCATTTTCTCCTCCAAATAGTCCATATTCAAATGTAATACGACGCCCTGTTCTATTTACATAGTATTTAATAGCTTCCATTAAATCAGGTAGCTTATAAGCACGGTTAATCGGCATTAATTTTGAACGTAATTCTGAATTTGGAGCATGCAATGAAATCGCAAAATTAATTTGTAACTCTTCTTCAGCAAACTTGTAAATTTTCGGAATAATACCACTCGTCGAAACTGTCATATGTCTTGCACCAATATGAAGTCCTTTTTCATGGTTAGTGATGCGTAAAAATCCCATTAAATTATCATAGTTATCAAATGGTTCTCCAATTCCCATAACAACAAGAGAACTTACACGTTCTTCCGTTTCATCAAGCGCGCGTTGCACTTCTACTACTTGCGCTACAATTTCTCCAGCTTCTAGGTTTCGTTTTAACCCGCCAAGTGTAGAAGCACAGAACGTACAGCCAATACGACAACCAACTTGTGTTGTTACACAAATAGAATTTCCGTATTCATGTCGCATTAATACCGTTTCAATAGAGTATCCATCATATAACTGGAATAAGAATTTAATCGTTCCATCCGAAGACGTTTGTTTTACTAACGTGTTTAAAGTAGTAATATCAAAGGAATTCGACAATTTATCACGCAATCCTTTAGAAAGGTTTGACATATCCTCATAATTTTTTACACGTTTTTTATATAGCCAGT
>Ga0207655_1003264_pt1 | contig 12168 bp, 13 predicted proteins | sample KBSM44metaG_FD_184398 | JGI IMG/M metagenome (GOLD analysis project Ga0207655, IMG submission 184398) | Miscanthus rhizosphere microbial communities from Kellogg Biological Station, Michigan, USA - KBS M4-4 metaG (SPAdes) (version 2) | ecosystem: Host-associated > Plants > Roots > Rhizosphere >...
ACCTACATGCGATGTGTTCGACTGCGTCGAACGGCGCTGCGCGCCAATCCCCAGATGAACACCTCCACTCAGCCTCCCGAAGGGGCGGGTGAATCAAGATCAAAAGCGGCAGGCGAGCTAACGCTCGGCCTGTAGTTTGGCGGGTGTACGCCGCTTCATCGTAGGAGCGAGGCTTGCCCGCGAAGGCGGCCTGACAGCCGACCCATCTCTTTCGTCTGTCCCTGAATGATCGTTCCCACTCTCCTGCGTGGGAACGCCTCCAGGGACGCTCCGCGTTCCGCTTTTGAATGTTTAATGGATGTGCCTGAACGCAGACCTTTCCCACGTATCTTTCAGGTTGTCCGTCGGAAGCGGGCTCTCTAGTCTTTGGCTGTCGCTGCACATTCAGCGACCGGGCGTGAGATCCCCGCAATAAGTAGGCGAAAGCCTCACGACCATAACGGTAAGTGATGGCTCCAATTGAGATTAGGAGCTACAGATGGATGACGGTAATTCTGATTCGAACTTCAATAAAACCAACCCTATCGCCGACACCCTGCGCGCCGAAGAATTACTCAAAGACCGCGAAGCCATAAAACGCGCGCTCGACTACTACCTCGATCCCCCAACGCCCTACACCGAAAAAAAACGCCGCCCCAGCACCATGTTCATCGTCGCCCCGAATATGGATACCGAAAGCCTCCTGGCCCACGCCTACGAATCGTTAGCCACGGCGAGTGTCCTGGCCAGCGATTTCGCCAACGACCTGACCGGCCCGCAGCGCTACATGGCGCTGGCGATTCAACAGAGCATCATGCTGGCGGAGCTGGCGGTGAACCGGGCGCTGGATAACGTCGATCCGCAGACGTAGGCAGGCGTTCAGTCAGATTGACCGCGTTATCGTTCTTCGCGGGCAGCCTCGCTCCTACAGAATTCGATGTGATCGACACATGACCTGTAGGAGCGAGGCTTGCCCGCGAAGGCGGCAGGTCCGTCAGCACAAAACCCGACGGACTCGCTCGCGGCTTGAAGCTTGCGGCCTCCGACACAGGTATACTGCCGCCTTTCGCGGCTCGCCTACCGGGCCCGACTCTTTAGCATCACCCGGAGCTTTCATGACTTCCCCGACACAACCGCCGGTTGCCGACGCTTTGCGCGACGACCAGGCAGACCTGCCCGACAGCGTCGACTCCAGCGCCGACAGCGAAACCAAAGCGGCGATCCCGGCGTTCAAGTTTCCGTTCAAGCCGGGCGAACTGGCCGCCGCGAAGAGCGCCAGCCAGCCTTGGTACAAGAATGGCGCCAAGAACGGCCACACCAAGACCCCGGGCGCAGCGCCTCCCGGCACTCGTCGTTCGATGGGCAAACGCTGACCGCCAGGCGTTTTTTGTCGGTAGCAGTTCCTTCTGTCATTGAGACAATTCCCACAAGGATGAGCGATTTGTCCTCTGGGAAGTCGGTGACCACTCATCAAAGATTCATGTCCCTGAATGCTTGATGACGGTCACCGAAATGCCTTTGGTAAAAATCTTCTCCCTGTTGTCGCTGGTGGTCCTGACCGCCGGCTGTGTTTCGTCTGCGGCCAATCCACAGATCCGTTTCGGGGTCGAGGCCCTGGTTCCCCCCTTCGAGAGTCGCAACGACAAAGGTGAGCTGGTCGGATTGAACATCGAACTGGGTAATGCGCTATGTACCGAACTCAAAAAACGCTGTGTCTGGGTTGATCAGGATTACGCCACCAATATCCCGGCCCTGGAGGCCAACCATTTCGATGTGATCATGCCCATGACGGCAACGCCGGCGCGTCGAGAACGGCTCGACTTCACCGATAATCTTTATCCCTTGAACAGCCGTCTGGTGGCGCGTACAGGGGCGAATCTGCAGCCGGATGCGCAATCGCTCAAAGGCAAGCGTGTCGGCGTTCTGACAGGTACCAGCCGTGAGGCGTTCGCCAAGTCCCGTTGGGCTCCGGCGGGAGTGACGGTGCGCAGTTTTCATTTCAACAGTCAACTGATAGCCAGCCTGCTGGCGGGTGAGATCGACGCGACCCTGCAAGACTCGATTGAAATCACCCAGGCGTTTTTAAGTCAGCCTCAGGGGCAAGGATTTGATTTTGCCGGGCCTGCGCTCAAGGACCCCATGCTGGGCAGTGGCGTGGCGATGGCTGTGCGAAAATCCGACACCGCCTTGCGCGATGAGCTGAATGCGGCCCTTGAGCGTCTCAAGCAGAATGGCCAGTACCAGGCGATTACCGGGCGCTACCTACCGCCCACCGTGCCAGATTCGCCACGCTATTTCCCTGCTGAAGGAGGCTTGCCATTCTCCGAAGCGGTGCAAGCCGGCACCACCCTCTATCTGTCCGGCGTGCTCGGGACGGGCTCCGATGGCGAGTTGGTCAAGGGCGGGATTGTCCCGCAGATGACCCAGACCATGGAAAATCTGCAAGCCGCATTACACCGCAGTGGTTCGACGTTGTCTCAGCTGGTCAAATGCACGGTCATCCTTGCAGACATCAATGATTTTGCTGCGATGAATACGGTGTATAGCCGCTATTTTCCGGCGGACCGTTTGCCTGCTCGCACGACATTCGCTGGCCAAAAGCTGGTGCTGGATGCGCGCGTGGAGGTCGAATGCCTGGCGGTTGCTGCTCGCTAAAGTAAAAGAACCGCTGCGCACGGATGCTGCGCAGCGGTTTGGCGTTTACGCTGCCCGCAACGAAATAAACGCATAGTTCAGCGGCGCTTCAGTCACCACCTGCGCCCCGGCCGCCAGCACTTGCCCGGCGATATCATCGCCAGACACATGAAACAGCCATTCTCCGCCCGACCCGGCCTGCGATTGCTGCGCCAGCTGATCAATCACCATGGCAAACGCGGTCATGTCCGGCAGATAAGCGGTAAACCCATCGCCCTTCAGCGCTGTCGTTCGAATCCCCAATAGCGCGCAAATCGCATCCTTGGCCTGAATCTCGTCGCGATCCGCCTGGCGGGAGCGCTGGATCAATCCCGCCAGTTCCTGATCGACCAGTTCACCACCAACAATCAGATCCGGGCCTTTTTCCCATGACTCGGGCGGGCAATCCTTTGCTGCCGGGTTGAGCGGGATGTGTGGGTTGATTTCCATCGGATAGATGCGGCACACCAGCGGGCGGCGTTCGTAGATGCGGCAGAGGTTGTCTTCGTCAAGATTCCGGCAGGGGCCGACGTTGTAGGCGGCAAAGGTGATCGCCACATGCGCTTCGCAAGTGCCACTGCGAACCAGCGCCGAACGGCGTTCGGCGTGTTCGCGTTGTTGTGTTGGCAGGCCCAGGCCGTTGGCGAGAAAGGCTTCCACCAGCACGATCACCTGGCCGCCATCGGCCGCCCACATGCGGGCTTCGGCCAGTGTCAGGGGAACATGGTGGTCGGTGCAGCATTTGCCACAACCGACGCAGGAAAACGGTGTATTCATTGAACGGCCAGTGACCTGTGAGGGCATGAAACGGCGACAGAAAGCCACCGCAAAGGCCAGTGCCGAAGCAAGTTATGCGCCAGTCACTGCGCTTTTGCCGTTGGACGGATGGAGTCCCATTCGGTGACGTAGGCGGTTTTGATTTTCTTGTTGTAGAGGCACAGCTCGGTGCCTTGCTGGCCTTTCATGTGTTTTTGCGGGTACAGGCCTTGCAGCAGGAGTGCGGTATAACCGACCCGGTCATCGAACTGCGCGGCGTTGCCGACGGGTTGGGGGTTTTTCAGGCCGCTGGCCTTGGTGCAACTGGCGAGCACGGCTCTGTCGAAGGCGGCCCAGGCATCGGGGCTGGAGGCGTGGGCATGGGCGGCGAGGGTGGTGAGACAGAGGAAGGTCAGGGTGGTGGCTTTCATGATCAGGCATCCTTGGCGTGTTGTGGTCAAGGTCGGAGTATGCCTGATGGCTTGCTCGCGAAAGCGGTCTGTCAGACAGGCACAGGCTCCCGGCGGACCACATACATCCCGGCACTTTCATACAAACCCCGCGCCCGAAGGTTGTCTTCCCGCACCTTCAAATCCACAAAACCTTCGCGGCGCTGCGCAAACACCTTGAAAGCATGGAGCAGCAGCGCACGGCCAAGTCCGAGGCCTCGAGCACGCGGGTGCACCACCAAGTCCTTGATGTAGGCACTGGTCCAGCACTGGGCGACGCCGACGATGCCTTCGGCATCCAGAGCGATGAAGCACAGGGTAGGATCGTATTCAGGATCGGTTTCGAAACGCTGTTGCCAGACTTCCAGCGCCGGCACGCGACCGCCGCCTTCCCGATAACCCAGTTCCATCAAGTGATGAACGGCTTCGGCGAGTTCGGGACGGTACTCGGTCAACTCAATGTCGTTTGGCCAAGTGAAAGGCGGCACACCCTCGGCGAGGTTGCGCCGCATCAGAAAACAAAAGTCCTCGGCCACACTCAGTGACCTTGTTCGGCGACGACCCTGGCCGCCTCGATCAGGCACTTGGTCAGTTCTGGCGAGGAGAACTTGGTCAGCACCCCGTTGGCCCCGGCCAGTCGAGCCTTCTCGCTGTTCATCGCGCTGTCCAGCGAGGTGTGCAGCAACACGTAGAGGTGCGAGAAGTCCGGGGTTTCGCGCAAGGTGCGGGTGAAGGCATAGCCGTCCATCTCCGACATTTCGATGTCCGAGACGATCAGGTTGATCTGCTGGGCGGTGCCTTGCAGGTCCAGCAGGCAGTCGATGGCTTCCTTGGCGCTGCGGGCGGTGTGGCATTGCAGGCCGAGGTTGCGCAGGGTGTGCACCGATTGTTGCAGTGCGACCTGGCTGTCATCGACCACCAGAATTCGCGCATTGCCCAGTACTTCAGCCTCTTCCATGCTCAGTTCGGTCGGGGCCATTTCGATCTGCGCCGGCGCAATGCCGTGGATGACCTTTTCGATGTCCAGCACCTGCACCAGCGTACCGTCGACCGACGTCACGCCGGTGATGTACGAGCGCACGCCGCCAGAGCCGAAGGGGGGTGGACGGATGTCGGTGGTCAGGCAGTGGACGATCTTGCTCACCGCCTGAACGTGCAGGCCCTGCTTGGAGCGGCTGACGTCGGTGACGATCAGACAGCCACCGTTCGGGTCTTCCAGCGGTCGTTCGCCGATGGCGCGGCTCAGGTCGATCACCGACAACGACGCGCCGCGCAGGGTGGCGATGCCTTTGACGTGGGGATGCGACTCCGGCAGCTTGGTCAGCGGCGGGCAGGGGATGATTTCGCTGACTTTCAGCAGGTTGATCGCCATCAGCTTGCCGCTGCGCAAGGTAAACAGCAGAAGCGAAAGTGAATCTGCGCGGGCTTTGTTGGAAGACATAAAAACCTTCTGTGGAAAAGGTGAGGCGATTATGAGCATCGCCAACAGCTATCGATGCCGGGTTATCGACTTGTTGGGGGCTGGCTTTAGGGGAAATGCCTATTGCCAGCCAAACGGTGCCCCCTGTGGCGAGGGAGCTTGCTCCCGCTCGGCTGCGTAGCAGTCGCAAAACCGGCAACTGCGTATTGCCTGATACAACGCGGTGACTGATTTAGGAGCGCAGCGCACTCCAACGGGAGCAAGCTCCCTCGCCACAAGGGTATTACTTCATTCTGGTGAAACTATTTCATGCCCAACCGCTTGGCCATTCGCCCCAGGTTCGCCCGATCCAGGCCCAACTCCCGCGCCGCGCTGGCCCAGTTGTGATGGTGTCGTTCCAGGCAAGCGCTGATCAGTTGGCGCTGATAGTGCTCGGTGGCTTCACGCAAATCCCCTGGAATCAACTCAGCTACCGGCGCAGCGACCACGGGTTCAGCTGCCTGTTCTACGCCGCTATTGGGCAAATCCAGATCCGCCGCGCTCAAGCTGAGAATCTTCGGCCGTTGCGTGCAATTACCCAGCGCCTTCAACGCGCTGCGGCCAATCAAGTGCTCCAGTTCCCGCACGTTCCCCGGCCAACCATACCCCAACAACGCCGCTTGGGCATCGCTGGTCAGGCGCAGGCTGTTGAGGCCCATGCGTGAGCGGTTTTGCTCCAGGAAGTAGCCACTGAGCAGCAGCACATCCCGACCGCGATCCCGCAATGCGGGCACCAGCAGCGGGTAAACACTCAGGCGATGATAGAAGTCGGCGCGGTAGCGGCCGCTGCGTACTTCCTCGGCCAGGTCGCGGTTGGTCGCTGCGATCAGTCGCACGTCGACCTGATGCTCCTTGTCCGACCCCAGCCGCTGCAATTGCCCGCTCTGCAGCACCCTGAGCAATTTGGCCTGCACCGCCAGCGACAGTTCGCCCACTTCATCGAGGAACAACGTGCCGCCATTGGCCAGTTCGAACTTGCCGCGACGATCATTCATCGCGCCGGTGAAGGCGCCACGCACATGGCCGAACAGTTCGCTCTCCACCAGGGTGTCCGGCAGGGCGGCGCAGTTGAGGCTAATGATAGGTTTGTCGGCCCGGGGCGACGCGGCGTGGATAGCCTGGGCCACCAGCTCTTTACCGACCCCGGTTTCCCCGGTGATCAACACAGTGAGATCGCTGCCGCCCACAAGGTTGATTTCTTCAACCAGGCGTTTGTAGGTCTTGCTCTGGCCAATCATTTCGCGGTTCTGCTGGCCGCTGGCCTGACGGTAAACCTCGGCGCGCTGATGTTCGTCTTCGGCGCGATTGGCCAGCCGTTCGATGCGCTCGGCGGCGTTTACGGTGGCGGCGGCGAGGCTGGCGAAGGCTTGCAGGGCATCCAGTTCGATCGGCTCGAAGCGCTCAGGGTCGAGGGCGTCGAGGGTCAGCAGGCCCCACGGGCGCTCGTCGATAAACAGCGGGCAGCCCATGCAGTCGTGGACTTCCAAATGCTCGTGCAGGCCATCGACCAGGCCGTCATAAGGATCGGGCAAGTCGCTGTCGGCGGCGAAGCGGGTCGGGCCGGGGCTGCTGAGCAGCGCTTCGAAGCGCGGGTGTTCGCTGACCTTGAAGCGGCGGCCGAGGGTGTCGGTGCTCAACCCGTCCACAGCCAGCGGCACCAGCCATTCGCCGTCGAGTCGCAGCAGGGCGGCGGCATCGCAAGGGAGCAGGGCGCGCATGGCTTCGAGCAGGCGCCGATAGCGCTCGCCTTCGGGCAGCTCGCGGGACAGGTCGGAGACCAGGGGCAGCAGGGTCGTGAGCAGTAATTTTGCAGTCATAATGACTCCGTGTAGTCGCTATGACTATAAAACGATGAGTGTCGATATGACTACATTGTTTTTAATTGTTTGATTTATAAGGTTTTAATTGTTGGCATGGAAACTGATAAGCAAAGGGTATTCATATAAAGCCCAGGAGTTGCTCTTATGCTTAGCGTTCAAGACCGTGCCATCGTCAAGTCCACCGTACCGCTGCTGGAAAGCGGTGGCGAGGCATTGATCACTCACTTCTACCGCATGATGCTCTCCGAATACCCGGAAGTCCGCCCGCTGTTCAACCAGGCCCACCAGGCCAGCGGCGATCAGCCTCGCGCCTTGGCCAACGGTGTATTGATGTACGCGCGGCACATCGACCAGCTCGATCAGTTGGGCGACCTGGTGGCCAAGATCATCAACAAGCACGTGGCCCTGCAAATCCTCCCGGAACATTACCCGATCGTGGGCAGCTGCCTGTTGCGAGCCATCTCTGAAGTACTGGGCGACGAAATTGCCACGCCTGAAGTGATGAGCGCCTGGGGCGCGGCCTACAACCAACTGGCCGAAATCCTGATCGGTGCCGAAGCCAGTATCTACGACCAGAAAGCCCAGGCACCGGGCGGCTGGCGCGGCGCGCGGGAATTCATCGTGGCGGCCAAGGTCGAGGAAAGCTCGGAAATCACTTCGTTCTACTTCGAACCGGCGGATAAAGGGCCGATTCTCGCGGCCGAGCCCGGCCAGTACATCGGCATGAAACTGATCCTCGACGGCGAAGAAATCCGGCGTAATTATTCGCTGTCGGCGCTGGCCAACAAGGGCCAGTACCGCATCAGCGTCAAGCGCGAAACCGGTGGCCGCGCCTCCAACCATTTGCACGATCAACTGCACGTCGGCGCGAGCATCATGCTGTTCCCGCCAGCGGGCGACTTCACCCTGACCGCTAGCGACAAACCGTTGGTGCTGATCAGTGGCGGTGTCGGCATCACCCCGACGCTGGCAATGCTCGAAGCGGCGCTGGCGACCGAGCGGCCGGTGCATTTTATTCACTGTGCGCGCAACGGCAGCGTGCATGCCTTCCGCGACTGGATCGACGGGCTGGCCGAGCGTCATCCGCAGCTCAAGCGTTTCTATTGCTACGCCGAAGACGATGGCGTCAGCCCGGCGGCGGACAAGGTTGGCCTGCTGAGCCAGGAGCAACTCGGCGAGTGGTTGCCGCAGCAACGCGATGTGGATGCTTACTTCCTGGGGCCTAAAGGCTTCATGGCGGCGATCAAGCGTCACCTCAAGGCCTTGGGTGTGCCGGAGAAGCAAAGCCGTTACGAGTTCTTCGGGCCGGCTGCGGCGTTGGAGTAAGCGGTTGCGGCGACTCGGGAGACCGAGTCGCCTTCATCGCGGGCTTGTTCGCGAATGGCCGCACCACGGTCCCGATTCGTAAAAAACGCTTAAAAGTTAATCCGTTCTTAACCGGTTTATCGTTTATTCCCCGATGCTGATGATAGGCGCTCGTTCGTTTACATGATCAGGATCGCCCCATGACTCACATCACTATATCCCGCCGTTTAACCCTGGCCGGCTTCAGCCTGACCGCTGCGCTGCTGGCGAGTCCGTTTGCCTCTGCCGAACCGACCTTGCTCCAGCCCAAGAGCCTGATTGTCGATCAGAGCCTGCCCAAGGCGCAGCGCGATTCCATGGAATTGGCCGCCCGGCGTTATGGCAGCTTCTGGAACACCGGGGAGGAGGGGTTGGCCAAGGCTGTGTTGTCAGAGCAGTTCGTCGACAAGACCCCGCCAGAAGGCCGGGTTCAGGGGCCGACCGGGCCACTGCTGGCGTCGAAGTTCTTTCGCACGGCGGTGCCGGACCTGAGCTGCGAGATCGAACAAATGATCATTGCCGGTGATCGGGTGGTGGTGCATTTGCACTTTCGCGGGCACTTCACCGGCCCGTTCAAGGCTCTCAAAGGTCAGGGCCAGCGTGTAGACTTCCGGGCAACCGATATCTATCAGATCGACAACGGTCGCATCGCGGCCAATTGGCATATCGAAGACAACATCAGCCTGATGCAGCAGCTGCAAGCGCAGCCGCCGGCGAGCTGACCCACGGACACAGAAGGGAAACGCGATGAGCGAGGAAACAATGCGGTTGGGACGTGAACGGCGCTATCTGGTGTTGCTGGGCATCATCTGCCTGGCGCTGATCGGTGGCGCGCTGTACATGCAAGTGGTGCTGGGCGAGGCGCCGTGCCCGCTGTGCATCTTGCAGCGCTACGCATTGTTGCTGATCGCGCTCTTCGCGTTTATCGGCGCGGCGATGCGCACCCGCCGCAGCATCACGCTGTTCGAGGCGTTGGTGGTGATCAGCGCCATCGCAGGCGTCGGGGTGGCCGGGCATCACGTCTATACCCAGCTGTACCCGGAAGTCAGCTGCGGCATCGATGTGCTGCAACCGATCGTCGACGGCCTGCCGCTGGCGAAGATCTTCCCGCTGGGCTTCCAGGTCGACGGTTTCTGCTCCACGCCGTACCCGCCGATCCTTGGTTTGTCCCTGGCACAGTGGGCGCTGACGGCGTTCGTGCTGGTCGTGGTGCTGGTGCCGCTGCTCACTTGGCGTAACCGCAAAGCCCTGCGCTGAGACCGTCCGCCACACCGTTGCAGGAAACAAAAAACGCCCCGGTCCTCGTTCAGAGGCCGGGGCGTTTTGCATGTTCAAAGCTCAAATGAAAAGACCTTGATGCGCGACAATTATGGATGCGGCATGTGTGCGACATGTTGTCACAGCTCGAGTGTCGCAAGTCATTTCAAGACATGGAATCGGGACACCTTCAGGCACCCAAAACAGGCCCCGCAAGCCACTGCCGCTTTCAGTGCCAATCAGCCGAAACAGGCAGTTTTAACAGGGGCTGGCGAATGGCCAAAGCCCTTGTCACATAGGGGGTAGAGCAGGGTCTGAGGCGAGCGCAGAGCCCAGGAAGCTGTCTGAACTTCGCGCGGTACACCTACATTTTTTGGTGTTTTTGTTGAGAATTAATTTCGATACCATGGCCCACTTTTGCAAAAACCGTGAATGATTGTTGCTGGAACGGATAAAAATTATTTCGGGATGAGACATGGTTTATGAATCGCTACATATCTACAATCGCCCGCACTGAATTCCCGGCACTGCTCATCCTGACTCAGGCTTATGAGTAGAACAGGGCGTCGAGAAGCCTGATGGCTTCATGCGACCCCCCATTGTCGGTGCCTTCCGACGATCCGCACCAAATGGAATTGGTCTGTAACAAGGCCCTTGACCACGAATTCGAATAAGAACACACCGCAGGCCCAGCAATTGTCGAGCCGCGTCTGACGCGCGACGGGCAGGCCCTTATTCAATCCAAGAAAAATGCCAACCCTTGGCAGGGTGAAGTGTTGGCGATCAAAACCCAACTGCATTGCGCAAGCTGCTTTAGAGGTCGTGAGATGAGTAAAAACAGGTACCCCAGACTACTAGGCTTATTGCCGCTGCTCGGCACGTTGTTGCTGGGAGGCTGCAACATGACCTTGCTCGATCCCAAGGGCCAGGTCGGCCTGGATGAGCGAAACCTGATCATCACCGCAACGCTGCTGATGCTGTTGGTCGTCGTGCCGGTCATCGTCATGACGTTCCTGTTCGCCTGGAAATACCGCGCTTCCAACCAGGACGCCGTCTACACGCCAAAATGGTCCCACTCCACCAAGATCGAAATCGCGGTGTGGACTATTCCGGTACTGATCATCATTGCCCTGGGTTACGTCACCTACAAGTCGACCCACGCGCTGGACCCTTACAAGCCGCTGGAATCCGACGTCAAGCCGGTCACCATTGAAGTGGTCGCGCTGGACTGGAAGTGGCTGTTCATCTACCCGGAACAAGGCATCGCCACGGTCAACAAGATCGTGTTCCCGGCGCACACCCCGATCAACTTCAAGATCACTTCCGACGCCGTGATGAACTCGTTCTTCATCCCTGCTCTGGGCGGTCAGATCTACGCGATGGCGGGCATGCAGACCAAACTGCACCTGATCGCCAACCAGAACGCTGAAATGGACGGTATCTCCGCCAACTACAGCGGCGCGGGTTTCACCGGCATGAAATTCAAAGCTATCGCCACTTCTCAGGAAGATTTCGACGCCTGGGTAAGCGAAGTCAAAAAGGCACCTAAACAGCTTGAACAAGCTGAATACGCAGCCCTGTCCAAACAAAGCCAGAACAACCCAGTCGAGCTTTACTCCTCGGTCACGCCGAACCTGTTCCAGATCATCGTCGACAAGTACGAAGGCATGAAACCGGGCAAGCCAGTGCACCACGAGAAGAAAGAGCACGAAGTGGCCGCCATGGAAGGAATGGACATGAGTTCGCATTCAGCTGCCGGGGCAGAGGAGTAAACGATGTTTGGTAAATTAAGTTGGGAAGCGGTCCCGTTCCACGAACCGATCGTAATGGTGACCATCGCCATGATCGCGCTCGGTGGTCTGGCACTGTTCGCTGCAATCACCTACTTCAAGAAGTGGACCTATTTGTGGACCGAGTGGTTGACCTCGGTCGACCACAAGAAAATCGGCGTGATGTACATCGTCGTCGCCATGGTCATGCTGCTGCGTGGCTTTGCCGACGCCATCATGATGCGTACCCAGTTGGCCATGGCCACCGAGGGTTCGCCTGGCTACCTGCCACCTGAGCACTATGACCAGATCTTCACCGCCCACGGTGTGATCATGATCATTTTCATGGCGATGCCATTCTTCACCGGCCTGATGAACCTTGCAGTGCCGTTGCAGATCGGCGCGCGTGACGTTGCCTTCCCGTTCCTGAACTCCCTGAGCTTCTGGCTGCTGGTTTCCGGCGTGGTGCTGATCAACCTGTCCCTGGGCGTTGGCGAATTCGCCAAGACTGGTTGGGTTGCCTATCCGCCGCTGTCGGGCCTGCAATACAGCCCGGGCGTGGGGATGGATTACTACATCTGGGCGCTGCAGCTATCCGGGCTAGGTACGACGCTGACGGGGGTCAACTTCCTGGCCACCGTGCTGAAAATGCGTACCCCTGG
>Ga0207655_1003274_pt1 | contig 12152 bp, 10 predicted proteins | sample KBSM44metaG_FD_184398 | JGI IMG/M metagenome (GOLD analysis project Ga0207655, IMG submission 184398) | Miscanthus rhizosphere microbial communities from Kellogg Biological Station, Michigan, USA - KBS M4-4 metaG (SPAdes) (version 2) | ecosystem: Host-associated > Plants > Roots > Rhizosphere >...
TGTGCACATACAAGGTGATTGTGATGACTGTCTCGATGAAAAACACGCGCGGTGCTGTGCTGGCGACGTTGATGGCGCTGGCGGCGACGCCGGTCTTCGCGTTCAACCTGAACGATGCGGCGAACGCCGTTTCCGGCGCTACGGGCGGGCAGCAGAAGGCTACGGCGGCGCCTGAGGCTGCTGGCTTGCTCAACACGCTGGGCACGCAATTGAACGTCACGCCGCAGCAAGCCGTTGGCGGTACGGGTGCGCTGTTGGGGTTGGCGAAGAACAAGCTGGCCGGCAACGATTATTCGCAGTTGAGCCAGGCTGTGCCGGGACTGGATCAGTTGTCAGGCGCCTCGGCGCTGGGCAGCCTGGGTGGTCTGGGCGGCATGCTGGGCGGTTCCGGCGGCAGCAACTCGGCGATCAACAGCGCGCTGGGCAACGTGCAGAGCATGGGTGACGTGAACAAGGCGTTCAGCGCACTGGGCATGGACAGTGGCATGGTCGGGCAGTTTGTGCCGGTGATCCTGCAGTACCTGGGGCAGCAGGGCGCCAGTGGTTCGGCGTTGCAGGCGCTGAGCGGAGTGTGGGGCGCGAAATGATCTTGTAGGAGCGCGCTTGCCCGCGACGGCAGTGTGTCAGGCAACCCGTGATGGGCCGGCGTGACGCTGGCGCGGGCAAGCGCTCCTACAGGATTGTCAGGGTTCTGCGCGCAGGGTCTGGATGCGGGCGTTCTTTTCGGCCCACAGCTGGTTGACCCAGTCCTGCACGTATTCGCGAAACACCGGATCATTCTCGTAATCGCCCTGCCACAGCGCGGGGTCGAGTTCGCGGGTCTTGATGTCGATGATGACGCGCGGCACCTGGCCTGAAATCAGGTCCCAGAATCCTGGAATCCTCTGCTGCGGATACACCACGGTGACGTCGAGCACGGCATCGAGCTGCTCGCCCATCGCCGCCAGTACAAAGGCCACGCCGCCGGCCTTGGGCCGCAGCAGATGGCTGTAGGGCGAATCCTGCTCGACTTTCTTGGCCTCGGTGAACCGGGTACCTTCCAGATAATTCACCACGGTCACCGGCTGGCGCTTGAACAGCTCGCAGGCCTCTTTGGTGATTTCCAGATCCTTGCCCTTGAGTTCCGGGTTCTTGGCCAGGAACGCCTTGGTGTAGCGCTTCATGAACGGGTAATCCAGCGCCCACCAGGCCAGCCCCAGAAACGGCACCCAGATCAGTTCCTTCTTGAGGAAAAACTTGAAGAACGGCGTGCGGCGGTTGAGCGTCTGCACCAGCGCCGGGATGTCCACCCAGGATTGATGATTGCTCACTACCAGATAAGACGTGTCGCCACGCAGGCCATCCGCGCCGCGGATTTCCCAGCGGGTGGGCAGGCACAGCTTGAAGATCAGCTTGTTGATCTCGCTCCAGGTCTCGGCGATCCACATCACCGCGTGGGAGCAGCGGTCACGCAGTTCGCTCTGGAACACCAGCTTGAGCAGCGCGAAGACCATCAGCGGGCCGAACAGCACCAGGGTGTTGAGCAGCAACAGTAGCGTGACGGCAATTCCGGTGAGCAGGTGACGCATATATCACTCGTGGTCATGAGGAGGGCGGGCAATGATAAGCAGGTCTTTCGTTACAACCAAATCAGACTGTCGCTGACAAATGTTTCACCCGGTTACATGTAGCCTGATGATCTGCATTAGTGACCGAACGATGCGCAAAGTTGCGGTCTAAAATCGGGCCTGTGCAACGTCCATCCATAACGAGGAACCTGTCACGTGAAATCCCTTCTGGCGCTTCTGTCTCTGCTGGCGTTGCCTGTGATGGCCGCCGAACCGACGCTGTATGGCCGCTACGAATACATTCAGGTTTCCGAGTTTGGCGAAACCTTCAAGGCCAAGATGGACACCGGCGCACTCACCGCGTCCTTGTCGGCCAAGGATATCGAGCTGTTCAAGCGTGATGGCGATGACTGGGTCCGCTTCCGTCTGGCGACCAAGAATGCCGACAGCAAGGTCTACGAGCACAAGGTGTCGCGTATCAGCCGGATCAAGGGGCGCGCCGATGGGGAAGACGAAGACGAGCCGGTAGACCCGACCAAGCGTCCGGTGGTGGATCTGGAACTGTGCCTGGGCAACGAGAAGCGCACCGTCGAGGTCAACCTGGTGGACCGCAGCCACTTCAACTATCCGCTGCTGATCGGCGCCAAGGCCCTGCGCGAGTTCGGCGCGGCGGTTAACCCTGCGCGCCGCTACACCGCCGACAAGCCCGACTGTTAAAGGATTGGGCCTACCGCGTCCCGTAGCAGCACGGCTTGCCGGCGGGAGCGGTGTATCAGGCAACTCATCTGTGACTGACACACCGCCCCCGCCGGCAAGCCGTGCTGCTACGGGTTCCGGGTGTGCCGAAGATTCGGTGTTCAGGCCGGCGGTTGCGTTTCCAGCATCGACGGACGCTGGCTGACTTCGTAGTACCAGCTCGCCAGCCGCGGATAGCTGCTGCGCCAGCCCAGGTTGGGTTGGCGGAAGTCCAGATAGCCCAGGGCGCAGGCGACGCTGATCGAGGCGATGTCGAAATTCGAGCTCAATTCGGTCACCGCTTCGGCTTCGAAATAGGCCAGGGAGCGGGCAATCTTCTCGCCCTGGCTGTCCATCCACTCGCCCCAGCGCTTTTCTTCCGGGCGCAGGAAGGTCTCATAACGCATCAGCAGGGCCGCATCGAGCACCGCGTCGGCCAGCGATGCCAGGGTCAGGCGTCTCCAGCGGCCGGAGCCGTCATGGGGAATCAGCGGGTTGCCAACGTGCTGGTGATCCAGGTAGTCGAGAATGACCCGGCTGTCGTGGATCACGTTGTTGTCGGCCAGGCACAGTGCCGGAATCTTGCCGCAGGGGTTTTCGTGGCACACCGCCGCGTCGGGGGCAACCGGGGTGACGGTGACCGGCTTGAGTTCGACCCGTGCGGTCTGTCCTGTTTCGTGTAGCAGAACCAGCACCTTGCGCGCGAATGGCGAAGCGGTGTTGTAATACAGCGTCATGCTAGGGGCAGACATGGACATTCCTCTGGACGGACTGGCCCCTAGACTAGTCAGCGGCGCAATGCCCTGCAACATCGCTCGATGCAATCTGCACTGCCGCTTGCCTCAAGCCTGGCGCCGAACCATCAACCCCTTGATGCTCAGCCACGCCGGGATGCCCATGCCGATCCACGACAGCACGTCCCAGCCGTCATCGCCCAGCAGCGCGGCGAACAGACCCACGGCCATCAACAGCGCAATCCAGGTCGGCTTGGCGAAGGTTTTCCAGAACCCGGAGTGCTTCTTGTGTCGGGTCATGCCGCCTCCGCCGTCTGTGCAATCTTCACGGTGGCGGCCGCCTTGCGCCGCACGACCCACAGGTACACGCCGCTGCCCAGCACGATGATGCTCAGCACATCCAGCACGCCCCACAGGATCTTCATCGGCATGCCGCCGTAATCACCGAAGTGCAGGGGTTGTGAGAGCAGCAGCGCATCCATGTACCACGGGCTGCTGACGATGGCGGTGACTTTCAGGTCGGTGGCGTCGATCAGCACCGGTGTCAGCAGGTGGGATGTCAGGTGGGTATCGCCTTTCATGAACACGGCGTAATGGTGTTCGCTGGAAAAGCGCGAACCGGGGAAGGCAATGAACGAGGGCTCGGCGCCCGGCACCGTGCCTTGGGCGATGTCCAGCAGGCGCGATGCGGGTCCGCGTTCGGTCAGCGGCGGCGCGTCCTTGTAGGTGGCGACCACCGCCGCCAGCGAATCATTGCGCCATTGGGCGATCACCAGGTCCGCGCAGGCGTTGAGCACGCCGGTAAGGCCGACCACGAAGGCCCAGGTCAGCGTGACGACGCCGATCAGGTTGTGCAGGTCGAGCCAGCGCACGCGGTTCGATTTGTTCGGCCGCACGGTGGCGAAATCCAGCCGGCGCATGAAGGGCGAATACAGCACCACCCCGGAAACAATCGCTAATACAAAAAGCAGCCCCATGAAGGCCAGAAGCAGCTTTCCGGGCAGGCCTGCGTACATGTCCACGTGCAGACGCAGCATGACCATCATGAAGCCGCCGTTGGCCGAGGGCGTTTCAACCGCCTCTCCGGTGCGCTGGTCAAGCATGAAGGTGTGGGTGTCGTTGGGGTCACCGCCGGCGGTCTTGCCCATGAACGCGTAGACGCCGTTGGCTTCGTCTTCATCCCAGCCAAAGTATTGCACCACCTCGCCAGGGCGATGGGCTTCGGCGGCCTTGACCAGCTGTTGAAGGTCCATGCGCGGCGTGTTTGCGGGCATTTCCTTGAGTTCCGGGGCGTCCCCGAGCATGTGCTCGATTTCGTGATGGAACACCAGCGGCAAGCCGGTGATGCACAGCATCAACAGGAACACCGTGCAGATCAGGCTGCTCCAGGTGTGGATGAACGACCAGCGGCGAATGGTTTGGCTTTTCATGGTGCGAGGTACCGGTGAGCGAAAGCAAAAAGGGCCGCTGTTGCGAGCGGCCCTTGTTTTCAGCACTGGGAGTTTAAACGATTACCATTTGTAGTTCACGCTGGCGAGCACGTTGCGGCGATCCCCGAAGTAGCAATAGAAGCCGTCGCAGGTGGACAGGTATTCCTTGTCGAACACGTTGTTGGCGTTGACCGCAACGGTGACGCCCTTGAGCGAGCTGTTCATCCGGCCCAGGTCGTAATGGACTGCTGCGTCATAGACGGTGTAGGCGGGGCTGTGCCCATCGTCCTTGTCACGCACGAAGCCCAGGCTGCCAATCGCGACGTTGTCGGTCTCGCCGATATAACGCGCGCCGAAGCCCAGGCCGAAGCCATCGAGCAGGCCGGTGTGGAAGGTGTAGTCAGCCCAGACCGAGGCTGCGTTTTCCGGCGTCAGCGGCAGCGGACGGTTTTTGTCCAGCGGGTCGGTGACCTTGGTCATCTTGCTGTTGGCGTAGGTGTACGACGCGGTGACTTTCAGCTCTTCGGTGACGTTGCCCACCGCTTCCAGCTCAAAGCCGCGAACCTTGGCTTCGCCCAACGGGCGTGAAGTGCCGAAGGTGTCACTGAGCACGATGTCGCGGCGGGTCAGCTCGTACGCGGCGGCGGAGAACAGCAGATTGGTGCCTGGCGGCTGGTATTTGATACCTGCTTCATACTGCTTGCCGGTACCGGGCTTGAACGCGTTGCTCTGTCCGCTCTGAACGTCTGCAGCACCGCCTTGCTCGGCCTGGAACGACTCGGCATAGGAAATGTACGGCGTGAAGCCGGAATCGAACACATAGCTCAGCGCGGCGTTGCCGGTGAAGGCGCTGTCGGTGCGCTCGTCGCGGTCGTCGGCCAGGTTGTAGAAGCGCGTCTTGGTCTTGAGCAGATCCTGGCGGCCGCCCAGTGTCAGGCGCCATTGATCCAGCTCCATCTGGTCCTGGATGTAGGCACCGAAGTTGTCGGTCTTCTGGTTGTAGTTCTGGAACGCGAAATAGTTGACGTTGCTGAAGTCCAGACCGTACGGGTGGGTGATGATGTTGCCGTCGGGCGCCGAGCCGAACAGCCATTTGTAGTTGTGGTTGACGCGCTGATAGTCAGCACCCAGCAACAGTTTGTGCTTGATCACGCCGGTATCGAAGTTGGCTTCGAAGTTGTTGTCGAACGCGAACTGGCTGATGTCCTCGTTGACCACGTTGGCGCCACGGGAAAGGGTCCCGTCGTCAGCGACGGCGAAAGCACTGCCGCCCGAAGTAATGGTCTGGAATGACAGGTCGCTCTTGGTGTAGCGCAGGTTCTGGCGGAACTGCCAGACATCGTTGATTCGATGCTCGAAGGCGTAGCCTAGCGAGTAATAGGTCCTGTCGTAGAATTCCCAGTCCGGATCGCCCAGGTTCTCGTGAGCACCGACCTTGCCCGCCGGCGTGGACAGGCGAGTGCCCTGCAACGGCAGGAACTGGCTCGTTGCGCCCGTATCGTCACGGGTGAACATGCTGAGGAACGTCAGCTTGGTGTCCGGATCGATGTTCCAGGTCAGGCTGGGAGCGATGTTGTAGCGCTTGTCGTCGATGTGATCGACAGTGGTGCCGCTGTCACGGACCACGCCACTGACGCGGTATTCGAAATTGTCGGCGTCATCGATCTTGCCGGTGCTGTCGAAGCTGATCTGCTTGCGGTTGTAGCTGCCCACCTGGACCTGCACTTCGTGGCTGGCTTCAGCCTGCGGACGTCGGCTGACCATGTCCACCAAGCCGCCCGGTGGCGTCTGGCCGTAAACCGAGGAAGCAGGGCCGCGCAGTACGGCGACGCGCTCCAGGTCCCAGGTTTCCATCTTCGGCATCACGTAGGCGCCTTTGGGCAGCGGCAGGCCGTCGAGGAATTGTGTTGGCTCGAAGCCGCGGATCTTCAGCCATTCAGCGCGGCTGTCGCTGCCGTAGCTGCTGGCGACGACCCCGGGCATGTAACGAACGGCGTCGTCCAGGTTCTGTACTGCGCGATCCTGCATTTGCTCGCGGGTGGCCACGGAAATCGAGCGCGGTGCTTCGGCCAGCGCGGTGTCGGTCTTGGTGCCCGCTGCGGTACGACCTGCGGCATAACCCTCGGCCGGCCCCCACGCACTTTCAATGTTGTCCTGGCGCCCCTGAATGCTGGTCTCCGGCAGTGCCATCACACCTTCGGGTGCCGGAATCAGGCCGTATGTGCCTGCTGTGGTCTGGCTCAGTTGCAGCCCGGTGCCGCGCAGTGCCTGGGCCATTGCCCCCGGTGCGTCGAACTGCCCCTGAACCGGCGCCGACGTACGGCCAGCGGCCAGTGCCGGGTCCAGCGACAGCGCGATGCCAGCCTGGCTGGCGATCTGGGTCAGGGTGGTGGACAGCGGCGCCGCCGGCAGGTTGTAGGCGCGAACGCTGGAAGCCTGGGAGGCCGCCAGGACCTGCGAGCTGGCCAGCGGTGCGGCGAGTGCGACGGCGACGGCCAGCAGGCTCGGTCGCAGAAGGGTTTGAAGCGTGCGGGACATGGGCGGGCTCCTGAGTGGATAGTGTTCTCAATGCCTATGTGCCGGACGAGATTTGAAAAGTGATAGGGCCTAATCGAAAATAATTTAGATTTACAATTTAAGAATCTACCCACCATCCCGTAGCAGCACGGCTTGCCGGCGGGGGCGGTGTGTCAGGCAAAACATGTGTGGCTGATACACCGCCCCCGCCGGCAAGCCGTGCTGCTACAGAAGTGGCTTAAAGCTTGTGGGTTTGCTTCACGTCGCTGGCAATCACCGTGACCCACCAATGGGTGCGCTGCTCGATGGCCACCGGCAGCGTCGGCATCAAAGCCTTGAGGGCGAGGTCAGTATCGTTGAGCGGGAAACTGCCGGTGATGCGCAAGTCGGCAACGTCCGAAGCGACCCCAAGATAGCCGGAGCGATAACGGCCAAGCTCCGCGATCACATCCTTGAGCGCCGCGTTGTCGACCACCAGCATCCCGCGGGTCCAGGCGTCGGCGCCGGGATCGAGAGCCAGCATCGGCCCCAGGCTGTGACGCTGGATCAGCATCTGCTGGCCTTCATGCAGGATCATTTCGTTGCCGGCCGCCTGCGGGTGGGCCGCCACCGCCGATTGCAACACGCTCAACAGCGTGCCGTCGTCCCGTCGCTTGACCAGAAATTTCGTACCCAATGCGCGCATCTGTCCTTCATCGGTTTCAACGATGAAAGGTCGCGGGTCGTCGTGGCTGCCGGTTTCGACAAAAATTTCGCCTTCCTGAAGGATGATCCGACGTTGTTTGTCATCGAATCGCACATCCAGCGCGCTGTGGGTATTAAGGCGGACCAAGGTGTTGTCCGACAGGCGAATGGTGCGTTGCTCGCCAGTGGCGGTGCGTTGGTCCGCCAGCCAGTAGCTGACGGGCAGGTAGCGTTCCCCCGCCAGCAGCGTCAGCCCCAGCGCCACGGCGAAACCGGCGACGCCGCGCCCGAGCTTGCGCATCTGCCGGCCCACGCCATCGCGCGAACGCAGCAACGCCGAACGGGCGGGGCCTGTGGTGCCCACGAAACGCTGGTCGACCATGCCCAACTGCAACCAGGCGCGTGCGTGCTCTTCGCTGGCGGCGTACCACTTGGCGAACTCTTCGCGGTCAGTGTCGCTGCCCTGGCCGCAATCCAGGCACAACTGCCAGGCGATGGCGGCATCCAGTACCTGCGATGAAACCGGGCGCGTGCTGATGCTCATGTCGGCTCGCCGTACAGCGCGATGTAGCACTGGCGCATGCCCTGGGCCAGGTACTGGCGCACGCGGGGCACGGACACGCCGATCTTCTCGGCGATTTCGCCGTGGCTCAGGCCGTCGAGACGGTTATAAAGGAAGGCTGCCCGTGCCTTGCTCGACAGCTTGCCGAGCATCCGGTCGATGGCCTTCAGGTCTTCGATAATGAGTTGCTGTTCTTCGAGCGAAGGTTGTTCCGCCTCCGGGATCAGCATCAGTTCGTTGAGGTAGGCCTGCTCCAATGCGGCGCGGCGGAAATAGTCGAACAACAGACCCTTGGCCACCTGAACCAGAAACGCCCGGGGTTCGCGCGGCTCGGCCAGTTGATCCCGCCCCAGCAGACGAACGAAGGTGTCCTGGCTCAAGTCCTCGGCGCGATGAGGACAGGCGACGTTGCGGCGTAGCCATGCGAGCAACCAGCTGCGATGGTCGCGATAGAGCGTTCCGACAAGCTGTTGCTGATGACTTTGAATGGACGACACGTACGCACCGAAGAGAACAAAGTAACTAACGAGAATTATTCGCGATTGTGTCAGAGCGTTTAAATGCTGGCAATTGGTCGTTACAGGAAGTAGCTGAACGGTTACTCAAGGAAATGTTGGCCCCGTAGCAGCACGGCTTGCCGGCGGGGCGGTGTGTCAGTCAACCCATCATTGGCTGACACACCGCCCCCGCCGGCAAGCCGTGCTGCTACGAAAAGCGGATTAATCGATGTGGCTCAGAACGAATGCGACTGCTGCCGGCGGCGCCATTTGCCCAAGGCTTGCTCCAGCTGCAGCGGGCTGTCCATGTCCTGGCGCCTGGCATGGCTGAACAGGATCAGCGCCAGTTCTGCGGTCACCAAGGCATCGGCGCTGGCGTTGTGGCGCTCGCCGGCGTGCAGGCCGAAGAATGCGGTCCAGTCATCCAGCCCCGCCTGCCGCAGGCAGGCTTGGGGGCAGAGCAGCGGGGCGATCTCGGCCACGTCGAGAAACGGGTGTTGCAGGCGATAACCCAGGCTTTCCTTCAATGCACGGCCGAGCATGTGCTGATCGAACGGCGCATGAAACGCCAGCAGCGGGCTGTCACCGACGAACTCCATGAAATCCAGTAAGGCCTCCACCGGCTCGCTGCCTGCGGCAATCGCGCTCGGGCCCAGGCCGTGGATCAGCACGCTGGGACTGAGCTTGTGATCGGGCCGTGAGAGGGTGCGTTCGAACTGCTGCCCCAGATCGATGGCGCCGTCCTCGATCACCACGGCGCCGATGGACAGCACCTGGTCGCGATTCATGTTCAGGCCACTTGTTTCAAGGTCCAGCATCACCCAGCGTTGCTGGCGCAACGGATGCCCGCCCAAGGCGCTCGCGCGTGGCAACTGGCTCAGGCGCAGCAGTTGCTCGGCGGTGAGGTCCGCGCCCTTGGCGGGTCGGTTGGGCTTGAGCCATTGAAACAGGTTCATGATCGGGTCGCTTAAAGTTGATAGCGCAGGGTCAGGCTGGTCTGCAGGCGCTGCGCCTGACGGAACGATTCACGCAGGATCCGGCGGTCCAGATGGTTGAGCACGTCCGGGTCGATACGGTTGGAGTAGGGCAGGTTCTGACGGCCCTGCTGCTGGTGCTGCTGCATGCGCGTCTGCTGAATGAAGTGATAGGCCTCCTCATAGGCTGCGCCGTCCAGTCGGTCGATGACTTCTTTGGCCACCAGTTGGCGCAACCGTTCAAGGGTGTTGTTGGCGGTCACGCCGTTGGCCAGCGCCAGCAGGCGGGCGCCATCGACAAAGGGCGTCAGGCCCTGGGTCTTGAGGTCCAGGGTGTCTTTCTCGCTGCCCTTGCGTGCCACCACGAAATCCTTGAAGCGCCCTACCGGCGGACGCTGGCGCAAGGCGTTGTCGGCCATCATGCGCTGGAATAGCCGGTTGTCGGCGACCTGCGCCAGAATGCTCTGGCGCAATTGTTCGCCACCGCTCTCGTCGCCCCAGACCACTCGCAGGTCGAAATAGATGCTCGACGACAGCAGGTTCTCCGGCGTCGCCTCACGAATGAACGCACTGAAGCGTCGCGCCCACTCCAGGCGCGACAGGCACAGTTCGGGGTTGCTGGCCATGATCCCACCCTTGCACAGGGTAAAGCCGCATTGGGCCAGGCTCTGGTTGATGCGCTCGGCGATGGGCAGCAGCTTGCCGCGAATCTCGGCGGCTTCGGCGGCATCCTTGGCTTCGAACAGAATGCCGTTGTCCTGATCGGTGTGCAGCGTCTGTTCGCGGCGGCCTTCGCTGCCGAAACACAGCCAGCTGAACGGGATGCCGGGGTCGCCTTTCTCTTGCAGCGTCAGCTCGATCACCCGGCAAACCATATGGTCGTTGAGCAGGGTGATGATGTGGGTGATCTGCGTCGATGAGGCGCCGTGGGCCAGCATGCGGTCCACCAGTTGCACGATGTCGCCGCGCAGGTTGCTAAGGGATTCGATTCGCGGCGCGTTGCGGATGGTCCGGGCCAGGTGCACCAGATCCACCCGTTGCAGGGAAAACAGGTCGCGCTCGGACACCACGCCGCACAGGCGCTGATCCTCGACCAGGCAGACGTGGGCGATGTGCCGCTCGGTCATGGCGATCGCTGCATCGAACGCGCTGGCGTCGGGGCTCAGGTAAAACGGCGCCTGGATCATGCTGCGTTCGATGGGCTGGCCGAAGTCGGCGTTGACGTCCGCCACCACCTGGCACAGGTCGCGCAGGGTGAAGATGCCCAGTGGCGCCTTCGCCTCATCGACGATCACGATGCTGCCGACCTGTTGCTCGTCCATCTGCCGCACGGCCTCGCGCAGCGGGGTCTGGGGCGAGCAGGTCACGGGGTGACGCATGGCCAGTTCGCCCAGCCGTGTGTTCAACGAATATTGCGTGCCGAGTGTCAGCGCAGCCTTCTGCTTGACCTGTTGGTTCACCTGTTCCAGCAGGCTGCTGACGCCGCGCAGGGCGAAATCGCGAAAGGTGCTGGAGAGGGCGAACAGCTTGATGAACGCCTGCTTGTTCAGTTGCAGGCAAAAGGTGTCTTCGGCCGCCAGATGCTCGGTGCGGGTGGCGCGTTCGCCCAGCAGTGCGGCAAGGGGGAAGCACTCGCCGGTGGTGATTTCAAAGGTGGTTTCGGTGCCGCCCTTGGCCGTATGCGGGCGTTCGCCCACGACGCGGCCCTGTTTGACGATATAAAAGTGCTCTACTGGCCCATCGCCAGGCTTGATGATGCTCTCATGCGTAGCGTAGAAACGTAGCTGGCACTGTTCAACCAGATAGGCCAGATGGGCGTTCTCCATCTGATTGAATGGCGGGAATTTTTGCAGAAATTGCATCGTGCCGTGAATGTTCTGCAACACGGCTGTCTTGCCTGCCTGGGTAAAAGCGTCGGCTTTGCTCATGACCGGTACCACTTGTTTTTATAGCGCCATGGTCGACCGCTTATCGGGCAGTGCCCATTGGACGTAAGTCTTAGGTGATGGAAAGTCGTTGGAGTGCTTCGCTTAACCTCGACGAAGGCCGTCCTGGCCTGGCATGACGCCGACGTAGTGTGCAGCGCACGCATTGTGTTTGCGCTGTCGGAATGAGAGTCGACAGGAAGATGAGACGGGTATGTTCGATCACGACATTTTGAGTGATGAAGAGCGCGATGCCCTCAATGAGGTCATGCTGGCGCCGCAGTCGCAATCACCACAACGGGTGCTGATCGTCGACGATGACAAGGATGCGCGGGAAATACTGGCCGAAATCCTCAGTCTCAACGACATCAGCTGCATCACCGCAGCCGGCGGCACCAGCGCGATGCATCTGCTGGAAACCCGACCGTCAATTGCCTTGCTGATCACCGATCTGCGCATGGCGCCGTGCGACGGGCTGGACCTGATTCGCCGGGTGCGCGACTCCGATCGCGCCGCGCTGCCGATCATCATCGTTTCAGGCGACGCC
>Ga0207655_1003278_pt1 | contig 12147 bp, 6 predicted proteins | sample KBSM44metaG_FD_184398 | JGI IMG/M metagenome (GOLD analysis project Ga0207655, IMG submission 184398) | Miscanthus rhizosphere microbial communities from Kellogg Biological Station, Michigan, USA - KBS M4-4 metaG (SPAdes) (version 2) | ecosystem: Host-associated > Plants > Roots > Rhizosphere >...
ACCCGGCGAAACCCTCGGCCTCGCTCAAGGAAAGCGGTGATGGCAGATAGCTTGAACTGCGTGGTGTACTTGCTCATGAAAACGCCCCAGAAATTGGATGGGTGTCCAACTTCTGGGGCGCACTTCACTCCGCTATCGGGGGCAAGCCCCCTCCCACAGGTTGATTGCATTTCAGATTAACGCGGGTGAAGCCATTCAATCCGCGATCACCACGATCGACACCCGACGATTTTCAGTGCGTCCCGCCGCCGTGTCGTTGGACACCACCGGCTCGCTGCTGCCCAGGCCGCGCAATTGGATGTTTTGTTCTTTCATGCCCACGCCGGTCAGCACGGTCGCCACGCTTTTGGCACGGCGCAGGGACAGTTGCTGGTTGTAGGTTTCCTTGCCCGAGGCGTCGGTATGGCCGTCGATGCGCACACGTTCGATGCCGACGCCCAGCAGGGCCTTGCCGATGCGTTGGACGATCTCAGTGCTGGCGGGGTTGAGGCTCTCGACGTCGCTGCCAAACAGGACTTTGCCAGACAGGCCAAACGCCCAGCCTTCGTCGGTCAGTGCGAAGCCTTGTTGCTTGAGCACGGCGATCTGCGCCGGGGTCAGCCCTTTGGGTGGGGCGGTCTGGCACCCACTCAGGGCCAGCAGCGCCACGAACAAGGTGATAAACAGAACGCGTACAGTCGAGAACAAGGGACTAACTCCTGTGATGAACATTGACGGCGGGGCGCTCCGGCTCCGCTGTTTGCTGGCCGCCCTGGGACAAGCGCTTGGCCTGGTACATCGCCGCGTCGGCGGCGTTGAGCAGGGCACCTGGGGTGGCGCCATGCTCGGGATAAATGGCGATGCCGATACTGAGTGAGGTCAAGACCTGGGTATTGCCCGGTACCGGGATCGGTATGTCCATGCTGGCAATGATTTTATCGGCGATGCGCTCGGCGTCTTCCAGCTTGTGCAGCGGCGAGAGCAGGATAGCGAACTCATCGCCGCCCAGGCGCGCCACCAGGTCGTCCTCACGCAATTGCGCACGCACACGCTTGGCGACGGCGACAAGCACGGCATCCCCTGCGGCATGCCCAAAGCTGTCATTGATCTCTTTGAAGCGGTCACTGTCGAGGTAAAGCACTGCCACCTGCTCCTTGCTCTTGGCCGCACTGCGCAGCGCACGAATCAGGCGGCCCTCAAAGAATGCCCGGTTGGGCAAGCCGGTCAGGCTGTCGTGGTTGGCCTGGTGGGCAAGGGTTTCGTTTTCGCTTTGCAGGTGGGACTGCCAGGCCTCCATCTCGCCGAGCAGGGCGTTGAAGTCGTTGCCCAAACTGTCAAGTTCGGCGATTTGTGCCGGTGGTACGCGGCGGTCGAAGTCGCGCTCCATACGGGCGGCGTGTGCCACTGCCGCGAGGCTGTGCAATGGACCGGTAATGCCCCGTAACAGGCGTCGCGCCAAATGCAGGGCGACCCAAGCGCTCAGTACGGTGCAAATCAAAATCCCGGCCAGACCGCTGAGCAGGAAACGCAACAGGCTACCGCCATGACCCGTCAGGTGAATGCTGCCAACGGTTCGCCCCTGGTGGATGATGGGTTGGCTGATGGGCTGTTCAAGCAGGGCGTGGGCCAGTTGCAGCTCGACCTTGGACAACATCCCTGTTTCCGGGCGTACCCATTGCGCCAACAGCCTGCCGTTGGCGTTGAAGACTTCAGCCTGGGCCACCTCTTCGGTGGACGCGATCAGGCTAAGGGCTTCGGTCGCCGCCGCGCTGTCGTTGAACACCACTGCGGCTTCTACGGTGTAGTTGATCGAGCGCGCGATCAAATGCAGGTTGTGTTCAGCGTACACTCGCAGCGCCAGCACACCGAGCAGGGTCAGCGACACACTGGCCAGGATCACCGCCACCAATGCCAGGATCAAGTGCCCCCTGCCAATCACGGAACGCAGGGTCGGGCGTACTTTGACGGCTGTCATGGCGCGGCTGCTCGGCGGCGGGACAGTTGCAGCACACTGGGGTGAATGCGCACGCCGCTGCGTGCAACGGAGTCGAGGTTGACCTCGAACGACACCTGCTCGTCCTCCACTCGCAAACAGAACAGGCTGCCCACGGTGCACTGGTCGCCCCCCTCGCTGATGCTGAGCACCGGGTGGCCGCTGAGCGAGGCAAACAATTGGCTGCGTTCATCGGCGCTGAGTTTGCCGATGTACACGGCGTCGCAGGCATTGACGATATCGGGATGGTCGGCCAACAGCCGCCGCACCACTACCGGACGGCCGGTGGCCTGGGTGGTGCCCTTGACCAGGTCGTCGGTGTATTGGGTCGGCCCGACGATGCACAGGCGCAGTTGCGCGGGCTCCACCGGCCAGCGTGCGTAACTGAGGATGCCGAGCACCACCTGGGTGACCGCCTCGGCGCGTTGATCCGCCGGACTGGGAGCCTGGGCAAAGGCCTGCGGGGCGAGCACGCACAGAAGCGCCACAAGTAACAGGCGTCTCCAGTTGAAACGACGCTCTGTGGGCGAGACGGCCACGTTCATGCAGCGATTCTCTAAGGTGTTTTCGGGGTGATGCCGCAACGATAGCACAGCGGCGGAAAATCCCGCGAAGAGGGGCCTTCGCGGGGGTGGCTATTTTTTCAGAAAACTCAAACGTCTGAATCAGAAATATTGCATGACCTATCAGTCAGTTTTTTCAGCCTCGTGCCCCAGTTCCAGCATCAACCCACTCAAGCGCTTGACCTTGCGTCGCACGGCTTCCTCAAACACGCCGCCGCGGGGTTCGATCAAGCTGAACCAACGCTTGGCGCGGGTGATGCCGGTGTAGATCAGCTCTTTGGTGAGCACCGGGTTGAGTGCCTCGGGCAGGATCAAGGCGGTGTGAGTGAATTCAGAGCCCTGGGATTTGTGCACGGTCATGGCATACACGGTTTCCACATCGTTCAGGCGGCTGGGTAGTACAAAACGCACACCGCCCTGGCCATCGTTCCGTGGGAAGGCGACACGCAGTACCTGAGGGCCACCGTCGCTTTCGGGCAGTTTCAGGGCAATGCCAATATCGCCGTTCATCAGGCCCAGGCCATAGTCATTACGGGTCATAAGTACCGGGCGGCCTTCGTACCATTGCTCGTCACCTTCGATCAGCCGCACTTTGCGCAAGGCGGCGGTGATGCGCAGGTTCAGCCCCTCCACTCCCCAGGGGCCTTTACGCACGGCACATAGCAACTGGAAGGCGTCGAAGGCTTGCAGCAGTTGCTGCGCCCAGTGGGTCCAGGCGTGATCTTCCCGCGGGGTGTCGAAGGACGGGCGCGCCGATTGCAGCAGGTTCAGATAATAGCGATAGCCTTCGGCGCCATCGCCCTGCCCGTCCAGCACCAGCCGCTCCAGAGCGTGGTCGTGCTCACCTTTGAGGCTGACGCAGAATAGGTCGTTGTGGCTGCGGGCGGCCAACAGCTGGCGGGCCTCTTCGGCGTTTTGCTGGTTGACCCAGCGCGCCAGTTGGCCAATACCGCTGCCTTCGCCAAAGCGTCGCGAGTAACGCAGCATCACCACTTGCTGGGCCAGGGGATGGTCGCCATCGAGGTCTTCCTGCAAGCCACTGGCGCTGAGGTCCTCGCCGCTGACGGCTTGCAACCATTGGCGGGTTTCTGGGCTGTACCAGCCAGCCTCGGCGTCGCGGCACAGGTCACCGAGGACGGCGCCGGCCTCCACCGAGGCGAGCTGGTCCTTGTCGCCCAACAACACCAGGCGCGCATGGGGCGGCAATGCGTCGAGCAGGTTGGCCATCATTTCCAGGTCGATCATCGAGGCCTCGTCCACCACCAATACATCAAGCGGCAGCGGGTTGCCCTGGTGATGACGGAAATGCCGCGTGCCCGGTCGACTGCCGAGCAAGCGGTGAACCGTGGTGACCTGGGTCGGGATCTTTTCCCGCACGCTGTCAGGCACTTTCAGTGACAGCACTTGTTGGCTGATCGATTCGGTCAAACGTGCGGCCGCCTTGCCGGTAGGCGCAGCCAAGCGAATGCGCAGGGGCGTGCCGCTTTCCACGGCCGGCGCCTGCAACAAGGCCAGCAGACGCACCACGGTGGTGGTCTTGCCAGTGCCGGGGCCACCGGTAACGATGCTGAATGCACCACGGGTGGCCAGGGCGCAGGCAAGCTTTTGCCAGTCGATCATGCCTTCCGGCACGGGTTGGTCGAACAGGCCATTCAAGCGCTGGGGCAAATCGGCGGCGACGGTTTCTGCGGTCGCCAGACGCAGGCGCAGGGCCGTATCGATGCGCCGCTCGTAGGCCCAGTAGCGCCGCAGGTACAGGCGCTTGCCGGACAGCACCAACGGACGACTCTGTGCTGCCTCGCTGCCATCCACCGCGAGGGCGACCAGTGGACTCGCGGCCAGGGTATGGCACCAATGGGCACCGTCCAGGCCGTCGAGCAGTTGCGAAGGCAGCAACATGGCGCCGGCTTGCAGGTCGCCTTCGGGCGGCAATGACAGGGCGAAGTCCGGTGCCTTGAGGGTTTCGAACAGGTCCAGGCACACGTGACCATGGCCCAGTTGGTGGCTGGTCAGCGCCGCCGCCAGCAACACCAGGGGATCGGCGTGCGGGTCGAGCTCGTACAGGAAACCGACAAAGGCTTTGTCCAACGCGCGCAGCCAGCCGCGGTCAACCCAACGCTCCAGCAGTTGCACCAGGTCAGCGGCGCGGTTGAGGGGGGCCAAGGCCTCCAGCGGTAACGACGACAGGCTCATAGCAACACTCCTTGTTCCCAGGCGGGTTCGGCCTTGGGCGGTATCGATTGACCTTGGAAGAGCAAATCCAGGCCCTCGATCAGCTCCCGTGGAGGACGGGTGAAGTACGCCCCCTGGCTGGCGGCCTGACTGCCGCGCAAGAACAGGTAGAGCGCGCCACCGACATGGCGGTCGTAGTCGTAGCCCGGCAGGCGCGCCTTGAGCTGGCGGTGCAGGGCCAGCAGGTAAAGTACATACTGCAAGTCATACCGATGTTCGAGGATCGACAGCTCCATGGCCGCGTGGGTGTAGGCGGAGTCGTCGGGGCCGAGCCAGTTGGATTTGTAATCCGCCACGTAGTAGCGGCCGTCATGCTCGAACGTCAGGTCGATAAAGCCTTTGAACATGCCATTGAGCAGGACCGGCTCGGCGGCAACCCGCGAGACGCCATTGTGGGTGTACTGGCACACCAGCTTATCGAGGGCGAGCACGTCGACTTTATGACTGGCGAACCAGAACTCCATTTCGACCTGGTATTGCTGCAGGCCGCTGAGCGTGACCTGGTCGTTGTGCAACGGCAGCGCTGTTTGCAACAGGTGGCTCAGCCAACCGCTGAGGGTGACGATCCAGCCTTCCCAGTTACGTCGATTGCAACGCGCGCCCACGGCTTTTTCGATCGCCTCCGACGTCACGTTGAAGCCCTCCTCGCCCGCCCACTCCAACAGGCCATGGAGGAAGGTCCCTGGATTCGGACCACGTGGGAAACGGTGAATGTCGCCGCCGGACGCCGCCACTTCACGCGGTGCATCAGGGTCGAGACGTTCGTCGTCGAACAGCTTCTGGGCTTGTGGGCTTTCCGGCGCTTCGAGGCTGGCGGCGCTCATGCTGTCACCGATGCGCAAGGCGCTGTAGGACGCGATCCACCAGTTTTCCGCCGCCTTGCGTTTGGGTAACAAGGGGGGGAGCAGCGTGGCTTCGTTGCGCGGCGGATGAAACACGCTGTCTTGCGCTTCGGGTACGTGGGTGTAGTGGATGGCGGGGCAGCCTTCCTGCAGATCCAGCAGCCAGCGCGCCAGGCCAGCAGATTCGCCCAGGGACGCGCCCGCGCCCAGCAAATAACCCAGCGCCGAAAGGTGCAGCACAGAGCTGCTGCTATTGCCGCGCTTGAGGTCGGCAATGCCCAGCCAGCAGGCGTGTTTGGCCCGGGTCAGGGCCACGTAGAACAAGCGCAGGTCTTCGGCCAGGCGCTCGTCATCGGCTTGGGCGATCAACGCGGCCGTCGGGCGCAGGCTGACCTGGGACTTGCCGTTTTCATCGTGGTAATGCAGCGGCAAGCGACTGCCATCCACCGGTTTGGCCGAACAGATAAATGGCAGGAATACCAGGTCGTATTCCAGCCCCTTGGACTTGTGGATGGTCACCACCTTGACCAGTTGCTCATCGCTTTCCAGGCGCAGGATCTGTTCTTCACCTGCTTGGCCGGAGAGCGCCAGGTGTTCGGCCAGATGACGGATCAAGGCCTGTTCGCCGTCCAATTCAGACGCCGCTTGTTGCAGCAACTCACTGAGGTGCAACAGGTTGGTCAGTACTCGCTCGCCATCGCTGCGGGCCATCAGGGTTTGCGGCAATTTGAAGTCATGGAGCAGGCGCCGCAGCATCGGCAGCACGCCCTGGGTACGCCAGATCGTACGGTAGCCGCGGAACTGCATGACGCGGCTTTCCCACGCCAGCTCGTCCTGGTTCAGACGTTCCAGTTCAGGCAGTGACAGGTTCAAGGTGACGCAGGCCAGCGCGGCGCGCAACGGACGCTCGACGTCGGGCTCGGCACAGGCCTTGAGCCAGGCCAACAGATCATGGGCTTCCTGGGCGGCGAACACGGAGTCCTTGTCGGACAGGTAGACACTGCGCACACCACGGGCGGCTAATTCGCCGCGCACGGCTTGGGCCTCCTTGCCGTCGCGCACCAGAATGGCGATAGCTGAAGGCAGCACGCCGTTAACGCTGCCGTCTTCTTGCAGGAAACCCGCGTGACCTTGCTGCCCAGCGTTGAGCAGTTCAACAATCTGTGTGGCGCAGGCAGCGGCAAGTTGCTGGCGATAAACCACATTGGAAATCGGCTGATCGGTGGGCAGATGCCAGAGCGTCATCGCCGGCAGCGTTTGGCCATCGACCTGCAATTGCTCCTTGCGCCCCTGGGACAACACCGGCTGGAACGGCACCGGGTTTTCGCCATCCGGCCCGCGGAACAGGAACGCGCCGCGGCCTTTTTCGGCGCGCTGGAACACATGGTTCACCGCCTCGACCATCGCATGGCTGGAGCGGAAGTTGGTGCCCAGGGTGTGGTGACGACCAGTGGTGGATTGGCGGGCGCGCAGGTACGTGTAGATATCCGCGCCACGGAACGCGTAGATCGCCTGCTTGGGGTCGCCGATCAGGAACAGGCCACTGTCGAGGTGGTTTTCTTCGATGCGGTAGATGCTGTCGAAGATGCTGTATTGCACCGGGTCGGTGTCCTGGAACTCATCGATCAGGGCGACCGGAAACTGCTCGCGGATCACACTGGCAAGACGCTCGCCACCGTCTGATTGCAAGGCGGCATTGAGGCGGATCAGCATGTCGTCGAAGCCCATTTCGGCACGGCGGCGTTTTTCGTCTTCGAAGCGCTTGCCGACCCAGCCAGCGGCGTGTTGCAACACGGCGGCATCGGGGGTTGGCAACGCATCGAGGGCGGCTTTGAGGCCGACCATGGCGTCGATACCCGGGTGGTGCGGCGGATCCCCCTTCCAGGCTTCGGCCATGCCATCGGGGGTCAGACGCGTGAAGCCGGTGCCGATATCCAGTTGTTCGAGGGTTTCATCCGCGGCCCAGGCGCTGATTTTTTCGAACCAGGGTTCGAAGTAGCGGGCTTGCATCTTGCGACCATCGACAGCTTTGGCGGCGACGGCTTGCAGGCAGATGTCGCGCAACTCGGCGGCCCATTGTGGCCAGGGCGCTTTAAGCGCAACAAGGGCTGCTCGACGCTCTTGCAGGCAGGCGTTGATCAGTTCGGCGGGCTCACGATGCTCATCAGTGGGCCGCTCGCTGCCGAACAACGCACGTACTCGCGGCATCAGCGCTGCCGGCCCGCCCCAGTTGTTGCGCACCCAGTTGAGCGCATCGTCGTGCATCGGGTAGCAGAACAGCCGCCAATAGTCGCGCAGCACTTCGCCGAGCAGGTCGCTATGGTCGGTTTCCAGGGTCTGGGTGAACAGGCTGCCACTGTCGAACGCATGTTCGCGCAGCATGCGCTGGCACCAACTGTGGATGGTCGAGACCGCCGCTTCGTCCATCCATTGCGCGGCGATATCCAGGCGATTGGCACACGCGGGCCATTGTTCGGGCAGATAGTGCTCGCGCAGCTCAGCGATCAGCGCATCCGGTTGTTTGATTTCATCGCGGAAGAACCGCGCCGCTTCGGCCAGGCGGATACGGATGCGTTCGCGCAGCTCCTTGGTGGCGGCGTCGGTGAAGGTCACAACGAGGATTTGCGGGGGCAGCAGTTCGCGGCCGAAGCCTGACTCGTCACCACCGTGGCCGAGTACCAGGCGCAGGTACAGGGCGGAGATGGTGAAGGTCTTGCCGGTACCGGCACTGGCTTCGATCAACTGGCTGCCTTTTAGCGGGAATGCCAAGGCCAAGGGTTTGCTGCTCATGCGCCGACCTCCTCGCTGTTCAGGGATCGCCAAGGGGCGTTGAGCAAGGGCCGATACAAGGTTTCACACCACCCTTCGAATTCTTCGCTGGCCATCAGGGCGGCGTAGTCGGGGAATTGACGGGTGAGTGCCGGGGTTTCGCGACGTTCGCCATCGGTGGTCAGGCCGTCACCTTCGTAGGCTTTGCTGGCGGCAGCGTGAGCTTTGGCCGGGTCGGTTTGGCCAAGCCAGGCGAAGGCGGTTTTGACCGCGATGGGCAAGGGTTTGCTCATGCCGATATGCCAGGCGAGCAACAGGTCGCCGAGGATGCCCTGGGCGCTGGATTTTTCCAGCGGAGCCAGCAGCAGGGTGTCATCACTGGCCACCAACCCGGTGCTCAATGGCAGACCGCAGGCGCAGGCGACCACGTGATTGACCCATGGGCGAATCAGGCGGTGCCACTTGCGCGTCTTGATCGAACCGATGCTGTTGGGGATGGTGGTGACGCTTAACAACCCGCCATCACTGCGTCGATGCAGGCCGCTGATCCAGCCTTCCAGCTGAATACCCTGATGCTCGAAACTGATCGGTTCAGCACCGGTGTGCGGGGTTGGCCAGAGGGCTAGAAGCTGTTGGTAGCGGCGTAACAAGTCAGGCAAAGGTTCGATCAGTTCGTTACGCAGACGCTCGCCGAACCCGACCATCGGCAGCAGGCCACTGCCTTGCAGGCGCAGGGCCTGGGCGTTGAGGGCCTGGTCGAAGTGATCGGGCTGGCTTAATGCGGCATTGAGCAGGCTGTCGCTCAGACTGTAGCGTTGCAGTGCGTCGAGGACGAAGGGTTCTTCATCGGCCAGCGGGACTTCGGCGGCTTCGAAAAAAACTTTCAGCCGTTGGCTGAAGAAATGTTTGACCGGGTTGCGAAGGAAGTCCTGCAGTTGGCCCAGGCTCAGGGGCTCTTCCTGCCGATGGGCCGCCAATGCCGCCGTGTCAGGGGTGGCCTCCGCGGCCTCGTGCAGCAGCTGCCACTCACGGGCGTAGCTGAACAACGGGTCTCCTTCGTGAAAATACCGGGCGCTAAAGGGCTGGAGCGGATGTTCCTGGGTCATCGCCTCAATAAGTGGCTGTGCAATATTGGCGTTATGCCAGCCACTGGCGATGTGGTCGCGCAGTTGGCCAATCAACACCGATGCAGGGCGATCGCTATTGTCGCGGATGCTGCGCCCGACCCAACTGATGTAGAGCTGGTCGCGCGCGGACAGCAGGGCTTCAAGCAGCAGGTAGCGGTCATCTTCGCGGCGTGAACGGTCGCCAGGGCGATAATCGCTGCCCATCAAGTCGAAATCCAATGGCGGTTGCGCGCGCGGGTAGTCACCGTCGTTCATACCGAGCAGGCAGACGAGCTTGAATGGGATCGCGCGCATGGGCATCAGGGTACAAAAATTGACAGCTCCGGCGAGAAAGCGCTGTGAGAGGCGGCCCTGATCCAGACCGGCCAGCCATGCCTCACGAACGACAGTGAGCGGTAACTCGTCCTGCAGGCCCACGGACTCACAGGTTTCCAGCCAGGTTTCCCGCAGCTGTTCGAGCTGGCCCAGCAGGTAGTCGTCGTGCTCGCTGCCAGGCAGGAAGAATAGTTGCATCAAGCGTTGTAGACGCTCGCCCCATGCTTGAGGAGCAGCAGGTTGAGACAAGGCTTGATGGGCATCGCTCAGGGCATCGAGCAAGGCCACCAGTGGGCCAATCAAGGCAGCGTCGAGGCCGCCGATTTCGTCATAAGGTTCGATACCGTCGCAAGCGGTGCCGGTGCCGACGGCGTAGCCCAGGAGCATGCGGCGCAAGCCGAAGCGCCAACTGTTTTGCTCCAGCTCATGGGGTAGACCCAGGCCGGCGCGTTGCTCGGCGTTGAGTCCCCAACGGATACCGGCCCCTTCGATCCAGCGGTGCAACGTGGGCAGGTCGCGTTCTTTGATAGCGAAACGTTCACGCAGGGCCGGGACGTCGAGCAGGTCGAGAATCTCGCTGACGGGGAAGCGGCTGTCTGGCAACTTGAGCAGATGCTCGACGGCGATCAACAACGGGTCGCGGCCGCGTTGTCCTTGGTCGGTGAGGGTGAAGGGGATGAAGCGTGGATCACTTCGTTCCAACTGGCCGAATACGGCGCGAATGTGCGGCGCATAGCTGTCGACGTCGGGGACCATGACGATGATGTCCCGAGGACGTAGGGTGGGATCGGCGCTGAAGCGTTGAAGCAGTTGGTCGTGGAGAATTTCCACTTCGCGCTGGGCACTATGGGCGATATGGAAGCGGATTGACGTATCGCGCTGCAGGTCGACGGCGGGCCAGAGATCGCGGGTTTCATTGAGCGGGCGCAGTTCGAGAATGTCGTCCTGGAGCTGGTTGAGCAATGTGGTGGGCTCGGTCTCGCTGAACAGGTCGATTCGGCCATCGCGGAAGGCGGCTCGGTAACTGTTGGGATCATCGTAACTGTCCAACAGGCTGATGTAGTCGCGGCCTTGTTTGCCCCATGCGGCCAGTAATGGATGGGCATGTTGGTGCAGGGACTGCGGGTCGATGGTCACCGGCATACCGGCCTTGCGCGCCTGGCGTTTGTATTCGTTACGCAGCAAGTCTTTGTCAGCGACGATGTCAGACCAATGATGGCGGCAGGGGTTATGCACGCACAGCAGGACCTGGCTGAAGCGGGCCAGGCCGGCAAGGGCTTCCAGTGCCTGCGCAGGCAAGGATGAAATGCCGAAAACAATGACTCGGGAAGGCAGGCCTGGGGGGGCTTGTTTCAGGCTATTGATGCGCTCGATAAATCGCTGGTGGACGCCGGCACGGCTTTGGGCCATGCCCTCCTCCCCGACATCCAACAGCAGCGCGCGCCATAATTCGGCTTGCCAGCAGTTGGCCGGGTTCAGGGGTTTGGTTTCACCGCGACCATTACGTAACTGATGACGGCCCGCGACCCAATCTTCCAGCCAGTCAGCACGGTAGACCTGATACTGGTCGAACAGGTCGGCCAGACGTTCGGCGAGTTGGTAGCGTTTACGCAGGTCCGTGTCGTGAGTCAGGAAGCGTTGCAGGGGCTCGAAGTGCGGTTGATCAATGAGCTCCGGGAGCAGGCGCATCAGGCGCCAGGTCAGCGGGGCTTTGTCGAGCAGGGACTTGGGCGGAATTTCGTCACGGCCAAGGACCATCCGATAAAGTTGCCACATGAAGCTACCCGGCAGTTGCACATCAATGGCCGCCGCGATGCCGCAGCCCCCCATATCGTCATCTTCCGGATCTTCAGCCAGGGCTAATTTGAGCCATTGGGCGATGCCATTGCTTTGCACCAAGGCGATTTCGTTTTCCAAGGGTGCCAGTGGATATCGTCGCATCCAACTGACCACCAGGCTGCGCAGTTCGTCCAGGCGGTTGCCGTGAACCACCATGAATCCAGCGCTGAGGGACGTCGAGTCCGGCATAACGGCTTCCTTGGGAAAAGCAAAAATCGAGGGAGGGACTTTAGCACTGTGGGCAAATATTGGCGGTATCGGGATGCAAGAAGCGGGGGGTTTGGAGTGGGTTCGGTGTGCCCGACGGTGCGCGTCAGCGTTATCGTCCTGCATGAGCACGCTTGCGCCTGCGCTTTTCGATCGCCCAAAACAAAACCCCATCTGCTTTCGCAAATGGGGTTTCGGAATTTAATCTTGACGATGACCTACTCTCACATGGGGAAACCCCACACTACCATCGGCGATGCATCGTTTCACTACTGAGTTCG
>Ga0207655_1003280_pt1 | contig 12145 bp, 7 predicted proteins | sample KBSM44metaG_FD_184398 | JGI IMG/M metagenome (GOLD analysis project Ga0207655, IMG submission 184398) | Miscanthus rhizosphere microbial communities from Kellogg Biological Station, Michigan, USA - KBS M4-4 metaG (SPAdes) (version 2) | ecosystem: Host-associated > Plants > Roots > Rhizosphere >...
GTGCAACACCGAATGGAGCTATTGAGATTAAACCACTTTTACCTGTTCCCGTAGGCAGAACAACTAGAGCCTCTTTATTTTCTTCATCACTAAAGAACTCTTTGATTTTGATATAGGCCTCAATTTGAGGCGCTCTAAGTTTTGTATTACCTTCAATATTTACTGCTGTGTTAAAAAAGTATGACATTTTAATTGTCCTTAATAATTTATCAAAGTTTTAAGGGGATAAAGTTGGTCGGCGTAAAATTGGAGCATGCGAGCCCTACCGTCGAGGTACTGGGCATGGTTGTAGACTCCCCTTATAGAATTTTATCTACGTGTGCTGTTGCATCTCAATCCATGCGCTATCAAACCCTTGTTCATGCAGAATTGTCGACATTGTATGTCTGAAACCGTGACCTGTAGCACGTCCTTTGTAGCCAAGTAACTCAATCACTTGTGTCACACTTTCTTTGCAGATTGGTTTACTGCGGTTATTCCTGCCAATAAAGATATAAGGATAATGGCTAGTAATAGGTTTGAGCTGCTTAAAGAGGTCAATGACCTGAGTGGATAAAGGAACGACGTGAGGCCTGCGCATTTTCATCCGTTCTGCCGGTATTTCCCATAAACCTTTTTCAAGGTCTACTTCGTCCCACGTAGCAAAGCGTAGCTCTTGGGTTCGCACACCTGTAAGTATGATTATCTTCGTCGCATTCTTCGTAATAATGCTACCGGTATACGCTTTAAGGTCGCGTATAAAATGCGGCATTTCTTCTGCGGATAAAAATGGATGATTTTTTTGCTTTGGAACGGCCAGCGCGAAAGCTAAATCTGGTGCAGGGTTGTATTCAGCTCTACCGGTTATGATTGCGTAGCGAAAAACTTCGCCGCAACGTTGGCGCACTTTTCTCGTTTTCTCTAATGCTCCGTGCTTCTCGATACGACGTAGCACTTCAAGCAATTCCAGCGGCTTAATTTCTGAGATTGGTCGGTTCCCTATGAAAGGGAAACATCCTGCTCAAAGGTCTTAATGATTTCTTCCCGATAGGCCACAGTCCAGCGATCAGCTTTGTTTGTATGCCATTCCCGGCTAATAGCCTCGAAAGAGTTTTCTGTGGAGAGCTGCTGTGCCAGTTTCTGAGCTTTACGTTCTTCTACGGGGTCGATGCTATTTGCTACCTGCTTTCGGGCTATATCGCGTTTCTCGCGAGCCTCTGCAAGTGAAACAAGATTGTATGAACCCAAGGACATTAGACGGGCTTTGCCTGCGAACCGGTAGCGGAACCTCCAACCTTTGCTTCCGTCGGAATTAATGAGCAGGGATAAGCCTTGCCCATCGTTTAGTGTATAGGGATTGTCTTGCTGCTTAGGCGGCGGATTTGTACGTCAGTAAGGGGCTTGTGTATAAGTGAATTATGTGTATAAAAATTTTATACACAATACTATACATATTTTTCACGGATGTAGGGAACTTGTCTCGGACTTGTATGGACGATGAGGTGAGATAACTTGATGAATTTAATGATTTTAAAAGGGTTTTTCGGATGTGCTCGGACTATGAGTGGCGGAAGATCACAGGAGTTGAACCTGCCCGGCACCGCTGGCGGCACCAACTGGATTTGAAGTCCAGCCGCCTCACCGGAGACGACGATCTTCCTTGCCTCGATTGCTACATGGAGGCGGTGCGCAGTATACCCAGTTTTTCCCCCTTACCAAACAATGCTTTCCCCTTTACCCCATGATTCTTCTGAAACTATTAGCCAGATCAATCAAACCGCGCGAAAAACACCCATTCCTTAAATCTTAGTCTGCTAAGAGAGCGACTCCGCTCACACTTATCAAGAAACATAATCTGATAACCAGAAATTAGAATTCATCGTCCGTCCCCGATGCTTTACAACCTTTGATATCGAATTTTTCACATTCATTTTTGAAGGTGCGCACCAGACCCACGGGCACACCGTTTCCAAAAAATTCAGCATTGAAAAGGACGGCATAATGAAAATTAGTGACGGTAACTGGCTTATCCAGCCCGGTTTAGCGCTTATCCACCCGGTGCAAGTGTTTGATGTGGAACAGCAGGGTAATGAGATGGTGGTGTATGCGGGCATGAAGGATGTGCGCGAGCGGGGAAATCAGCTTGATACCCCACTGTTTACGTTACGCTTTTTCTCCCCGCAGGAAGGTGTGGTCGGCGTGCGTATCGAGCATTTCCAGGGCGCGGTGAATAACGGCCCGCATTATCCGCTGAACGTGTTGCACGACGTGAAAGTGTCGATGCAAAACACCGCTGAGTTTGCCGAGCTGAAAAGCGGCAATCTGGCGGTGCGTGTCACCAAAGGCGTTGAATGGGCGCTGGATTTCCTGCGCGATGGCGTGCGCATCACCGGCAGTGCGGTGAAAAATAACGGTTATGTGCAGGATGCTAACAGCGGCAACACGCACATGTTCGAGCGCCTGGATTTGAGCGTTGGCGAAACGGTTTATGGTCTGGGCGAGCGTTTTACCGCGCTGGTGAAAAACGGCCAGACGGTGGAAACCTGGAACCGCGATGGCGGCACCAGCACCGAGCAATCTTACAAAAACATTCCGTTCTACCTCACCAACCGTGGCTACGGCGTGCTGGTGAACCATCCGGAATGTGTCTCCTTTGAAGTCGGTTCCGAAAAAGTCTCTAAAGTGCAGTTCAGCGTCGCAGGTGAATATCTCGAATACTTCGTGATTGACGGCCCAACGCCGAAAGCGGTTCTTGACCGTTACACCCGCTTCACCGGCCGCCCGGCGCTGCCGCCAGCGTGGTCGTTTGGCCTGTGGCTCACCACTTCCTTTACCACCAACTACGACGAAGCGACGGTGAATAGTTTTATCGACGGCATGGCCGAACGTAACTTGCCGCTGCATGTGTTCCACTTCGACTGCTTCTGGATGAAAGCCTTCCAGTGGTGTGATTTCGAGTGGGACCCGGTGACCTTCCCCGATCCTGAAGGCATGTTGAAACGCCTGAAAGCGCGTGGTCTGAAAATCTGCGTGTGGATTAACCCGTACATTGGTCAGAAATCTCCGCTGTTCCGCGAAGGGATGGAAAAAGGCTATCTGCTGAAACGCCCGAACGGCGCGGTGTGGCAGTGGGATAAATGGCAGCCAGGCCAGGCGATTGTTGATTTCACCAATCCGGCGGCTTGCGACTGGTACGCAGGCCATCTGAAACGCCTGGTGCGCATGGGTGTGGATTGCTTCAAAACTGACTTCGGCGAGCGCATCCCAACCGATGTGGTGTGGCACGATGGCTCCGACCCGCAGAAAATGCATAACCATTACGCGTTCATTTATAACGAGCTGGTGTGGAACGTGCTCAAGCAGGAACTGGGCGACGAAGAAGCCGTACTGTTTGCCCGTTCGGCCTCCGTTGGCGCACAACAATTCCCGGTTCACTGGGGCGGCGACTGCTACGCCAACTACGAATCTATGGCGGAAAGCCTGCGCGGTGGTTTGTCGCTCGGCATGTCTGGTTTTGGTTTCTGGAGCCACGATATTGGCGGCTTCGAAAACACCGCTCCGGCGCATGTTTATAAACGCTGGTGCGCATTCGGGCTGCTTTCCAGCCACAGCCGCCTGCATGGCAGCAAATCCTACCGTGTGCCATGGGCGTATGACGACGAAGCTTGCGATGTGGTGCGCCACTTCACGCAGCTGAAATCGCGCATGATGCCGTATCTGTACCGCCAGGCAGCGCAGGCTGCGGAATGCGGTACGCCGATGATGCGCGCCATGATGCTGGAGTTCCCGGACGATCCGGGCTGCGATTATCTCGACCGCCAGTACATGTTGGGCGAGTCAGTGATGGTTGCGCCGGTGTTCTCTGAGGCGGGCGACGTGCAGTTCTATCTGCCAGAAGGGCGCTGGACGCATCTGCTCAACAACCAGCAAGCGCAAGGTAGCCGCTGGCATAAAGAGCAGCATGATTTCCAGAGCCTGCCGGTTTATGTGCGTGACAATACGCTGTTGGCGCTGGGTAATAATGACCAGAAACCAGATTACGCGTGGCACGAAGGCACCGCTTTCCAGCTGTTTAACCTGGACGATGGCCGCGAGGCGATTTGTGAAGTCCCGGCGGCAGACGGTTCGGTTGTCTTCACGCTGAAGGTGCGTCGCGAAGGCAATACGCTGGCGGTACAAAGCGCAGGCCAGGCGAAAGACTGGACGCTGTGTCTGCGTAATATCAGCAACGTGAAAGGTGTGAAGCAAGGCAAGAGTGCAGCGGGTGAACACGGTGTGGTGATTACACCGGATTCGCACGAGGCGGGAATGGTTATCGAGCTTTAATGTTTGTGGCGGGGGCGCTTGCGCTTGCCCGCCCTACAATTAACTCTCTCCCTGAGGGCTGTCAGCCCCGCAGGTTTTCCGTTCACCCGTGCGTTCAGTTATCTCTGTAATTCCCGCAAACGGTGCGATCGAAGCCGGGAACAAGGTCAAAACCGCTCTGGCTTATGACTTTGACCTTGAATTTCGGGTCCGGCTTAAATCGCCTCCATTTTGACTCCAGGTGGCAGGGTCCAGCCGTCGGGAACGGCTGGAGGGCGCGATCGTCGGGAACGAATCGCAACTGACCCTGACACGGAGGCTAAATGGAGGTTTACCGCTTGCGGCGATTTATTTGCCGGGAGTCCGGGTCCTTAGGGTGGCGACGGTGGCCACCCTAAGACGTTCACCGGTTTCGTGGCGACATAAACATTCAATCGCCTGGTGAACGGAACCTTCTCCGAATTGGCAGGAACTGTTCTTCAAAGATGTGTACAAGAGACAGTTGGGGGAGAGGGGACGCAAGTTTATCCCTTCATCCACACCCGCAGGCCATCGAGGAACATCTGCGTTGCCAGCATCACCAGCACCAGGCCCATCAGGCGTTCCAGCGCATTCACACCTTTCTCGCCCAGCAGGCGCAAGAACAGCGATGATTGCAGCAAAATCGCCACGGTACCGCCCCAGGCCAGCAGTAACGCGATCACTAAATGCCCCATCTGATTCGGATACTGGTGCGATAGCAACATTAATGTCGCCAGCAGCGTCGGTCCGGCAACCAGCGGGATTGCCAGCGGCACGATAAACGGTTCTTCACCCGCAGGCAGGCCAGAGGCATTGCCTTCATGGCTTGGGAAAATCATTTTAATCGCAATCAGGAACAGAATAATCCCGCCGGATATGGAAACGCTTTCGGCGCGTAAGTTAAGGAATGCGAGAATTTTTTCCCCGGCGAATAAGAAAATCAGCATGATGATCAGCGCAATCAGCAGCTCGCGGATCATGATGGCGCGGCGGCGTTTTGGCTCGGTATGTTTGAGCACTGACATAAAGATCGGCAGGTTGCCCAGCGGGTCCATAATCAGGATTAACAGCACTGCCGCAGAAATGATTTCGGTCATGAATAATTGTCTCTAATAAGTTGTATTTCTAATCGCTTGCATATCATTGATTAATTTCACTTGCGACTTTGGCAGCATTTTGTAATGTGAAGGCTGTTTCCAATTAATGCACACAACGCACACATCTTCTTCGCAGGATTAGTCTCTATGAAAAATGTTGGTTTTATCGGTTGGCGCGGTATGGTCGGTTCCGTTCTCATGCAGCGCATGGTTGAGGAACGCGACTTTGACGCCATTCGTCCGGTTTTCTTCTCCACTTCTCAGCTCGGCCTCGCGGCCCCGTCTTTTGCAGGCCAGAATAATGGCACCCTGCAAGATGCTTATGACCTGGAAGCGTTGAAAGCGCTGGATATTATCATTACCTGCCAGGGCGGCGATTATACCAACGAAATCTATCCAAAGCTTCGTGAAAGCGGTTGGCAGGGTTACTGGATTGATGCCGCCTCTTCACTGCGTATGAAAGATGACGCCATCATCATTCTTGACCCAATTAACCAGCATGTCATTCAGGAAGGGCTGAACAACGGCGTCAAAACCTTTGTTGGCGGTAACTGTACCGTCAGCCTGATGCTGATGTCCCTCGGCGGCTTGTTTGCGAATGACCTGGTTGACTGGGTGTCTGTGGCGACTTATCAGGCAGCGTCCGGCGGCGGTGCGCGTCATATGCGTGAACTGCTGAGCCAGATGGGCCAACTGCATAATCACGTTGCGGCTGAACTGGCTGATCCTGCGTCTGCCATTCTGGACATCGAGCGCAAAGTGACTGACTTGACCCGTAGTGGCGGCCTGCCAACGGATAACTTTGGCGTGCCACTAGCAGGAAGCCTGATCCCGTGGATCGACAAGCAGCTGGATAACGGCCAGACCCGCGAAGAGTGGAAAGGCCAGGCTGAGACTAACAAAATCCTCAACACCGGCACGATTATTCCAGTTGATGGCCTGTGTGTTCGCGTGGGCGCATTGCGCTGCCATAGCCAGGCATTCACCATCAAACTGAAGAAAGATGTCTCTCTGCCAACCATTGAAGCGATGCTTTCCGGGCATAACGAGTGGGCGAAAGTGGTGCCAAACGATCGCGAGATCACCATGCGCGAACTGACTCCTGCTGCCGTCACCGGCACGCTGACCACGCCAGTTGGACGCCTGCGTAAACTCAATATGGGCCCTGAATTCCTTTCAGCGTTCACCGTGGGTGACCAGCTTCTGTGGGGTGCTGCAGAACCGTTACGTAGAATGTTGCGTCTGCTCGCATAAGTACACTTGTTTACATAAGGGGCATTGCAGCCCCTTTTTTTTCGCGTCATACATGGAGCGTATGATCGTTATTAATTATTTTTCAGGAGTAAAACAGCGCGTTGGCTATGCTTTATTCAGGGCGGAAAAAACCGTCTTGATAGGTTGTTGGGCGGAGCAGCTTACAGGAGTTCATTTACGCTGCCCGTTGGGTCAATGATAACGTTATCCTGAGCGCGTAAGCGTAGCGTCAGGATAAGACAAAAAAACAGGACAAAATCCATGTCTGTTCATCCAGAAAAAGACGTGATAAATGCGCTAATTGCGGGTCACTTTGCTGATCCTTTTTCCTTGCTGGGAATGCATAAAACGGATGCCGGGCTGGAAGTGCGTGCCCTGTTACCTGACGCCACCGAAGTGTGGGTTATCGAACCAAAAACTGGGGGTAAGGTCGGTAAATTAGACTGCCTTGATTCGCGCGGTTTCTTTTGCGGGGTTATTCCCCGGCGTAAAAATCCATTCCGTTATCAACTGGCCGTCATGTGGCATGGCCATGAAAATCTCATTGATGATCCTTATCGTTTTGGGCCGCTAATCCAGGAAGTGGATAGCTGGCTGTTGTCCGAAGGCACGCATTTGCGTCCTTATGAAACTCTCGGTGCGCACGCCGACACGATGGATGGCGTCACCGGCACGCGTTTCTCCGTTTGGGCACCTAACGCCCGCCGTGTTTCCGTCGTTGGCCAGTTTAACTATTGGGACGGCCGTCGCCATCCGATGCGTTTACGCCGCGAAAGCGGGATCTGGGAACTCTTTATCCCTGGCGCTCACCCTGGGCAGTTATACAAATTCGAACTGATTGATACCGACGGGCATCTGCGCCTGAAGGCCGACCCGTATGCGTTTGAGTCGCAAATGCGCCCGGAAACGGCATCGCTGATTTGCGGGTTACCGGAAAAAACCACCCTTAGCCCTGCGCGCCAGCGCGCCAATGGCTTCGATCAGCCAATTTCAATTTACGAAGTGCATCTCGGGTCGTGGCGCCGCCACACTGATAATAATTTCTGGCTCAGTTACCGCGAACTGGCGGACCAACTGGTGCCGTACGTGAAAGAGATGGGCTTTACCCACCTCGAGCTGTTGCCGATTAACGAACACCCGTTCGATGGCAGTTGGGGTTACCAGCCACAAGGGCTGTATGCGCCGACGCGCCGTTTCGGCACGCGAGAAGACTTCCGTTACTTTATCAATGCCGCACATGCTGCGGGCTTAAACGTGTTGCTCGACTGGGTGCCAGGGCATTTCCCGACGGATGACGCCGGGCTTGCGAAATTCGATGGTACGTCGCTGTACGAACATGGCGACCCGCGCGAAGGCTATCACCAGGACTGGAACACCCTGATTTACAACTATGGGCGGCGTGAAGTCAGCAACTATCTGGTCGGCAATGGTCTGTACTGGATTGAGCGTTTCGGCATTGACGGTTTGCGCGTTGATGCGGTGGCGTCGATGATTTACCGCGATTACAGCCGCCAGCCAGGCGAGTGGATCCCCAACGATAAAGGCGGCCGTGAAAACCTCGAGGCGATCGAATTTTTGCGTAGCACCAACCGCATCATTGGCGAGCAAACGCCTGGTGCCGTGACCATGGCGGAAGAGTCGACCGACTTTGCGGGCGTGTCGCGTCCAGCGTCGATGGGCGGACTGGGTTTCTGGTTTAAATGGAACCTCGGCTGGATGCACGACACTCTCGACTACATGAAGCTTGACCCGGTGCATCGCCAGTATCATCACGACAAAATGACCTTCGGCATGTTGTACAACAGCACCGAAAACTTTGTCCTGCCGTTGTCGCACGATGAAGTGGTACACGGTAAAAAATCGATTCTCGACCGCATGCCTGGCGATGCCTGGCAAAAGTTTGCCAACTTGCGTGCTTATTACGGTTGGATGTGGGCCTTCCCTGGCAAGAAGTTGCTGTTTATGGGCAATGAGTTTGCTCAAGGGCGCGAGTGGAACCATGACAGCAGCCTCGACTGGCACTTGCTGGAAGGCGGCGACAACTGGCACCACGGCGTGAAACGTCTGGTGCGTGATTTGAACCGCACTTATCGCCAACATGCCGCGATGCACGAGCTGGATTTTGACAGTTACGGTTTCGAATGGCTGGTGGTGGAAGACAACGTTAACTCGGTATTTATCTTTGTGCGCCGCGACTCACAAGGTAATGAAATCATTGTCGCCAGCAACTTTACGCCGGTGCCGCGTTACCACTATCGCTTCGGCATTAACCAGCCAGGACGCTGGCGTGAAGAACTGAATACTGACTCAATGCATTATCACGGCAGCAATGCCGGGAACAGCGGGGCGGTACACAGCGATGCCATTCCAAGCCACGGGCGCGATCACTCTTTAAGTTTGACGCTGCCACCGCTCTCGACCATTTGGCTGGTACGGGAGGCTGAATGACACAACTCAGCGCCGGGAATTCCGCGCCATACGGTTCATACTTCGATGGAAAAGGGGTGAACTTCACCCTGTTTTCCGCCAATGCTCATAAAGTCGAACTGTGTGTGTTCGACGAGCATGGTCACGAGCAACGTTACGATTTACCGGTGCGAACCGGTGACATCTGGCACGGCTATTTGCCCAACGCTAAACCTGGTCTGAAATACGGCTATCGTGTGCATGGGCCGTGGGAACCGCAAAACGGTCATCGTTTTAATCCGGCAAAATTGCTGCTCGACCCTTGTGCTCGCGTGGTGGTTGGCGGTGCAGCCGACCATCCGCATCTGCATGGCGGTTATGATGAACCCAACCTGGAAGATAGCGCTCCGCACATGGCGAAATGTGTGGTGGTGCAGGATAAATTCGACTGGGAAGACGATGTGCACCCACGAATCCCGTGGGGCGACACGGTAATTTACGAAGCCAATGTGCGTGGCCTGACACTGCTTCATCCTGGCATCCCGGAAGAGTTGCGGGGTACTTATGCCGCACTTGGTCATCCGGTGATGATTAACTATTTCAAACGCCTGGGGATTACGGCGCTTGAATTGTTGCCGGTGGCGCATTTTGTCACCGAGCCACGCATCGCCCATTTAGGGCTCAGTAATTATTGGGGCTATAACCCCCGTGCGCTGTACGCCGCCGAAGGTTATTACGCGGTAAATCAAGATCCACTGGTGGCCGCCAATGAGCTACGAGGGGCTGTAAAAGCACTGCACGAAGCGGGCATTGAGGTCATTCTCGATATTGTTCTGAACCACAGTGCTGAGCTGGACCGCGATGGCCCAACCCTCTCACTGAGCGGAATCGACAACCGTAGCTATTATTGGTTAATGGAAAACGGTGATTACCAGAACTGGACCGGTTGCGGTAACACGTTGAATTTGAGCACGCCGGGCGTGGTCGCTCAGATGGTGGATTGCCTCCGTTATTGGGTCGATAGCTGCCATATCGATGGTTTTCGCTTTGATTTAGCCTCGGTCATGGGGCGTACGCCGGAGTTCCGTCAGGATGCTCCGTTGTTCGAAGCGATAAAAAACGATCCTGTTTTGTCGCAAATAAAACTGATTGCTGAACCGTGGGATATTGGCGCGGGAGGTTATCAGGTGGGGAACTATCCGCCGCTATTTGCGGAATGGAATGACCATTTTCGTGACGGCATGCGGCGTTTCTGGCTGCGACAAGATCTATCGTTGGGGGGATTCGCTTGCCGCTTTGCTGGTTCAAGCGATGTCTACCGTCGTGGAGAGCGCAAGCCTTCAACCAGTGTCAATTTAATCACTGCCCACGACGGCTTCACGCTGCGTGATTGTGTCAGCTTCAATCAAAAACATAACGAAGCGAACGGCGAAGACAACCGTGATGGCACCAACAATAACTACAGCAATAACTATGGTTTCGAAGGACTGGAAGCTTCACTGAATATCAAAGAGCGGCGGCGCGACAGCGTGCACGCCTTGCTCACATTGTTACTGCTTTCTCAGGGAACGCCGATGCTGTTGGCTGGTGATGAACATGGCCACAGCCAGCACGGCAACAATAATGCTTATTGTCAGGACAACCAACTGACCTGGCTTGATTGGGAACACTGTAACGATGGCTTAACCACATTTACCGCGGCATTGATTCATCTACGCAAGACGATTCCGGCACTAACCCGAAATCTCTGGTGGGAGGAAGGTGATGACAATGTTCGCTGGTGGAATAAAGAGGCTCAGCCTCTGAGTGCTGACGAGTGGGAAAACGGGGTTCATCGCCTGCAAATCCAACTTTCTGAACGTTGGCTCATTACGATTAACGCGACCGAAGAGTTGGCTGACATCGTACTACCCGAAGGGGAATGGCGAGCCATTCCTCCGTTTGCCGGTGAAGACAACCCGGTGGTGATGGCTGTATGGCATGGTCCTGCGCACGGAGTCTGCGTATTCCAGAAGTCATAAAAAAAGGAGTCAGTCATGGTTAAGCTTGATAAGAACGATCCTCTGATGTTGGCACGTCAACTGCCAAATAAATCCGTGGCCCTGATTCTGGCTGGTGGGCGCGGTACCCGATTGAAAGATTTGACCTCAACGCGCGCTAAGCCTGCCGTTCACTTTGGTGGCAAGTTCCGAATTATCGATTTTGCGTTGTCGAACTGCATTAACTCGGGTATTCGCCGCATCGGCGTGATTACCCAATATCAGTCACATACCTTGATTCAACATATCCAACGTGGCTGGTCGTTTTTCAGTGAAGAGATGAACGAGTTTGTGGATTTGCTCCCGGCACAGCAGCGTGTACACGGTGAAAACTGGTATCGCGGCACCGCCGATGCGGTGACACAAAACCTCGATATTATCCGCCGTTACAAAGCGGAATACGTGGTGATCCTCGCGGGTGACCATATCTACAAGCAAGATTACTCGCGCATGTTGATTGACCACGTAGAAAAAGGCGCACGCTGCACGGTGGCATGTATGCCAGTGCCGCTACATGAAGCCTCGGCGTTTGGCGTTATGGCGGTAGATAACGAAGAGAAAATCATTGAATTCGTTGAGAAACCGGCTAATCCGCCGTCGATGCCAGGTGATGACAGCAAAGCGCTCGCCAGTATGGGAATCTACGTTTTCGATGCAGATTACCTTTACGAACTGTTAGAGGCTGACGACAAAGACGACTCCTCAAGCCATGACTTCGGGAAAGATATTATCCCGAACGTGATGAAATCCGGCGTTGCTTTTGCCCATCCCTTCCCGCTTTCTTGCGTGCAGTCTGACCCGAATGCCGAGCCGTACTGGCGCGATGTCGGCACGCTGGAAGCTTACTGGAAAGCGAACCTCGATCTCGCCTCGGTGACACCAGAACTGGATATGTACGACCGGGATTGGCCGATCCGTACCCATATGGAGCCGCTGCCGCCCGCGAAATTTGTGCAAGACCGCTCCGGTAGCCATGGCATGACGCTGAACTCGCTGGTTTCCGGCGGCTGTATCATTTCTGGCTCAGTGGTGGTTCAGTCGGTG